>OQVT01002600.1_pt1 | contig 11647 bp, 9 predicted proteins | sample 1691561 | NCBI WGS metagenome assembly OQVT01 (sample SAMN03418260, study PRJEB22391) | human gut metagenome | biome: human-gut; feature: organic feature; material: feces | host: Homo sapiens | place: Tanzania | collected 2013-01
AGTCGAACTCCTTGAAGAGGTCGTCGAAGTGGCGTGAGATGTCCGTAGCCATCTTCTCAAAGCCGGCGTTTGCCATAGGTTGTCCGCAGCAAGTCTGCTTGAGAGGGTAGGTGACGTCGAGTCCGAGGCTTGTCAGGAGCTTGTACGTGGCCACTCCCACTTTCGGATACAATGCATCGACGTAACATGGAATAAACAATCCTATCTTCATAATGTCTTTAAAACTCTATTAGCGTGTAAAAAGTGTTCTTCTTTTTTTGTTGTTTTTATTTGTTGGCAAAAGTAATAATAAAAAATGAAAATGTTTATCTGCTATTATTTATTAAAAGTTAATTTTACGGTGTAACGACTGATGAAGAACATCTTCAAGAGCGGAGAACTTGTTGAAGATTCAGTTACCGAGAAAAACTCGGCAACTGCTGCAGATGGCAAGAACTACATGACAAAGTTCTATAATCTTGACGCAATCATCTCTGTGGGCTATCGTGTCAACTCTATCTGTGCCACACAGTTCCGCCAATGGTGTACCTATGTTATCCGGCAGTTCTCGCTCCGGGGCTATATCATAGACAAGAAGCGAATGGAGAACGGCTCATTTATCGGTGAGGACTATTTCGAGCATTTGCTGGCAGAGATACGTGAGATTAGATTGAGTGAACGAAGATTCTACCAAAAGCTCACGGATATATATGCTACAGCTGTTGACTACAATAAGGATGCACCTACCACACGTCTGTTTTATAAAAAAGTTCAGAATAAGATGCATTATGCAGTGCATGGGCATACCGCAGCAGAACTTATTGTGGAAAGAGCCAATGCTGAGAAAGAACACATGGGACTGACTACTTGGGAGAATGCACCTGATGGTAAAATCGTCAAGCCAGATGTAAGTATTGCCAAAAACTATCTAAAACAAGTGGAACTTGAAGATATGGGAAAACTTGTCAACTCTGTACTTGATTTAGCTGAACGTATGGCAAATCGACATATACCAATGACTATGGAAGATTGGGCTAAACGTATTGATATTATTCTTGAAGCTGGAGGTGATGCCGTATTACATGATGCAGGAAATGTTTCTGCTGAATATGCCAAGAGCTTTGCAGAGTCAGAGTTTGAGAAGTACCGTGTGATACAAGACAAATTATTCAAATCTGATTTTGATAAATTCAATTCTTTGCAATTTGATGATATTAAGGATTGATAGTCCTATAACACCCCTGTACGTGAAAAAATCCTCCATATCTCCCATCATCGCCGTAACCCACACAGTATAAGTACGATAAAGGCTGGCAGATACGCTCCCGAAAGCGATATCTACCAGCCTATCTCCCAGCCGCAGAGGCGTATCTACCAGCGCAAGCTCAGTCCCAACTTTGTTTCTTCGAAAAAACTTACCAACATAAAAGAAGAAAACGTGAAGAAATATCGGTTGACGGATGAGGTGAAATCTATGGCACACTTTTTGCCAAGACGATATTTGCATTTTTTGACCGCTCATAACTCGCGAAAAATCAAAAACAAAATCGGTTGCGCGTTTTTTGTAAGTTTTGAGTGTGCAGCGCTAAACGAATGGTTTACAGGGTGTTGTGGGGTTTTGTCAGAAAGTGTGCAATTTTTGCTTCGTCAAAACCAAACTTATCGTGAGACTTTACCACGTAATAGCTATGCTTTTACTGGGTAAAGTCTCAAGAGTTACATGGTAAAGTCTCACGAAAAGTTTGTAAAACTCGTCGTTTTACACCGAAAAGTCTCAATTTTTATGGTTTTCGGGCTGCGAAGTCAGATGAAAAGGCGCGTTTTTGAGTATGCGAATCTCTAGAATGAGAGTTTTGGTCGAGGGTACTTGGACTATATTTGCGTCTAAAAACAAGAGACTAAAAAGCTAAAAAAGTGAAAAATCGCAGATTTTTTTACTACTCTAAGCGTGCATCCATCCGTAGCGGAGGTCTCTGGCCTCCGCAGCGCCAAGTGGGTATCGTTTGTGAATGTTCTAAACACATAATATCGCTGTAAAACGAACACGAATACACCGAATTATACGAATGTAGCATTTTATATATTCGTGAAATTCGTGTTATTCGTGTTCGTTAAAAATTAATTTGTATTGTTGCTTGCTGCGGCGGCAGGATACCGCCGCTACTGTTAGTCGATTGTTTCCGCCGCCACCGATTCTGCTTAATCCGATAATTGCGCAGCAAGCCGAATCTGCTTAGTTAGCAGTATCAGTTCTTCACGCGCTTCACGCCGTCAACGATGTAGATGCCGGCGAGCAGGTCGTTCCATTGCTGGGTCAGCTTAACGCCGTTAAGGTTGTAGATGCCTTGCTTGCGGGCGGGCACGTCGGCTGTCACGGTGCCGATGCTGTTGGTGATAGGCTCGATCACAACCTTCGACTTAAGCAACTCGCCATTCAGGACTACCGCCTTTTGGTCGGCGTCGAACTCCGCACCGACGGGCTGTGTGATGGCGCAGTTGTCGAGGATGAGCTTGCTGATGAGTGAGATAGATCCGCTGCCGGTGCCTTCTGCCTCTACGTAAGAGTTGCGCACGGTGAGCACCTCCGTCTCTGCTCCAATAAAACCAGCTATGCCATAGCCACCCTTAACAAACAGACTGGTGTTGTCGATGGTTACGGAAGCGCTCTCCATGTCGAGACCGCAGAATCGCTTGCTCGTGAGATGGAGCGAACCGTCGCCGGTGATGGTAGACGTCTGGTTCAATACCATGCTTGCCAGGTCGGCTGTAACGGTGTTGTTGCCAATCAGCTTGACGGTGAAGTCGGAGACAGTCTTGTTCACAATGCCCGTTCCGTCGGTAGAGTTTCTATCGATGGTGGCGTTGTCGAGAGTGAGGGTTTTTGTATTGGGGTCGTAAGAGGCGCTGCCGCTCACTCCGTAGATGCTTGTGAGGTCTTTGTAGTTGAGTGTTGTCACCGGCTTGTCGGCGATATAGATGCCATAGCTGTTGGGTTCGATCACAACTTTGGAGGTTACGGTTTCTCCGTTCACAGCCACCGACTTAGTATCGGCGTTGTATGCCGCCTTGGACGGAATGTCGATGTAGCATCCCTCAAACTCCAGACCGGCGATGTCGCAGATTGAGCCTGTGGGGCCCGTAGCTTCCACGTGAGAGTTGCGTATGGTGAGCACCTCTTCTGCCTCGTTGTTGTTTGCGGATATGCCCCATTCACCTTCCACCTCCAACCAGCAGTTGACGATTTCGAGCGGAGAGCCTTCAAAAAGTACGGCGCATCTGTCGTTCTTTAAGGTGAGCGTTGAACCGCTGTTGCCCAGAATGACTGTCGACTCGCACGTGTATATGCCAGCCGAGTTGGTGACATTAATGGTGTTTGTGCCGAGCAACTCTATAACAAGGTATCTGCAGTCTTTGTTTAAGATGGCGTTACAGCCATCTACCTCAATAGTGGCGTTGTCGAGTGTGAGGGTTCTTGTGTTGGGGTCGAAATACACTTTGCCGCTCACTCCGCTGATTTCGGTGAGGTCGAGATAGTTGTCGCTCGTCACATCTACGCCGGCTACCTTGAAGCCATAATTGTCTTGCGCCATTGCGAATGCTGACGACATCATCATTACTATAAGCACGAGGAACATGCGCATGCTTACTTGTCGGGTTGAGTTGTTGTGTTTCATAATTGTTTAGTTTTTGCCTGGGCAGCCGAAACATACCCAGAGGTTTGTAAATGTTAATTAGAATATTGTTTCTGGTGCAAAATTAGCTCAGAAAACGTGAAGCGCGTTGTATATTCCTTACAAAAAATAGCCAATAACTATCATTCTGGTGCTCGAGGTGTTAAAGAACTTTAAACGGGCGAGTAGAAGAGCGTAAAAAAATCGCGAACTGACAAAACGCATGTGCGTTCAGCGACAGAAGCGTTTGGATGGAATAGTGAGGTAGGTTAGTGAAACAAAGGCGCTTTATCGTTGAAAATTTTTCGTCGCACGGGATATTATTCGTATATTTGCAGCCTATTCGAGGTTTTCACCTTTTAAGATGTAAATAATTCAATATCACCTAATAAATGTCAAAAAGATTTCTAACACTCGCTGCAGTGTTTATGCTTGCAGCCTCTGCTTTTGCCGTTCCGGCGAAGCGTGTGAAGCGTCAGGTGCAGCAGCCTGACGGCTCCGTGCTCACTGTGATGTTGCGCGGCGACGAGAATTTCCATTACACAAGTACCGAAGACGGTCAGCCGCTGGTGCAGCGTGCCGACGGTGCCTACTGCTATGCTACGCTCGACGCTGGCGGCATGCTGACAGCCTCTGCGCAGGTGGCTCACAACGAGGGCAGCCGTGGCGCAGGCGAGCAGGCGTTCCTCAGCTACTATGTGGCTGAGGCGCAGAAGGTGCGCTCGCTTGGCATGGAGCGTGCGAAGCAGCGCAACGCCCATCGCATGGCGCGTCTTGCGAAGCGCAACGCTATGGACGTTGCAGGCAAGCCGATTATGCGCGAGATAATGGCTGGCGCTACCGGCGGCGAGGGCATCGGCGTAACTGGCAAGCGCAAGGGTCTGGTGATTCTTGTGAACTTCAAGGACAAGCAGATGCAGTCGAAGCACTCGCTGGAGGAGTGGAAGAACTACTTCAACAAGGAGGGATACAAGAACTATGGCAACAACGGATCGGTGCACGACTACTTCTACAAGCAGAGCTACGGCAAGTTCGACCTTGAGTTTGACGTTGTGGGACCTGTGACGGTTTCTAAGAATATGGATTCTTACGGCGCCAACGACGTATACGGCAACGACGTCGATCCGGCGGGCATGATTAAGGAGGCTTGCGAGCTGGCTTACGCTCAGGAGAAGCTCGATATGACACAGTATGACTGGGACGGCGACGGCGCTGCCGATCAGGTTTACGTTATCTATGCTGGCTACGGCGAGGCTTCGGGCGCTCCGGCTAACACCATCTGGCCGCACGAGTGGGAACTGGAGTCGGGAGGTTACAGTCTGCGTCTTGGCGGCGTGCGCATCAACACCTACGCTTGCTCGTCGGAGCTGAACGGCGCTTCTGGCACGTACATCAGCGGTATCGGCACCGCCTGCCACGAGTTCAGTCACTGTATGGGCATACCCGATATGTACGACACGAAGAACGGTGGCTGCTTCGGCATGGACGCTTGGGACCTGATGGACTACGGATCGTACGGCGGCGACGGCTATGCGCCGGTTGGCTACAACACATACGAGAAGTGGGTGAGCGGATGGCTCGAGCCTACCATCCTCAGCGAGCCGTGCTACGTGAAGGACATGAAGCCGCTGGACGAGGCAGAGGAGTCGTACGTGGTGTTCAACGAGAAGAACCGGAACGAGTATTACATCTTCGAGAACCGCCAGCTGCAGGGTACCGACAAGGCGCTGCCAAACCACGGCATGCTTGTGATACACATGGACTACGATCAGAATGTATGGGTGAACAACCAGGTGAACTGCACGTACAACCACCAGCGCTTCACCGTAGTGCCGGCTGACAACAAGCTTACGGGGGAGACCGTGACGGGCGACACATGGCCTGGCACAACACGCTCTACGGAGCTGACCGACACATCGAAGCCTGCTGCTACGCTCTTCAACGCTAATAGCGACGGACGCAAGTTCTTGGGCAAGCCGGTAACGGAGATTGCTGAGAAGAACGGCAAGATCTCGTTCACGTTCATGGGCGGTCTCTCGCTCTCAGCGCCGCAGCCGAAGCTGGTAGACATGGCGGAGACTTCGTTCACGGGTGGCTGGAACGCCGTGGAGAATGCGGAGAGCTACACCATAGAGCTGCGCGAGAAGAGCGCTCAAGGTTCTGCTGACGAGGCGCTTATGCTGAGCGAGGATCTGAGCACATGGGGCGCTAACCTCACAGCCGACGGCACAATCGACATCTCGGGAGCGCTCGACAGCAAGATGCAGAACGTTGGCTGGACGGGCGAGAAGGTGTTTGAGTGTCCTGGCTGCGCAAAGCTCGGTTCGTCGAAGAAGCAGGGCAACCTCACTTCGCCGCTCATCACCGACCACTCGGCTACGAGCGTTACGGTAAGACTCTCGGCGAGCGCTTATGGCAGCGATGCTGCTGAGGCTACGGTGTCGCTGCTCGACAAGGAAAGCAGCGTTATCTCGGAGCAGACAGTAGACATGGACGGCACAGTGACCACCGTGGTGCTTGCGAACGCTAACATGGACGACTATAAGGTGAAGGTGCAGCCGAAGAAGCGTGGCTACGTTTTCTCTATCGGCATATACGACGGCGACTTCTCGGCTGCCGATTTCCAGAGCATGGGCGTGGCTCCGAAGGCTGTGATGAAGGCGGCGCAGCGCTTCACCGACATCAAGTCGACATCTTATAAGTTTGAGGGCTTGAACGCTGGGGCTACATACCAGTGGCGTGTGTGTGCTGTTGCTGGCAACGTGCTTTCGAAGTGGAGCGACTGGCAGACTGTTGACCTCAGCGCTTGGAGCACTATCGACGATGTGACAGAGGACGCAACACAGATGGCTGCGGACGACGTGGTGAAGGTGTTCTCTTCGGTAGGCACACAGCTCGGCACGATGACATACGGCGAGTTCTGCGGCAAGAATATGCCGAAGGGCGTGTATGTAGTGAAGGGCGAGAAGGGTGCTCTGAAGGTTACTAAGTAAAGAAACATTAGTAGCGGAAACTTTCTGCTACGGATAACAAAAAATGCTGCCTGGCAAACTTGCCAGGCAGCATTTTTTGTAACTATTATTTAAAAACTATGAATGCGAAGGTTGCAACTTTTATACTTCGACGGCGCTTGCTGCAATCTTCTTTTGCTTGAGGGCGTCGATAATTGTCTTGACGTTTTCCTGTGTGTCCTCAACTGGGATGGTGTGCTTCTTAGCCTTCAGTATGTTGTTGAGCGCTGAGGGCGAGAGCTTGTAGCTCGAGCGGCAATACCTGCTGACGATGTTGAGTATGTCGGACTTTTGGGCGTTGGTTATCTTGCCCAGCAGGAGTATGTTGTACTTCATTTCGGGCTGCTTCACTTCCTCTGTCTTCGGCTCTTGGGGCTTTTGCTCCTCCCTTTCGGATTTAGGCGTTGTGGAAGCCGGAGATTGCGGGTCAGGAAGCTCGGGTTTTTCTTCTTTAGAGGCAGGAGGAGTGGTTTTTTTGTCCGTGCATTGCTCTGCGGGCTTTGGCTTCTCTGCTGGTGTTGGCTCGGGCAGCACTTCGGGCTCGTCGGGCTTCACCTCAACGAGTTGGTTGTTGAAGATTTCGAGGAGCTTCGAGATGCCCATCGGCATATCGGCTGAAGTAACGCTAAGATTGATGTCGATGCAGCGCTTGTTCATGTACTCGGCTTTCGTCTCCTTGCTCACTTCGGCAGAGTCGCCAGGCGCAGAGTATTTGGCTTTCAGAGAGAGTTTTCTTGTGTCGTGATTCATCCGGCTCTCTGTGACGGTGGCCTGAAATGTGAGGTCGACGCGGTCTATCTGTAGATAAGGTACGGGCACGATGAGGAGCAGCGGCATGACGATGCGATGAACTTGTCCTGCTGACTCGAAGTAGAACGAGACGGTGACGGGTTCGAGGCTGGAGTCGTCGTCGCCAGCCTGTGTGAATACCACCTCGTTGAGGTATTGTAGTGTGGCCTGCGCCGCTTCTTCTTGCGCGTTGACGCAGGCTGAGAGCGGAGCGCCGAGTATGCGGTTGAAGTCGAGCTCTTGAAGAAGGCTTTCTTGGTTGTCAACGGGTAGAGCCATATTCTTGGGTTTAGAGGGTTATTGTAAAAATATTATTGTTCTTATAGGGTGTTGTTGGGCGTGTCGGGCTGCGTTGCAGAGTGGAGCGGTCGGATGCTCATGCCGTTTGCGGCGGCAATCTGCAGCAGTCGGGCGAGTCCTGGTGAGGGCAGTTGCGCTTCAGCCTTTATCTCTACACGTATGTTGTTGCGCAGGTCGTACTGAGAGACGGCAGACTCCTCGAGCTGCTTGTTGGATGGCGAGAGCGAGACCTTCAGACCCTGCAGTCGGTTGGTCTTAGAGGACATGATGCTGACGAAGAAGCTGAGGTTGGCGTTGTCAATCTGTAGGAACGGCAACGGCACGAGCGAGAGCAGCGGCACGCGCATTGTATAGCTTTGTCCGTTCATCTGCAGAGCAAAAGCCACCATGACCGGCTCTGAGCGTTCGCCGTTGTCGCAGAACGCCTCACGCCCGATCATCTCCATCGCCATCTCCGTAGCCTTTTGCTGTTCTGCATTGCATACGGAGAGCGTATTGCGTATCATCTCAGAGAGCCAAAAGTTGTCGTGCTTCTTTTTTTCTTGATCGTCCATTACTTATCGCGTTTGCGTTCGTTTTCTAATACATAACTAACGAACTCCGTGTATGCCGTGTCGATGGCACCGTTTCTACGATAGCCGTTGGTTATGGTGTTGTTATATGGTTCGCCATACGTATACCATCCGTTGGGGCGTTTTTCGAAAGCCTCCAATTCTCTTTTAAGAATACGTTTGCCTTCTTTTGAGTTGATGTCATACGGATATATGTAGTATGCCGTATAAAGTGCACGTATCAGATGATTTCGCAGCCAGTCTTTCTTCTTGCATGCTTTGCGCAGTTTTTCCTGGCGGTCAATGTTCCATTTTATGCTTTGAGTAGGATCGAATGTACAGCAAGGGTGAGCTTTTCCGCTATTGGTCGGAGGCAATGCGAATGGTTTTTGAGGGTCAACATGCACTTTGCTTATGCGGCTTGCAAGGTTGGCCTTCTTTCTTTGCTCAATGAATTTGTCCCAATCTCTCTTCTTTTGCTCTTCTTCTTCCTTCTTCTTTCGAGCTTCCTCCTCTTTGCGCAGTTTCTCAAGTCTTTCCTGCTCTTCCTTCTTCTTGCGTTCCTCCTCTTGCTTTCTCAGTTCTTCTTGTTTCTTCAGTTCTTCGTTTTTTCTCTGCTCTTCACGTTCAGACTCTTGCTTTTTGTATTCAGCCAAAGCATTTACAAGAGCCCCCACCATACGCTCTTTCTTGTTTTTAAGTTCGAGGCGTTTGCGTTCAGCTTCTCGTTTCATGTCCTCCACCTGCTGAGGCGTGAGCGTATCGTGTACGATGAGATTGTTTGTGAAGAATTCGAGCATCTTCGCCATGCCAGAAGGCATAGAGCTTGTTGAGGCGCGTACATTGATGCCCATCTTGCTCTCAACAGATACCGACTGTTCGTCGTTCTCGGTACGTGTGTAGCCTTCCGTAGCATATTTCGCCTCCATCTTTCCGTCGTCGCATGCAGTGATATCCGCTGTGAAGTTCAGGTTGACGTAGTCGATGTGCATATATGGAATAGGCACGATGGTCATAAGCGGCACTGTCATGCGTGTTTTCTCTCCATTCATTATGAATGTAAAGGTGACGGTGATTGGCTCGACACCTTCCGGGTCGAGTTCTGAGTTGGTCATTGTAAAGCCGCGTATGAAGTCGATGGTGGTTTGCGCAGCCTCTGCTTGAGCACGTACGCACGCAGCCAGCGGACCGCCTATGATGTTTCCAAAAGGAATGGAATTGAGGGCGCTCGCGACCTTGCTACCAGAGTTTGTATTAGGTCCATCTGCCATAGTCTATAGTATTTATCGTTGGAAAGAACTTGCCTTGTTCAGGTTTTGCTGTGCATCGTTTACGTTTTTCAGTATCTCCATCGCACGTTTCGATTCGTTGCGGTTTATTGTGAGTGTCAGACCGCAATGCATACAGTGAAGTCCGCTTGAATAAAGCAGTTCGGGGATGGATGTAGGAATGAATGCTCCACACTGCGGACAGTTGAGTCCTGGGGTCTTTTGCTGATTGTTGTTCATCATAGCTGAAAGTGTTAATGGTTTTTGTTATTAATTTGTTAGTTCTGTTTATCCACCACCTTGATAGTGTTCTCGGTGGCTTGTAGCAGACCGCGCATGCCGTCGGGCAGCAGCACCGGTTCGAGTTTGATGTGCACCTTAACGTTCGTCATCTTCTGCATCGAGGTGGATTCTTTCGTTGTGGTCTTTCCGCTGCGTAGCAAAGGATTTCTCTTTTTCTGCGTGCTTTGGTTGCCAAATCGTACACGAATACCTGCAAGCGACTTGATTTTTTTCAGCAATATTTCTTGTTCTTCCTTGCTGAGGTCGTCGATGCTTGTCTTTTTCTTCTTTTGGTTGTAGATAGGGTAGTTCTTCTCGAATTTCTCCACATCCTGCTTTGTCGCAGTAGAAATGTCGATTTGCGCTTCGATGTCGAACGTAGCTTCTGCCACACGCAGCAAAGGTAGTGGCAACAGCGAGAGTTTCGGAATAGACACTATTTGCTCGTGTCCGTTAGAGTCGGTCATCTCGAAGTCGACCATCTTCAGCCGTTCGTGTCCGTTCGAACCGTTCGCAGGTTCCAACGCATACGTACGCAACACATCCAGATAATCCTCGGCTGCCTTCTGGTCGGCTGCGATAGTCGACTCAATCAATGCGCTCAGCATGTCTGCCAAGTTCATCTCAGTCGAATCGTTAAATTCGGCTGGCAGTTGCGTATTCTCCGCATTTTGGTTGTTGTCAATATCAGCCATAGTCGTATTATCAGAGGTTTTATGTTTCAGAAATCTTTACGCCGTTGCGCGTAGACACCTTCAGCGTGATGTTGTGTATAGCGCTCTCTGGCAGTTCTGCCAGCTGTTCGGCGTCCACAATCACGTCCAACGCCTTTATTTCGTCTTCCGACTTTTCTTCGAACAGTTCGCAAGTGTCTTCGATTGCGAAGCGGAATGACAACTCAAGGTCGCCGATTGTCACGGCAGGCAGATTGAGTTGGTGCATGACGCCCGCTTCGCGATACTGGTCGGCGAGCGACTCTGTTAAGAGATTTGCCTGGTGCTGCGCAGACAGAACGTCGCGCAGCACTGAGGCTATTACATCTTGTAATCTTGCCATACTAGTGATGCGATATTATTCGCTTAACTATAGTTATATATTTGATATTTAATCATTTACAAGCGTTCTTTGTTTTTTTGATTTGAAATTGATTGAGTAATTTTGCAGCTAAAACTGCAAGATTATGAACATCGGCAAATATATCTTTGCTCAAGTCATCGACTTCATACCTCGATACCAATTTGACAAGTTGGTGAAGAAGTACAAAGGTGACTGGCATGCAAAAGATTTATCCTGCTATAACCAGTTTCTCCACCTGCTATTTGGCCAGATTACTGGTTGTGTATCCATCCGTGATATTTGTTTGTGCCTAGAGGCTCATGGAAGTAGCATATACCACTTGGGAATTCGCAAGTCCGTTAATCAATCCAATTTATGTCGTGCTAATGAGAAAAGAGACTATCGCATATACGAAGGACTTGGAATGTATCTAATCGGTATCGTCCGACCAATGTATTCAAACACAAAAGTTGCTGAGATAACGATAGACAATGTCCTCTATGCGCTTGACTCCACAACTATCTCAACAAGCATTGTCCTGGCTGCATGGGCATTGGGCAAGTATAGCAAAGGCGCAGTAAAAATGCACACACTGCTGGATCTTCGTGGAAGTATTCCGGCAAACATCCATATTACAGATGGGAAATGGCATGACAGCAATGAACTGGATTATATTGTACCTGAGCCATTTGCGTTCTATATGATGGACAAAGCATACGTTGATTTCATCGCTTTGTTTC
>OQVT01002601.1_pt1 | contig 11646 bp, 5 predicted proteins | sample 1691561 | NCBI WGS metagenome assembly OQVT01 (sample SAMN03418260, study PRJEB22391) | human gut metagenome | biome: human-gut; feature: organic feature; material: feces | host: Homo sapiens | place: Tanzania | collected 2013-01
CCATGATACCACCGAGGTTCTTCTCCAATGGCTCTGGGTTGTGAGCGAAATCACCTGTTGGCTCTGCATTCAGGAATGTATATTCTACGCCGAGTGCATCGAGCAACTCTGGGAGAATGATACCACCCACAGAGTTGATGGCATCTACACATACCTTGAAGTGAGCGTTCCTGATAGCCTCAACATCTACGAGCTTCAATGCAAGCACTGAGTCGATGTGACGCTTATTGAAGGTATTATCCTCTGTATATTTACCAAGGTTGTCAACATCAGCATACTCGAAGTCTTCCTTCTCTGCGATGCTCAACACCTCATTACCGTTAGCTGCTGTAAGGAACTCACCCTTCTCGTTGAGAAGCTTGAGGGCGTTCCACTGGCGTGGGTTGTGAGAAGCAGTGATGATGATACCGCCAGCCGCACCACTCATGGTAACAGCCAACTCGGTGGTAGGAGTAGTAGCCAAGCCGATGTTCAACACATCGTAGCCCATACCCATCAAGGTGCCACAAACCACATTCTTCACCATCTCGCCAGAGATACGTGCATCACGACCTACTACGATGGTGTTGCTCTTAGAAGCACCGCTACGACGGATGAAGGTAGCGTATGCAGAAGTAAACTTGACAATGTCGAGCGGATTCAATGTATCGCCCGCTGGACCGCCGATTGTTCCACGGATACCAGAAATTGACTTAATCAGTGTCATAAATATATCTTTTAAAGTTAATAGTCACACTATATTATCTGCCTCGCTGCAAGGTCATGTCGTAGAGGCAGGCATAAACGCTTCCAGATGCGGCTGTGGTGCCGTAAGAATGAGGAACCAGGATACGTACGTGGGCGATGTGCTCACTATCTGTCTTAGGACGGCCAATCTTCACCCAGCTGAACGGAATCAACCAGCCGCTTGGCACCACACCACTGACACCATAAGCACTTTTATAAGTGTTAGCCATCAGACTACTTTTAGTATCGAAAGAGCCAGTGAAGGTTCCCGAGTTGTTGGTTACACTCAGTTTGTCGAGCATATAGGAATAAGTCACGGTGTTGTTAGTCAACTGCAAAGACTGATCGCAGATGGCTGCTCTTGTTCCCAGGTTATACTCATAGAAGCGAACGAGCACATCGGTGGTCTCACCCTTCTTGATATAATCGCCGCAACCCATCTCCAACACCTGCATGTAGATACCATTACTGTTGAAGAGCACATACTCGTTGTTGTTCTTGGAAGTATCAGTAAGAACCACGCTATTGTCCTTCTGCTTCTTTTCCCAACGACTCTTGAACTCCTCCTCAGAAATCACCTTCACATTCTCGTGGCGCAGGAAAGAGCTGATAGAGTCCAACTCGCGGTCACGCTGCTCCTTATAAGTCTCCGTATCATTACATGCGGCAAGCGAGAAAAGAGCCGCAAAAGCCATTATAGCAAATAAAAATTTCTTCATTATTATTATAAAAATCTGATTTATTCGGCAAAGGTACAAAAAAGAAAAGACAACACCGAGAGGAAGAGGACGATTTTATTATTATTTATCACTTATTATCATCCTGACACCCCTTTCAGCGTTGTTTTCTTATTTTTTAAGCTATTTCTAACGAAAAAACAAAAGCATTCCTACTTCAATAAATCAGCAAAAGCCAGAATGGCTTTCTGTGCTATCTTCTCTGCCTCCTCGATGCTGCAAAGCAACTTGCCACCCGAAGCATTGCGATGGCCACCGCCATTGAAGAACTGCTCTGCCATCTTGTTGCATGGGAAATCATCCACCGAACGGAGACTTACCAACACGCGGTTGTCAATATCCGTATCCTCACGAAGAGAGATGGAAAGCTTGTGGCCCTTGATGGTAAGCGGCACATTCACCAGACCCTCCAGGTCGCCCTTGATGAAATCATACTGCTTCAGTTCCTTGCGGGTTACCGTATAGTAACTGGCATGGAGCGACTCGATGACCTGCAGTTTCTCGTTCATCAGATGACCACGGAATCTTACTGCAGATACACGGGCATTGTTGAAGACATTGCGATAGATCTTATCCTTGTCGATGCCCTTGGTAAGGAGCTGGCAGATGATGTAGTAGATATCCGGATTAGAGGAATTATAGGTGAATCCACCCGTATCCGTCATCATACCGCAGTAAACGCAGGTAGCCCAGGTTTTATCCAACTCAGGGAAACCGCCCAACTGCCATATTACCCGGAATACCAACTCGCTGGCACTGCTGGCATGCGGATTAGAAATCTTCAGATCCACCTCCAGGTTAGGAGCCAGATGATGGTCTATCACCACTTTCCGGGCCTTGCATCCCATCAGCACAGGGTCCATCTCGTCGAGACGACCCACACTTCCGAAATCAAGACAGCACACGAGGTCGGCCTCATCAAAGGCCTTCTGCACCTGCTCAGGACGCTTGTCATAGCGCAGAATATCACCACATCCCGGCATCCAGGAAAGGGCATCCGGAATCATATCTGGCACACAGATGACAGGAGCCTTGCCCAGAGAACGCAAATAATAGGCCCATCCCAAGGACGAACCAATGGCATCACCATCCGGCGACTTATGGGCGCAGATGACAATACGCTGAGAAGCCGCTATCATCTCACGGAGAATAGCGGCTTCCTGATCTGTTATCTTATTTAAATTGATATCCATCTACTTGAATTAGAAGAGCTTGTTTGGATATACACCCTCGTCGATGAGGCTCTGGATCTTGTCAACCACGCTCTGACGGTCAGCAGCATAAGTTACACCAAACCACTTGCTTGTTGTATCGAGAACCTTCACGGTAGATGTACCCTCGTTGATGAGCTTGTTAACCATCAATGGGATAAAGAACTCTGCCTTCTTGTTCTCCATGTTCTTAGGATCGCTCAAGAACTCCTTGAAGTAAGCCTCGCTGTGATCGAAGTAGTCTGGAGTGAAGCCCCATACGTTCATGGAAACAGGAGTGTTGTCGCCGATGGCAACCCACTTGCCTTCCTCGTCCTTGTAAGAAACCTCACCCTCGATACGCATAATCTCGGTGCGCTCTACACAAGTAGTCAGGTTCTCGTTCTCATCCTTAGAGCAGATGCCACGAGCCACGGTACCATTCTCGCTCAGGGTGTTACCTACGCGGAAACCTACCATAGCATACTTGTTGGTGCTACCCTCTGGAAGCTCAGAGAGGAACTTACCGATAACCATGAAGCAATCACGGTTGTAGAAGTCATCGCAGTTGATAACGCAGAATGGCTCCTTGATGATGTCCTTAGCCATCAACACTGCATGGTTTGTACCCCATGGCTTCTCACGACCTTCTGGTACACTGAATCCCTCTGGCAGATCGTCCAATGCCTGGAAGCAGAGCTCTGCAGGGATATGACCCTCGTACTTAGAGAGGATTTTCTCACGGAACTGATCCTCGAAATCCTTGCGGATAACGAAAACAATCTTTCCAAAACCAGCCTGAATAGCATCGTAGATGCTGTAGTCCATGATTGTCTCACCATTTGGGCCCAGACCATCGAGCTGTTTCAAACCACCATAACGGCTACCCATACCGGCAGCCAAAAGCAATAATGTAGGTTTCATATAATCTTTTTTTATTTAATAGTTGATAGTTTATATCTTAAACACTGCAAAAGTAATAAAAAAAACGCACCTAGCGGCAATTTTTCTCTACTTTTTTTGCTTTATATCAACATTTAAACGTTTTGTGGAGTTTTACATGCTAAAATTGGAGGCTTTTGCCCTTTCAGGGCGCATTATTATTGGCCTTCAAGACCCAGGGCGATGCCCTGGCTAGGTGCTTCTGCCCTTTCAGGGCGTGTGGGGCAAACTTGCTTTAGAATGGATAACCCACGGCAAGATGAAGGCTCTGGTTCTTCTTGAAGCTCGGGATATTGTAGAATCCGCTCTTGCCGGTATCGTATGGCAGATGCAGACCGATACCCCAATCCACACGCACCACAAACATACCCATGTCGTAACGGATACCCAGACCCGTGCCCACGGCAAGCTGCTTATAGAACCTGTTGAACTTGAATGCCTCATACTCCGAGAAATCGGCATCCTTCATCCATACGTTTCCGGCATCCAGGAACAAGGCGCCATAAAGGTCGCCCCAGATTTTAGGACGATACTCCAGGTTTGCCTGCAACTTGATGTCGCCCGTGCGAAGGATGTTGGCATACTTGTTTCCTACGGCACTGTAGTTCTGCTCTCCCGGACCAATGCCTCGCACATTGAAGGCACGGATGCTGTTGGCACCGCCCACATAGAACATCTCGGTATAAGGAGCCGTATCGGAATTGCCATAACTCCAGATAACGCCGCCGTTCAAATGTCCCACCAACGTAGAGTTCTCGTTGATACGCCAGTATTTCACGAAATCTGTCTCCACCTTGAAGAACTGGGAATACTCGTTCTTAAAGAGCGTCTTGCCCTCCTTGTTCCATTTCCTGCCACTGGCAAGATAACCCAGCGACAGGATGTTACCCGCCTCACTCACCGTGGTAGACCATACGATAGGACTGCGGTATTTCTGCGCACTGCGATAGGTATAGGTGTAACTCATCTTAGGCACAAAGCGGTCGGCCATCGTAGTTGCGATATACGTATTGTTCGACAGGATGCTGTCAAACTTTGCCGAAGAGGAGTTCATATACTCATACGAGAGAATCAGCGGACTGAACGAATGGCGATGCTGATAGGAAGTGGCCCAATCGTAGGTCAACTCGCCTCCAGCCACATGCCTGCGGAAATAGCCGGCACGATTCAATACGTTCATGGATGCCTTCACCGTGGTGGTTGGCGTACCGTAATATCTGCGTGGGATGTGTCCTCTGCGAAACCTGCGTTCGTTCTGCGCCATGGTGCGGAAGGCATTCCAAGGCGTGATGATGCTTGGGAAGGATACGGAGACATCTGAACCGAACTCATAGGAATTGATCTTGTTGGAACTGCCGCCCTGTCCGGTGATGGTCTGCCACTCGTGCGCTCCATGAAAGTTGATATCCAGTTTCTCTCCTCCACGGAAGGCATTGCGCTTGGTTAAACCTACCACGAGCTCCGGTCCTACTCTACCCGTGGTCTTGCCCTTGGCATTCGCCTCGATATAGAAATCGTATGGCTTGTCGAACACCAGGTCGATGTTGGCATCCAGGGTATCGCAATATTGCACATTTCCCAAACTATCCAAGGTCTGGGTAGAGCGAGGCACAAACTGCAGGTTGGTATAGCTGAAGAGGCCCATCGTCTGCAATCCTGCCTTCGCCGTGGTTTCATCATCCACCATATAGAGTTTGCGTGGTCGGAGTTTCAAGTCGCGAAGCACCACACCCGCACGAATCGGCATCTTCTTGCCCGCATACCGGAAACTCAGGTAGCGACGCACGAAGGAATCGGTCATCTCTTCCGAAAACTGCTTTTTGAAGTTGATGTTGATGTTGCCGATATACCACTGTCGCTTGGCTTCCGGTTCGATGCTATCTACCATCGAGAGTCGCACGTTCACCTTGCCCGGCACATTCACCGTGTCGGCAAGATAGGAAGCGTAACTGTTCTGATAGAAATAATAGCCATGATTTCGGAAAAGTCGGGTCAGTCGCTGACGCTCCTGCTCCAGCTTTGAGACATTGAAAGGACTACCCTTCCTGATAAGTGCCTGCGACATGGTGGAATCGATGAGCTGCTTGCCATGCTCCGGGAAATTGAGATAAGCCACAGAGTCCAGACGCCAGAGATGCCCCATATCTACCTTATAAGCCACCTTCGCCTCCTTCGGATTGCGCTGAGTCTGCACCTCATAATCTACCCTGCCATTGAAATAGCCGTATTTATCTAACTGATGTTCAGCTACCTGCGCACGCAACTGCGGATTTACATTCGCCATCAGCTTAGGCTTGGATCCGAACACCTTGGTTATCCATCGGGAAAGTCCATCATCCGATGGCGAGAAAGCATTCCATATCCACAGACGCACCGGGAATGGGGTGCGGTAATAGCTGCTACCCATAAAGGCACCCGTAGGGGCAGAAGCCAGAGCATACTCCATCTCCTCCTTCACGGAGTCGGCGTAGCTGTTCTCCTCGTAGTTGGTATATTCGATAGGCTTCAATCCCGCAAAAAGCTGCTCGCCTTCCTTCAGGGCACTCGTAGAGGAGCACCCCGTAAAGAGGAGGGATGACAGCATCGTGGATGCTGCCATATATATAATAAGGTGAAGTCTATTCTCTTTTCTCATGATTACTTGTTTTTAATTGAATCCTTACTGACGGAATCCTTCTTCATTCTTGAATTCGGCATGAGTTCGGAATCCTGCTTGTCTGCCTTCAAACGGAAGATATCCGTGAACTTCGAGAGCTTTCTGCGCCAGGTGAAACCGGCACCATATTCGCCAATCTGTCCTTCCAGCCAATCGTAGGTGTTGGCGTTGTAGAAGGCACGGACATACATGCTGGCACCTTCGTTCAGACGATACTGCACCTCGACATTGTTGAAGAACGATTCGTTCTTGTTGTAATTCGCATTATCCAACTCGGCTCCCGTAGACACCTGTCCGCCCACGGTAAAGCTCAGACGATTGTTGAAGAATCGCTTGGCAAACTTGAAGTTGTAGTCGGTATGTACGGAACCAGCCGCATTGGTCTGGTTATCCACCGTCATACCCACATCAAGTCCGATGCTTCGCATGGCTGTACCTGCGATATTGTTGATTTCCGAATTGAGGAAGGAAGTCAGGGCACTGTTCATCGAGAACGAACTCGTTGAACCACTCGCCAGATACATGCCGGATGCCAACATCGTGATGGCTATCTTGCCCCGCTCCTCTACGCTCATCGAATTCAATTCATCCTGCACGGTCTGGTCGTTCGACGCGGAGATGATAAACTGGATGCCCGGCTTCTCCAGAGTCTGGCTCAGTTTCACACCGCAGATGAAATCCACCGAACGGCCGCTACCCTCGCCTTCGTTCACGGTGGTCTTGATATCCTCCGTAGCCGTGATGCTCAGGGTTGGATTGAATGGGTCACCCGTAAACTGGATGTAACTTCCATCCTGGATATTAAAGGTCTTCAGCGGAATAATAGGCAGCGAGTATTTCATCTCGCCATCACTCAGGGTGTATCTACCCGTCAAGCGGATGCCATCCACCGTATTATATCTCATCTGCAAGTCGCCACCACCCAACAAATCCACATAGTTGGTCTTCTCTGCATTCAGGGCACACAAGATATGGGCAGACTCATCGATGGAGATGCTCATCAGCATATCGAAACCCTCCAGGGTTGGCTTGGCTACCACCACCTGCTTACCGCTCTTGAAGTCGGTGAACTTCACCAGCTCTTCCAATTGGGTATCGGTGGTCAACTCCGACTCACGCAGTACGTAGGTCATATCGGTCTTGCCCAACACATCAATCTTACCCATCATCTTCAGATTGTTCAAGGCTCCCTGCATACTGCCATAGAAGTTGACATACGCCTTTCCGAAAGCCTCCGAACGGGCATTCTCCTTGGCATCGATGAGCAGGAAGTTCTGGGCACGCATGCGCACATTGAGTTTCATGTTCTCCACATTCGTGAAATCCAGGTCGCCCTGAATATTCAGCGGACTTTCGTTGTTGGCATACATCATGAAGTTCTCGAAGAGCAGCTTACTGTCGATGATGCGCACTGGGTCATTAGCAAATCGCATGGAGATGCCGTATGGCACACTCACCAGATAAGCAGAATCCAGATATACCTCGCCATCCATATCCAGGTTGCTCAACGCTCCCTTCATGGTCAGCTTGCCTTCTCCATATCCCTTCAAGCCCATCAGCTGGTCGGGAATAAAACCGTTGATAAAGTGCAGAGGCAGTCGCTCCAAACCTACTTCGGCATCGAGTTCGCCTGCGCCTCCTGACTTGTAGGTACCCGTAACCGTGGCTACTTCCTCGCCATTATAGGTCAGGATACCATCCACATAGTGCGATCCGTCGCTCTTTGGCATATAGGTGAATTCAGAACCCACATTGCCCATCGGGCACTTCTCATATACCATGTTGTCTATCTTCAGGTTAGAAGATACCGACAACTCATCCTTGGTCTGTATCACGTGGAAGTCACCATCCATGATACCCGAAATATCCGGCATATAAGGAATCACACTCAGCACCTTGTCGAGATTAAACTGGCTCATGCTGACAGTGATATCCTGCAATGCATCTTCGTTCTCATCGTTGGAATAAACACGCATACCCATGCCACCCGCCCCTCTCAACACCAGGTTGGCAGATACACGGCCATCGTCAGCCAACATCAGATAGTTATCCTCATTGGCTGTAAATTTCTTGTATCCCAACACCGGATGCGGGTCAATAAGGGTAAGCTTCACACCGTTAGGCTGCAACATGGCAGCCAGACCCACATCCACTCCCAGGCGGTTGTTGGCATCATAGATACGTGCCTTCAGGTTGGAGCCCAAATCCTGCACCTCTCCATCCAGCAGGGCACGGAACACATACTGCGGATTGTTACGGTTGTTCTGTATGCGAGCCGAATAGCGGATGGTGTCCGACTGGGTATGAACCGTGGCACGGATGGTATCTATCTGCATGCCGCTGGCCACCAGCGAATCGATGTTGAGATAACCCTCAAGTCCGGCTACAGGAGAAGAATTGAAATCCATCTCCGCCGACTTGAAGTTGTATCCCATATACTGGATGAAGCGCGAGATGAAGTTATTCTTACCCGTAGTGAGATAGATATGACCAAGCGGGAAACTGTTTCGAATCTTCACCTGGTCAATATGATGGTTCTTGAATTGGGAAACCAGTTCTTTCTTCAATCCCATCACCTGGTCCAGAAGCTTCTCATAGCCACCATGTGCATCCATGTTCAGACGGAAATCGCCACATGCGGCAATGGCATGGGTGGTATCCCTGCTGGTCTTGATGTCCACATTCATACCGCCCGGACGATAGATGCTGTCCGGCGTACGTATCGTGATATCATCCATCAAAGCCCAAACCTGATGACTGTCCTTCAAATCAGAATGCATATCAATATGTCCGCAAAGCGATGCTGAAACCGGCTTCTTGGTAACCTGCAACTCATACATATCAGCATGGCGCACGTCGGCTACCAAAGTAGCCTGCAATTTCTTGGTACTAGCCAGGGCATCTACCGAAATCACGCCATCCAGCAGTTCGTTCTTACTATCCAGCTTGGCGTGAATCTTACCATTGGCTATCTGTGCGTCTGCCAATACATGATGGAGGTTATACTTGCCATAATGCAACTGGCTTACCTTCGCCTTTGCCACCAATCGGGTTCTTGGCGAGAGGAAGTCGGTGCCCATACCCCTGGCCTCCACATCTCCGGTAAAGGTATAGAGTTCCTGTTTTGGCAGGAAATGCTGCGCCTGGATATTGCGTGCATGGATTCTAGCCTGATAAGCCAGGCGATTCATGTCGATGCTGCCATCCTTGCGGGTCTTGGCATCGACGGTAGCATCCACCTTCATGCTTCCCCTACCCTCGGTAAGCGCCAGCTTGGCTCCATATTTCGTACCGTCCATCTTCAGATTGCCCTGGATGCCGATGCCGTTTGGTATGCGGATTTCCTGCATCAGCGACGGGTCGAGCATGGCGGTAACCATACCTAAATTATAGGTCTTCGCCTTCAGGTTGATGTTTGCCTTGAAGCAATCCATATCGTGCATATTGGCGATGACGCCATCAGAGGTCAATTGGAAGACGGTTGGCAAATCTATCTTCACTCCCGAGAAAAAGGCACGCTGCATGTTGCCCCTGAAGGTTCCTTCCAGCTTCATCGGATAGTAAGGCCAGCTGTTCTTCATCGGCTTGGGCAGTGCATCGCCCACAAAGAGGAAGAGGTCGGAACGACCCAGGGATCCCTTCACCTGGGCCATCAGCTTTCCTGGCGCTTTCTCGTCGAAGGCATTCAAATCCATGTCTACGGAAGCCTGCAGGTTGGAAACCGGCGTGCGAAGTGCCATATCCAGCAGCTGCATCTTCAAAGAATCCATCACAAAGCGGCCAGCAAGCTGGTCTATCTTCAAGCCACACTTCTCTTTCAGTTTGGCTTCCTTTATCTTGATGTCAAGCTTGGAATCACAGAAATAGAAGGAATCAGCCTTCAAAGCCATGTCAGAGAAGGCAAGATGGTTGAAGTCCATTCCCGAAACAGGGCGCACGTAATTCTGATCGTAGTTCACCCTGCCGTTCTTCCAGTCCAGATGTCTTATCTGGTAGAGACCTTTATACAGGTCGAGATAGGTGGTGCGAGCCAGCGCATCACCCATGTAAGCATTCACCTGGAGGGTATCTCCAGGCATGTGTAAGGTAAAGTCGGTGTTCTTTAGTTTCAGCTGCTGTATGTTGATCTTCCAGTAATTGCTGCTTGGCATGGTATCTGGCGGAACGGTATCGCTCAGTTCCACCGATAATCTGGCATCAGCTATAAGCGCATGGTTCACGTTCACCCGCTCTTTGCCCAGGTCTATGCCATGTGCCTTCAAGCGGAGTTTGCCCACATTGCCCTTGATGCGGGCCTCGTGAATGAAATTGGTGGTGTTCACCTTCATCTTCGTGAAGTCCAGCTCATCAACCATCACCTGGTTGCTGAAGAGTGGCAGCAATTGCACATCTACCACCATCTTCTGGATGTCGGCTACGGTATCTTTTCTGTTTCTTAAAGTTAAGTTAGGGCTGTTCCTGAGCGAATCGACTGGTTGCAAAACCTTTACACCTTCCACTCCCAGCTTAAGAGGGAAGACAAGCTTTACTTCCTTTACAGAAATATCCATGCCCGTCGATTCAGAAGCATAAGAAGCTACTTGCTTCACCGCCCAATTCTGTACAGGAGGCAAGTAAAGCAACACAGCCAACAATATGATAAGCAGGAATGGAATCAAAAGTGCCACACCCACCCACTTCGCATACTTCTTCATAAGCATGTTATTTTACTAGAAATATTCTGAACGAATCAATAAGTTAGTATTTATAGAATGATGAGAGACTAACTCCCCCGATTTTCATCAAGGGGCGATAGCTCTCCATAAGTTATCATCTGGCAGAGGAGCCTCCACCACGATGGTTTCCTTCGATACGGGATGCACAAACTCTACCCTGTGCGAAAGAAGCGAGATACTGCCGTCGGCATTGCTGCGAGGGGAACCGTATTTCAGGTCGCCCTTGATAGGGCATCCCATCTTAGCCAACTGACATCTGATCTGATGATGTCTTCCCGTCATCAGGTTCACTTCCAGAAGTGTATAATGATCGGTATGACCTATCACCTTATACTTCAATATCGCCTTCTTCGAGTTCTTCACCTCATGGTCGTAAGCGTAGCTCTTGTTCTGCTTCTCGTTTCTTACAATCCAATGGGTCAATGTCGCCTCGGTCTCCTTCGGCATGTTCTTCACAATCGCCCAATAGGTCTTGTGAACCTCGCCATCCCTGAACATGTTGTTCAGGCGGCTCAGTGCCTTCGAAGTCTTGGCAAACACCACGAGTCCCGACACCGGACGGTCAAGTCGATGCACCACACCCAGGAATACATTTCCCGGTTTCTGGTATTTCTCCTTGATATACTGTTTTACCGTCTCTGAGAGAGGCTCATCGCCGGTCTTGTCGCCCTGCACGATTT
>OQVT01002604.1_pt1 | contig 11634 bp, 9 predicted proteins | sample 1691561 | NCBI WGS metagenome assembly OQVT01 (sample SAMN03418260, study PRJEB22391) | human gut metagenome | biome: human-gut; feature: organic feature; material: feces | host: Homo sapiens | place: Tanzania | collected 2013-01
GCTATGGCGGCTATCTAAGCCGCAACAGCGAAGACGGAGCTTTCACAACGGAGATTTTGCTGCCACAGGAATAATACAATTCATCCCAGAAAAGATGCAGTTCGTCCCTGAAACATGCATCTTTTTTTCTTTGTACTATAGTAGAGATTATCAAATTACACATTCACGGAGGAATCACAATGAATAACCACAAATCAGAATACAGCGTCATCCAGTCGACCCTGTTCATGATCCGGCAGGCGGCAAAAGAAGCTCCGGCTGTTCTGGTATGGCTGGTTGTAGACGCAATTTTGGCGCTTATATTACAGCTGCTCGAATTATACGTGACACCGGCATTGCTGGAGGGGATTGAAAATCAGATTGCATTGAATGAGTTAGTTAAGACTATTCTGCTCTTTTCCGGGGGAATGATATTGCTTACCGGGCTGAAAGAATATATAGATACTGCCACGCAGCAGGGAAAGATAGAAATCCGCGTGTCAATCTGTAAAGCAATCACAGCGAAACTTGGAACTACATCCTACTGCAATCTTGGAAAAAAAGATTTTCAGGAGAAAAAAGAGCGTACGGATCAGGCAACTGGAAGCAACAGCGATGCAACGGAAATCATCTGGAGTCAGCTAAACCAACTCCTGTTCTGCAGTCTGGGTTTTGTCACATACTTGCTTGTAATGAAGAGGATAAATGTGCTTATTCTGGCAGTTACGATCCTTGCAGCGGTTGTAAGTTACCTAGCGGTGCAGCGCTCTGTAGCATGGATGCAGAAAAACAGGGAAGAGAGTGATCATGCGTACCAGTGTATCCTGTATCTGAAGAATGAGGCGTGGAATCCAGTTGTAGCAAAAGATATCCGGATTCTTCATATGAAAGAATGGCTGTCAGACACGATGGAACAGCATTATGAGACAATCCTGCATTTCGCAAAAGCAAAAGGAAACCACGATTTTATGGCGGATTGTGTAAATATTTTTTCTGCACTGATCCGGAACGGAATTGCGTATGCGTATTTGATCGGACAGGTGCTTGCGGGAAATATGGATGCGCCACAGTTCATTCTATACTTTTCCGCAGTGAGCGGTTTTACAAACTGGGTACAGGGAATTATGGAAAATGTGGCACAGATCAGGCAGTCAGGTGTAGGAATTTCGGATGTGATGGAACTGCTCTCTTATGAGGAACCGTACCGATTTGAGGATGGAGAACTGCTACCGGAGAATCAGGCAGGACACTATGAGCTTAAGCTTGAAAATGTCAGTTTCCGGTATCCGGGGGCGTCAGAGGATACGTTACATAACTTAAATCTCGCCATACATAATGGAGAAAAGCTTGCGGTTGTGGGAAGAAACGGAGCCGGAAAATCAACGCTGGTGAAGCTTTTGTGTGGATTTTATGATCCAACAGAAGGGCGTGTGCTCTTAAATGGTGAGGACATCCGTAAATATAACAGAAAAGAATACTATAAACTTTTTTCCGCAGTTTTTCAGGATTTTTCCATTTTGCCTGGAACAATCGCAGAGAATGTGGCGCAGAGTGTGGATGAGATTGACTTTTCCCGCGTGAAGGCAGCAGTAAAGGATGCCGGGCTGGAAGAAAATATCGAAAGACTGCCGGAGCAATATAAGACCAAGCTGGGACGCTCTGTTCATCTGGATGCATACGAACTTTCGGGAGGTGAGACACAGAGGCTCATGCTTGCAAGAGCAGTCTATCGGAATGCACCGGTGATCGTGTTAGATGAGCCGACGGCGGCATTAGACCCGATTGCAGAGAGTGATCTCTACGAGAGATATCATGAGCTGACAAAGGGTTCCACGTCTATTTATGTGTCACACCGTCTTGCCTCCACAAGGTTCTGTGACCGCATTATTTTGATTGGAGCAGGCGGGATTGCGGAGATGGGAACACATGAGGAACTCATGGAAGCAGGAAAAGAATATGCACATCTGTATGAGGTGCAGAGCCGGTATTACACGGAAGGGGGAATGGAAGATGCTGCACTCAATGCGTGAGACAATCAGGTTGAATAAAAGAGCAATCGGAATTTGGTGGAGGGAATCACCGGGGATGTTAGCAGCACTGTTTTTCTACGTGATCACTGGTGCGCTGCTTCCTTATGCAGGAATCTATTTTTCTGCACAGATCATTACGGAACTGTCAGGTGCGAAGAATTCGGTCGTTCTGCGGAATCTCGTACTGCTTTTACTTGGAATCGAAAGTGCGGCGGGACTCATTTATCATTATTTTAAAAACCGTTATACGGTAGAACGAAATCGTATAAGAGAAAAATTAAGATATATTCTGAGTAAAAAAATGCTGTCGCTGGATTTTGAAAAGGTAAATGATGCAGAGATTCAGGACAAAGTCCAGCAGATTGAGCAGGTGACGGTATGGAGCCGTTTCGGACTCTGCATGGTGATTTTTACATTGGAAAGAATGCTGCAGGCAGTCGCAGGCATTGCGGGAGCATTACTGCTTACGGTGAGCTTTTTTCAGTCAAAAGCAGTGCAGGAGAAGTTCCTCTGGATGAACGGTCCGCTTTTCACAATTCTGTTCCTTGCAGGAATCGTGTGCTTTACCGTTTTACCGTCGTGGATCGTAGGAAAAGCACAGAACATGATCGCAGAGCTTTCCGAGCGTGCAACATTCGGAAACCGCATCTGGAGATTTGTAAGCAATGTGGCAGGTGAGAGGGAACGGGAGCAGGATATCCGTATCTATGAGCAGATCCCGGTTGCTATGGGACTTTATAAGAAAAATAAAGTCTGGGGAATCGGAACCGAGATGGAACACATTTTAAAGGGAAAAGTAGGCATCCTGTCAACCGCTGCCAATATGACAGAACGGCTCTGCAGTGGTCTGGTGTATCTGCTTGTCTGCTTAAAGGCATACGGAGGCGCGTTTGGAATTGGCGCTGTGACACAGTATATCAGCGCGGTGACGGCGCTTAGCCACAATCTGGAGGAACTTTTGGGCGCACTTGGCGAAGTGCATACAAACCGGGAATTTTTAAAGAAAACACTTGATTTTCTGGATACGCCGAATGATATGTATCAGGGAAGCCTCACCGTGGAAAAAAGGAATGACTGCCAGTACGAGGTGGAATTTCGGGATGTCAGCTTCTGCTATCCTGGCACAGACAGAAAAGTGTTAGACCATGTAAATCTGAAATTCCGCATTGGAGAAAAATTAGCGATCGTCGGGGAGAACGGTTCTGGAAAATCAACGTTTATCAAGCTTTTGTGCCGTCTTTACGATCCGACAGAAGGTGAGATCCTGTTAAATGGAATCAACATTAAGAAATACAATTATAAGGAATACATGTCCGTATTCTCAGTTGTCTTTCAGGATTTTAAACTATTTGCCCTTCCGCTTGGGCAGAATGTGGCAGCATCCACAGAGTATGACTCAGAGAAAGTACAGGAATGTTTAAGCAAGGCTGGCTTTGATGCGCGCTCTGCCCGGATGGAAAAGGGGTTAGATACCTGGCTTTACAAGGATTGTGATGCCGATGGTGTGAGCATCTCTGGCGGAGAGGAACAGAAGATCGCACTTGCAAGGGCGCTGTATCAGAACGCGGCATTTCTGATCTTGGATGAACCGACTGCCGCCTTAGATCCGATCGCGGAAGCGGAGGTGTACAGCAGTTTCAATGAGATCGTAGGAGACCGGACAGCGGTTTACATAAGTCACAGGCTTTCTTCCTGCCGGTTCTGCGATGAGATTGTTGTCTTTGATCGGGGCAGGATCGTGCAGCAGGGCACACACGAGGAGCTCGTGGAACAGACGAACTGCAAATACTATGAACTCTGGAGCGCACAGGCAAAATACTATGCGTAAGCCGGAGCAGTGCTCACAGCGTATAGGTTGCAATATCCCCTAGTTTAGTGATAAGCTAAAATTAAATGAAAAGAGACAGGGGTATTTTCACAGATGAACAAATTAACAACTTTATGTTATATCGAAAAAGATAACAAATATCTGATGCTTCACCGGATCAAAAAGGAAAATGACATTAATCATGATAAATGGATCGGTGTCGGCGGAAAATTTGAGTGGGGAGAAAGCCCGGAAGAATGCATGTTAAGGGAAGTCTGGGAGGAAACCGGTTATACCCTGACTTCCTGGCAATATCGTGGAATCATCACATTTGTCCTTGGGGAAGACACGGTGGAATACATGTCACTTTTTACGGCAGATGGATTCGAGGGAATACCGATCGACTGCAACGAAGGTGTGCTGGAATGGGTAGAGAAAGACGAGATCCCGGAATTGAATCTCTGGGAAGGCGACCGGATTTTCTTCCGGTTGTTAGAGGAGCAGAAGGAGTTCTTTTCCTTAAAACTTGTATACAATAAGCAGGATATTCTGGAGCAGGCAGTTCTGGATGGAAAAGAGTTGGAGCTTTTTGATATTTTAAATGAGGATGGAAGCAAAACTGGCATAGTAAAAGAGCGTGGTGTGGCACATCGTGAAGGCGCACTGCACGGAACCGTTCATATCTGGATCGTGCGCGAAAATGATAAGAGTGGATATGATGTACTGCTTCAGAAGCGGAGTGACAGCAAGGATTCGTACCCAGGCTGCTATGATATCTCTTCTGCCGGACATATCAGTGCCGGAGATGAGGTCATGGAGAGCGCACTGCGGGAGTTTGAGGAAGAACTGGGATTGTCTGCGCAGCCGGAGCAGTTGGAATCATTCGGAACAACACTCGTAAAGTTTGAGACAACTTTTTCTGGAAAAATATTCCGGGATAATGAGTTCAGTAATGATTTTGTATACAGACAGCCGGTGGACATTGATAAACTGAAACTGCAAGAGTCGGAAGTCGCAGAAGTCTGCTGGATGGATTATGAGGAGTGCAGGGAAAAGATCGCAGATGGGGCAATACCGAATTGCATTAATCCGGAAGAGTTTGAGAAACTGGGAAGATATCTGGGAATCTGCTAGAAAGAAGAAGGAAAATAGCATGCCAATACAGGGAGTAGAACAACCAAAGTACATACAGGTGAATAATGTCCTGCGGTTGAGAAAATATGATGGGCGATATGATTTTGCATATGACTGGTATCAGGACAGTGAAACATGTCTCATGGTGAATGGAGCAGCGGCTCCGATGAAGCAGGAGAGCATCACCATCATGTATGAGTATCTCAATGCACATGGAGAATTATATTTTATCGAATATTTAGAAAATGGAAATTATGTCCCGATTGGAGACGTTACTTTCTGGAAAGAAGACATGCCAATTGTTATCGGAAATCCAGTATACCGCAAATGGGGGCTTGGTTATCTTGTGGTGAAAAAATTAATGGAACGAGCCAGAGAACTTGGATATGAAAAAGTTTATGTGGATGAGATTTATGATTATAATAAAGGTTCCATCCGATGTTTTGAAAAAGCCGGATTTATGCCCTATGAGAGAACAGAAAAGGGAAAGAGATACTGTGCAGATTTTTGTGAATCCATAGAACAATTGGACATTGAGCGCATCAACAGCTATGAAGACAATTGTTTTTCCGAAAAAGCATTAAATCAGCACGGTGCATTCGTGGTAAATGGCGTCTTTTTCTATGAGGTGCTGATCACCGGAACATCGGAGGCTATGATCACCGGGGAAAACAGGAAATACTATGAGGCGGTGATCGAGTATTTCCGTTTCTTTGCAGAGCATATCACGACATTCCAGGATGCACAGGGAAACATGGTAAAAGAATATCCAAAAGTGGAATTGTTTGAAATTCCGTTGAAAAACATACAGCCATCGCAGTTTTACGTGGATAAGTCCAAGAAAAAAGAAGTGAGCACTTTCATCCATGCGAAGGAAGATGTCATCATTCCACTGAAAAAGTTTGAAAATGAAGCCATTTCAATGGATGGACACACGAGGATGGCAGTTGCAGTAGAGAAAGAGTTGGATAACGTGCTGGCATTCTGGTCAGCCGAGGAGGCAGATTATCTGGAATATTTTGTGACAGAAGCACAAAAAAGAAATATTTACACACCATATGATCTGACGGAATTAGAACATGATGAGTATGAAGAAAAATGGAATGGGTTCTGCGATGCATATTTTGCACAGGGCGATGAGTGATATTTTGTGAGGAGTAAAATCAAGACTTTGGGTTGAAGATGCATTAAAAAGAATGAGGAGGAAAACAGAATGAAAATATTAGTTACCGGAGCGCGCGGATTTGTGGGTGCACGCCTGATGAAAGAGTTAGAGGAAGCAATCGCGGCTCCGTCCATTCAGGGAATGAACCAAGAACAGATCAAACGGATTGTGGAGGAGAGCGAAGCAGATGTGATCATCCACACAGCCGCAATTTCGGATGTGGGAACCTGTGAGAAAAATCCGAAAGATTCCTATTATGCAAATGTACTTCTTCCGGTTTATCTGGCGAAAGCATCAGGCGGAAGAAAACTGATCTGTTTCAGTTCAGATCAGGTGTACCGAGGCTGCGAGAGCGACGGACCATATCGGGAGGATGAGGCAAAACCTGCGAATATTTATGGAGCGCATAAACTGGAAATGGAACAGCGGGTGTTGGACAGACAGCCGGAATCTGTGCTGCTGCGGGCAGAATGGATGTATGACTACATTTCACCGAAGGGCAATTATTTATTGAATGTTCTCAATGCAAAAGAGACGCTTACTTTTGGACGTCAGTATCGTGGGATCACTTATCTGCGTGAAGTGTGCGAGAATATGGAACGTGTGATAAAGCTTCCGGGTGGAATTTACAATTTTGGAAGTGAGACAACACAGTCCATGTATGAGATTACGAAGGAATTTTTGCAGATCACAGGAAGCAGGCAGCAGGTACAAGAAGGTTCTCTGGTGCACAATCTCTGGATGGACTGCAGCAAGGCGGCAGAGTATGGTGTCGTGTTCAGTGATGTGATGGATGGACTGAAACGGTGTCTGGGAGACTATGGGTTGATATAATACGTTTAACAAACTACATATGACGTAATTAACTTTGAAGTAAATTACTTTCAAGTTAATTTTTTGTTAAATCTGAAAATGATTCTCTTTTTGCTATAAAATACCGCAAACAAGCGCATCGCAACCATCGGTTGACAAATTGACGAGGCGGCTTTCTGGTGTGTAATGGTAAAAAATGATAGTTTTTTCTTATGGACAGACGCTCAATCTTGGCACAACACAGAGAAATTTTTCGAGGACACGAAAAAGAGAACTGAAAGCGAAAAGCAATTGTCCGGAAAAAGAAAAGACGAAAAAATGGAGGAAGTTATGATTCTAGCAGACAAAATTATCAACCTGAGGAAAAAGAACGGATGGTCACAGGAGGAGCTTGCAGAAAAACTCGGAGTGACGCGCCAGTCGATTTCAAAATACGAAGGTGCGCAGTCTATCCCTGATCTGGATAAGATTTTAAAACTCAGCGAGATTTTTGGAGTGACCACAGATTACCTGATCAAAGATGAACTCGAAGAGGAAGAATACGTACCGTCACAGATGCAGGAAAATGAAAGCGAGAGCGACAGGATCGTACACAAAGTTACAATGGAAATGGCAAATGAATATTTGCAGATGATTGATTGGTCGGCAGGAAAAACAGCCTTTGCTACGATGCTATGTATTTTATCTCCAATTGTCTTATTAATGCTTGGAGCAATGAGTGAAATGCCAGATTATCATATCAGTGAAAATGCAGCGGCTGGAATAGGAATCTGTGTTTTGATCGTTTTAATTGCAATTGCGGTAACGATTTTTATTCTTTGTGGTATGAAAACAAAGAAATATGAATTCCTGGAAAAGGAAGACATAGAGACTGCCTATGGAGTAAGCGGCATGGTGAAGGAAAAAAGAGATGCTTATCACAGTCCGTATGTGACTCAGCTTGTCATCGGAATTACATGTTGCATATGCTCTGTGATTCCTTTATTTGGAACACTTGCTGTATCTGAAAGTGATTTTTACATGGTTTCAGCAGTATGCATGCTTTTAACGCTTGTTGCAATCGGAACCTATTTTATTGTGCGAAGTGCTGCCAAAATGAATGCGATGAACCAGCTTCTGGAGGAAGAAGACTACACAAGGCAGAAAAAACATGAAAATAGAAAGATGTCTGGCCCGGTAACGGTTTACTGGCTGATCGCCACAGCCATTTATCTTGCATGGAGCTTTACAACTAATGACTGGGACAGAACATGGATCATCTGGCCGGTTGTCGGTGTATTATTCCCGGCGTTTTATGCGATCGTGAATGGGATCAGGAAGAAATCGTAAAGAATATTGTGGAAAAATATCAAAGAGGCAGAGAGCGGCATTGTGTGGGGAGTTATTGTCGCAGGAATCTTGCTTCTGGATAATCGGTTTGATCTGGATGCGATTGGTCAGGAAGGCGCAGTGATGGCGATTCTGTTCTGGGTTGTTGGAGTTATCTATATGCTTATTTATGCGAAAAAGAAATTTTAAAAGCTCTTTTGTATTTCTTACAAAAGCGTTACAATAAACATAATAAGCAACGAAAATATGACAGGCATTATACGCTGCAGGAAATTTTTATACCGTGCATCGTGAACTGCCAGAGTCTGGAAGAATATCAGGGAAACCTATTGCTTGTCGGGATTAATTATGATGTGAAGACAAAGGAACATTCCTGTGTGATTGAGGAATTTGTAAAATAGGCTGACTTATTGCAAGAAAAAGGAGAGAAAGTGTCCCTTTAAAGGGATACCGTCTCTCCTTTTTGGAAAGATACTGTTAAAACATGATTTTTCCTTTATGCTTTAACAGTCTTGCACCATTTACGATCAAAAGGATTCCGGAAACAATTCCGCCAACAAGAATACAGATCCCGATTGCGAGATTTGCAGCACCTGTGGAGCCCATTGTTTTATAAATCTTTTCTTCCATGTATGATACCCTCCTCAAGTTATTGACAAGTACAGTCCGTTTTCATCTGCATTTGTGATCGCTGGCAATACACCAGTGAAATATTGATTTTATATTACCATTTTTCCAAAAAGAAAACAATGATAATCTGCAAGCTGTTTCGAAGAGCTTCCTTTTCGAGCATATTACATATAATGTAGTATACAAAGTTTGTAAAATCACGTATTTCGAGTATAATAAGAATATAGTCAGAACGCATTAATATAGAGCAGAAGAAAATGAGGTGAAAACAGATGGATTTTGATCACAGACCACTCAGGGGTGAAAAACTTCAGCCGCTGGATGAAATTTCAGGATATAAGGTACGACCCGGATTTTATGACAGGAATGGTGCGGCGCAGGCGGCGAATGGAGTCAGTTTTACCATCCATTCCATGGGGGCGACCGGATGTACGCTGTTATTGTTCCGCCCGAAAGAACAGGAGCCATTTGCAAAAATACGTTATCCGGAAACTTACTGTATTGGAAGCACATATTCCATGCTGGTATTTGGGTTAAATATCGAAGAGTTTGAATATGCGTTCCAGCTGGATGGACCATATGATGAAAAAAAAGGACTGCGGTTTCATAAAGACAACATCCTGCTTGACCCATACGCCCGGGCAGTGACAGGGCAGAGACACTGGGGAGAGCGCCCGGAAGGTGGAAAAGACTTTGTATACCATGCCCGGGTAGTGGAAAATAATTTTGACTGGGAAAAGAGCCGTTTTCTGAATCATCCGTTTGAAGATCTGGTCATTTATGAAATGCATGTGCGTGGTTTCACAAGAGATGCATCTTCCGGCGTGAAAGCACCAGGTACTTTTGAGGGCTTGAGGGAAAAGATCCCTTATCTGAAAGATCTAGGGATCAATGCAGTGGAACTGATGCCTGTTTTTGAGTTTGATGAGATGGAAGATACCCGTGTGGTGGACGGAGAACGTCTGTATAATTACTGGGGATACAACACGGTCTGTTTTTTTGCGCCCAACACAAGTTATACTTCAGTGGTGGAACATAACCATGAGGGTGATGAGTTAAAGAATCTGATCTATGAACTGAAAGCAAATGGAATAGAGGTTATTTTGGACGTTGTATTTAACCATACAGCGGAGGGAAATGAGAAGGGTCCATGTTTTTCCTTTAAAGGAATTGACAATAATATATACTATATGCTGACACCGGATGGATATTACTACAACTTTAGTGGATGTGGAAATGTCATGAACTGTAACCATCCGATCGTGCGTAAATTTATCATTGACTGTCTGAGATACTGGGTCATCAATTACAGGGTGGATGGATTCCGGTTTGACCTTGCATCTATTTTAAGCAGAGACCAGAATGGTGCACCGATGGAAAATCCACCTATTTTACAGGGACTTGCATGCGATCCGATTCTCGCAAAAGCAAAGCTGATCGCCGAGGCATGGGATGCCGGTGGTTTATATCAGGTGGGCAGTTTCCCATCCTGGAACCGTTGGGCAGAGTGGAATGGAAGATACCGTGATGACATGCGCCGCTTTTTGAAGGGCGATGGCGGCATGGCGGGTACAGCGATCACACGAATTACAGGATCAAGAGACCTATACGATCCGGCACACCGCGGAATCAGTGCATCCGTGAATTTCCTGACCTGTCACGATGGATTTACTTTATATGATCTGTATTCTTATAATATGAAACACAACGAGAAAAACGGCTGGGGAAATACAGACGGCGATAACAATGGAAACAGCTGGAACTGTGGAGCAGAAGGCGCAACAGATGATCCGGAAATCGAGGGCTTGCGCCGCCGCATGGTAAAAAATGCGTTTGCAACATTGATGTGCAGCCGCGGACCGGCGATGTTTTTTGCAGGAGATGAATTCTGCAATACACAGTTTGGAAATAACAACTCTTACTGTCAGGATAATATCACATCTTGGCTGGATTGGAATCGTCTGGAAGAATACAAAGAAATCCACGATTTCTTCCGCTATATGATCCGCCTGCGGAAAGATAATGCGATCCTGCGTAAAACTACAAAACAGGCGGCATGTAAGCTGCCGGAGATCAGTATCCACAATGGTTTCCCATGGAATGGCGGTACAGATAATAACAGCCGGCTGATCGGTATTATGTATGCAGGGAGAGATGAGAATGATATCCGTGATGATATTGTGTTCTATTGTATGAATGCATATTGGGAAACACTGATTATGCAGCTTCCGGAGCTTCCAATGGGCATGCAGTGGAAAGTCTGTGTCAACACATTCCTTCCATATGAAGATGGAAAAAATGTGGAAGAACAGACAGAGTTTTATTATAAAAAATCATTAAAAGTTCCGCCGAGGACAGTCATGATCCTGACCGCCGAGGAAAACCAGTAAACATGATCATGATTTGCTGGAATCCTCACAATTATTTTTAAGCAGCTGGCTGATAAGGTCGGCTGCGATTTTTTTGTCAGAAGGACGCAGATGACGATAATTATCAATAACCACCGCTTCCTCTTTGTCGTGGATCCCATTCCCAATCTGAAGCAGTGCTGACCGGTCTGTAATATAGTCAACGGAAACACGCAGATAGTCAGCAATTTCGCATATCACATCATCCGGAACATGAAGATATTTTCCATGCAGATAGCCATTTAGTGTGGTTGGGGAAATGGCGAGATCCTGTGCCATTTTTCGCTGCGCGCTTCCTTTATCTGCTCGGCAACCTCCTTCGCCTTATCGGTCTCAAGA
>OQVT01002605.1_pt1 | contig 11631 bp, 5 predicted proteins | sample 1691561 | NCBI WGS metagenome assembly OQVT01 (sample SAMN03418260, study PRJEB22391) | human gut metagenome | biome: human-gut; feature: organic feature; material: feces | host: Homo sapiens | place: Tanzania | collected 2013-01
GCGCGTATGTCCCGTTTCCGACGGCGCGCAGCTCAAATTCCCCGCCGCCGTAAATTCAGATACCGTCAGCGACGGCACGGTGACGATCGCGCCCCTCGCCTTTTCCGAGAGCTCATCGCATTTTTCATACGCCGAGGTCGGCGCGTAAACGTCGAGCGCGAGCACCAGCTCCGCCCTGTCGCCGTACATTTCCTTGATTTCGCCGTTTTCGGTGCATATCCCGATGTAACCGCCGAGCCCCGCCGAGCTTATGCGCGCGGACTCGACCGCAACGCACACGAAGGCTCTGCTCACGTTAAGCACCGAGCCGTCAAACGCCGTGACCGCATCTATCCCCGCATCGGAAAGATGCTGCGCGATTGCTTTTGCGATGTTACGGAGCATTTACCGCTCCCCCTTTCAGGCACAAAACGCACTCGTTGTGCGAAAATGCGCCGAAAATACTCACCGGCTCAACGCGCAGAACGCGGTATTCCCTGCCGCCGCAAACGACCGCAGCGCCCTCGGGAATATTGCGCATATCGGTTATGAGTCTGTATTTCGAGCGGTTTGCGACGCCCGGTGCGAGATGCTTTTTGTGAGAAACTGCGCTGTCGGGATCAAGGCAGGCGATGAAGCCGCGCCCCGTGCTGCCGCCGACGGTGATGCTCTCGCCGTAGTTTTGGATCACAAGCTGTGCTGCACTCATCACGACACCCCCACGAATTCAAAGCCGCCCGCGTCGGTGTAGGCAGCGAGCATATCCATTGCTTGACGGCGCAGAGCCTCCGGAGCCTTGCCGCCAAGCTGCACAGAAACCTTCCCGGCCGTGAAGCCGCTCACGCTGCCGCCCTTTAATTCAAGGAACATCGCCGCCGCGCAAAGAGCGCACGCGCCCTCGAACACCTCGGATATGTCTTCAACATTCACACCGCGCCGCAGCCTCGTTTTGAGCTGCGCCCGCGAGTCCGCGCAAAGCTGCCGCAGCAGCTCCTCCTCGTGTGTCTCGAGCTGCCGCCCAAGCAGACATGACGCCCTGTTTTCAATACTCAGATCAGTATTTTTCATATCACACCTCCGAGCTTTATGCTAAATTGTATGATATTCGCCGTTGTAAAAATGACTTAATATGGTGTATAATATATAAAAGAACGGAGGCAGACTATGAACGATTACGAAGTTAAAAAGGCAAGAGCCGAACAGTTAAGAAAAGAGCTTAACCATCACATATACAGATATTACGTTGAAAACGAGAACGATATTGAGGACTATGAGTATGATATGCTTATGCGTGAGCTGAAGTCCATTGAGGAGGAATATCCCGAGCTTTTGACGGCTGATTCCCCTACTCACAGAGTCGGCGGTACGGCTGATAAAAATATGTTCTCGAGCGTTACGCACATTGTAAAAATGGAAAGTTTGCAAGACGCTTTCGATAAGAGCGAAGTGCTTGATTTTGACAGAAAAGTAAAAGAGGTTTGTCCCGACGCAACGTATGTTGTCGAGCCGAAAATTGACGGTCTTTCGGTATCGCTTGAATACTCAAACGGTGTTATTTCAAGAGGCTCAACACGAGGCGACGGAGTTACGGGCGAGGATATTACGGCAAACCTTAAAACCGTTCGTTCAATTCCGCTGTCGTTAAAGGAAAAGCTTCCGTTTATTGAAGTGCGTGGCGAGGTTTATATGCCCAAAGAAAAGTTCTTTGAAATCGTCAAAAAGCAGGAGTTAAACGAGGAAAAGCCGTTTAAGAATCCGAGAAATGCCGCCGCAGGAAGCTTACGTCAAAAGGATCCGAAAATAACCTCGCAGAGAGGGCTTGACATTTTCGTCTTTAACATTCAGCAGATTGACGGAAAAGACCTGCAAACCCACAAGCAGTCGCTTGATTATATTAAGAGTCTCGGCTTTAAGACAATTCCGTTTTACAATGAATTTGACAATATCGACGACGTTATAAAGGAGCTTGACAGAATAGGCTCGATAAGAGGCACTCTCCCCTTTGATATTGACGGCGCAGTTATAAAAGTAAACCGTTTCGACCAGAGGGAAAAGCTTGGAAGTACCGCAAAATGTCCCAAGTGGGCGCTTGCGTGGAAGTATCCGCCCGAAGAAAAGCAAACAAAGCTTATCGATATTGAAATAAATGTCGGCAGAACGGGCGTCTTAACTCCTACTGCGGTTTTTGAGCCCGTTTTGGTTGCAGGCTCAACCGTAAGCCGTGCAACGCTTCACAATGAGGATTTCATCAAGGAAAAGGGCATACGCATAGGCGACACGGTAATTATCAGAAAAGCAGGCGATATTATCCCCGAGGTTTTGGAGGTCAGCAAGCACGCAGAGAGCTCCGAGCCGTACAAAATGCCCGACGTCTGTCCGTCCTGCGGCGAAAAGGTTACAAGAGAAGCAGGCGAAGCGGCAATTCGCTGTAATAATCCCGACTGCCCTGCTCAGCTTTTGAGAATGTTAATTCACTTCTGCTCAAGGGACGCTATGGATATTGAGGGACTCGGCGACGCCAACCTTGAATTGCTTGTAAACGAGGGTATGCTCAAAACCGCCGCAGATATTTACAAGCTTGATTTTGACAGGGTTGCGGAATTTGAACGTCTCGGAAAGAAAAGTGCCGACAATCTCAAAAAAGCAGTTGAAAAATCAAAGGGAAACGATTTGGGCAAGCTTATTTTTGCGCTCGGTATCCGTCATATCGGACAAAAGGCGGCAAAGCTCCTCGCTGACCGTTTTCAGGATATGGACGGCATCATTTCCGCAAGCAAGGACGATATTCTTTCAATCGACGGCTACGGCGAAATTATGGCGGAATCGGTTGTCGATTTCTTCTCGCATCCGCAGGCGATTGAGCTTATAGACGATTTGAAAGCGGCAGGCTTGAATATGAGAAGCGAAAAGAAGGTAATTGACAACAGATTTGAGGGCAAAACCTTTGTTTTGACGGGAACTTTAAGTCAGTTCACAAGAACGCAGGCTTCTGAAATTATTGAAACCTACGGCGGAAAGACCTCGTCCTCCGTTTCTAAAAAGACAGATTTTGTTTTAGCCGGAGAAGCCGCAGGAAGTAAGCTGCAAAAGGCGCAGGATCTCGGAGTTAAGATAATCTCGGAGGATGAATTCTCCGCTATGATTAAAGCGTAAATTTTAAGTATAATATACACAAAAAGCTCTGTTTGATTTCCAAACAGAGCTTTTATTGTTTATAAAATTATTTATAGAGCGTTTGAGTTTGGTCAAATTCTCTGTTGCCCGAAGCGATACCGTCAAGATAGAAGTAGTCAAACAGGTCGAGCACGCCGTCCTTTGAAACATCTGCGGCAATGTAATAAATGCTGTCGGATTTGATGTTTTCCGTGCCGTCGAAGGCATCTTCAAAAATCAAATTCTTATCCGTTTCGTCAACGAGTCCGTCGCCGTTTACATCGCCGTAGAGGATAACCGTTGCAACCTCATAAACAATGCTCGGGTCTATTGCGGATATGCACTTGATAACGCAACCCGTTCCGACCTTATCGGTCTCGGAAAGCTTTTTGCCGTCCCTTGTAATCTCAATCTGCACGTTTTTGTTGCGAAGCTGTGCTTCAACCTCAGAAACGGTATTCGATGTGGGATTCAAGCCTACCATATAGGTATATTGGGTGTTGGTGTTTCTGTCAACAAGAAGCGAAGCGTTATCATTGACAAGGAGCTTGTTGTATTCAAGCTTATCCATCGCATTTTCAAGCTCTAATATCGCATCGAAAATCTCCGTTACGGTAGCACCGCTGTTTTCAAGCACCGTATTACCGCTTGTAATGGCTTTTGTGAGGTCAGCCGAGGTAATGTCGGTAACGTCTGCCATATCGAGCGAATTAGCTTTTTCAATGGTGTTTATAAGATCGGTTTTGTCTACGGTTATAACGTACTCGTCGGAAATATCGCTTTCGTTTCCTGCGCCGTTCACAGCCTTAAAGGTGTATGTTTTTGCGCTTGTAAGCTCAACGGTAAGAATATTGCCGTCAAGTGCCTTAAAGCCCGTACCGTCGTTGTAGTAATATGTTACGCCCGAATCGGAATTTGTCGCACCGAGCATAAAGGTAACATTTTTGTTCACGGTGGGATTAAGCTTACCGCTTACCGCAACGGAAAGTATCGGCTTTGCGGTATCGATTTTAACCGTGAGCGAGGTTGTTTCGCTTTCAAGTCCCGAATACGAAACCGCCTTAAACTCGTAGGTATGAACGCCCTCAAGTGCAGTTACCGTATTTGATTTGAGAATTGCCCACTCACCGTTGTCAATTCTGTATTCATAGCTGTAAATGCCCGAGAAAGCATTTGAAGAAAGGCTGATTTTAACAGGCTTATTTGTATATCCGCCGTTATATGCTTCCTCTCCCGAAGCAGCGGCTGCAACAACCTTTTCGGGCTTTACGGTATCAACGGTAAAGGTGCTCGATTTGTAAATCTCGCTGACGTTTCCTGCGTTATCGGTAGCCTTTACCTCGACCGTTCCCTTAAACGCCGTGTCAATTACAGGCTTTGCGTTTTCATCATAAGCCGTCCAATCGCTCTTGACAGTACCGTCGGAATTTACAAGTCTGTAGCTGATGCTTGCAATGCCCGTTTCAGCATCCGAGGCATTGACCGTTATTTCTGCGGTGTTGTTCATAAATACCGCAAACTCGGTTGAGCTTATCGGTCTTACAACAGAATTTCCGTCCTGCTGTTTAACACTTACGCTCTCAATCTTAGGAGCTGAGGAGTCAAAATCGGTAATTGTAATTTCCTTTTCGCTGAAAAGTCCGTTCTGAGCGAAAACCATTACTCTGTATGTTCCGTTTTCGGTTACGGTAAACGCCTTTTCGTTTGTAATATCGGCACCGTTTACGGTTATTTTCTTAATTCCCGAAGCACCTGTATTAGCATTTACGCTTACTGTAATCGGAGAATTCGGAGAGGTCGTTTCACCCTTAACAAGCTCAATTTCAGGCGTTACGGTATCAATCATAACATAATATGCGTCTGACGGAGGACTTTGCGTTCCTGCACCGTTTACCGCCATAAAGGAGTAATTTGCATTTGTATTTTCACGAAGCGATATAACCTCGCCCGTGGTAATTTCCGTCCACTCGCCGCTTCCGTCGGTATAATAATAAGTAATTCCCGAAATAGATTCATAAAGCGTTGAGAGGTCAAATGTAACCTCGTCGCTCGTCCATCTTCCGAAAGTACCCTTGAAATCAACACGGATTATCGGCACCTGTCTGTCGATTTTTACGGTAAATGTTGTAATCTTGCTTTCAAGGTCGGAATTTGAAACAGCCTTGAATTCGTAGGTGTGTATTCCCTGCTCCGAAGCTGTAAGCTTTCCGTCCTTTAAGGATACCCATTCTCCGCCGTCAACTCTGTAAAGATATTCGTAAATGTCCGAATAAGCCGAGGAATTAAGCGTGATTTCAACGCTGTCCGATACCCATTTGCCGTCGGTATAAGCTTCGCCGTTAAAGGAAGCCGAAACTGTAACGTCTGTCGGAATATCGGCATCAATAACGAAGCCGTCCGAACGGTAATAGTCCGAAACGTTGCCGGCCATATCAAAGGCTCTTGCCTGAACATAGCCCTTGAAATTCGGGTCAACAACAGGCTTGCCGCTTTCGGAATATACGCTCCATTTATCGCTTATCGGCTCGCCGTTTTCGTCGAGAAGTCTGTACTCTACTCTGTCAATTCCGGCAACGCCTATATCCTCGCTTGAAATTGTAATTTCAACCTGCTCATTAAAGAATTTGCCGAAGGTCAAGGCGTTGAGAAGTCTTGCAATTCCGCCCTTTTCCTTGTGCTCAAGAGTGATTGCGTTGACAACAGGTGCGGATTTATCAATATTATTAACATTAAGCGTCTGCGTGCTTGAAAGACCGTTATTCGCCGTTATTTCAACGGTATATGTTCCGTTTTCGGGCACCGTAAATTCAGTCTGTCCCGTTATATCCTCGCCGTTGAGCGTAATGGATTTAATGCCGGATTCGCCCACCGTAATATTTTTAATATTTACCGTGTATGACTGATTTGTCAAAGCTGTTACAGACTGTTCAAGGGTAAATTTAGGCTTTACGTTATCATATTTAACTCTGTAACCCTGCGAAATTTCGCTTTCTACGCCCTCGCTGTTCACAGCCTTGAAGTAATACACGTCGTCGCCGTTAGTGTTTACAACATAGTAATTCGAGTAAAGAACCGTCCAATCGGTTGCGTTCTCCCTCTTGAAATAGTATTTTACTCCGTTAAGCTTGTTTGTTGACTCAAAATTGAAAACTACCCTGTCCGCAGTCCAATTTCCGTCATATCCGCCGTTATCGACGCTCAAAACAGGTATGCCGTAAACAATGACGGGGAAGGTTTTTGAAGCACTTCTGCCTGCGTGGGTGTATGTAACGGTAATCTGCTGCTCCTCATTAAAAAGTTTGGGATTAAAAGCGGAGGTATCAACCGTATAATCCGTTACAAATTCAGACTCTGCATTAGCATAATTCGCCTTAACAGTCAAGCCCGAAAGGTCAAGCTCGGTTACGCCCTCAATATATTTATACTGCGGATTTGTAATTTCAATATCGGTAAGCTCTTTTGATTTGAGCGTGATTGAAAATACGCCCCTGTAAGTCTTACCTGCTCTGACTACGGATACAACTATGTACTGTTCGTCGTCGAGAATTTTTTGATTTATCTCACTTACGGTATAATCGGAAACCTCAACACGAAGCTGATCTTCCGAAAGAGCTGCCAGGCCGTCGCCGTAATATGCTTCGAGGTCAGCCTTATCGTATGTAAGCTCAACCTTGAGGTTTGTAAGGTCAAGTTCCGACTCTCCCTCAATATATTCTGTCTTTGTGGGTGCGGTTACGGTAATGCTCTTAGGCTCAACCTCAACGACTGTAATTTTTTTCGTTGTTTCATTGTGCGAGGTATAGTTTCTTCTTCCGAAAAGATGAAGCGTTGTCTCGCCTGCCGTCTTACCTGTAACAAGACCGTCACTGCTTACACTCGCAATGGCATTTTCCATATTGCCCGAGCTGTTAAGCGTGTTTGAAGCACTCCACGGAGCAGCACCCTCATCTGTGGGCAAGCCCCAAAGCACCTTAGTAATATCAAGTCTTTTAGGTGTGAAATGGCCCTCATACTGAACAGGGAAATCCTTAATTACATAGTCATTTCCCTCAATTCTTGCGGATGTTACATAGTTTATAAGCGCACCCTTAACGGTAATCTCAAATGATCTTGTTACACCGCTGACAGTTGCGTAAATTGTTGTTTTTGCGGAATATGCAGGTCCGTATCCGCCTGCATCAAGACCCTTAACAACGCCGTTTTCATCAACCGTAGCAATAGACGGGTCAGCTGATGACCATTCTACCGTTGAAAGCAATGCTTCGTCATGATCCTCGGGCAAAACGTTTGCGATACTGAGCTGAACTGTTGAATTTTCAGTTACGCTTGATTTACCTGTTATCTGAAAATCGGTTACAGCCTTACCGGAAAGGACGTTTATGGAGGTCTCAACGGACGCACCGTTAAAGGTTGCCTTTGCGACAACGGTTATAACACCGCTTGATTTAGGAGTTAAAAGTCCGTTATTATCAAGTGTTGCGGTTGAAATTTCGGCAGGAGCACTTGCTGTCGCCCAAACAGTTTTATTTGTAGCGGCATCCAAAAGTCCCCACTCTCTGACAACCGATTTATTGTTATTAAGCCTTGACGGGAAAACGGTTGAGGTATACTGTGCCGGCTTATCATTGGGGATTACGGTATCTCCCGAGATTTCAATTCCCGAAAGAGAGCCCGTAACACCTGCACGCTTAACGGTCACGCTGACGGTGGTTGAAGCTTCGCCGATAGTAGCGGTAATGTCAACGCTCTTGCTTATAGTTCCGCCGTCAAGTCCCATAACAAGACCGTTGCTGTCAACCACGGCAATAGTCGGGTCTGCACTTGACCAAACAACATCACCCGTGTACGCTCCGGCAGGGTCAACGTTTGCTACGACAAGCTGTGTTGTATCGCCCTCGGAAACGCTTGTAGTTCCTGCAATTTCGAAGCTCTTGACAGGAAGGTCTGCGGGGTCAACAACCTCGAATGTGATTTTATCGCTGAAAGCGGCATAAAGTGCGCTTGAGGGCTGCACTTTAACGGTTGCCTTACCCGTTCCGATAAACGTAACAAGTCCCGTGTCGGAAACGGTTGCAACCTTAGAAGCACCTATGGATATGCCGTTATCAATGCTCCATTTAACGCCCTGCTTGAGTCTTACGGGGCTGACTGCTCCGTAGAGTTGAACGGTTGCGCCGACAGCCACTTTTAACGGTACTTTTTTTCTGTTTGTGATATGTACACCTGTCGGAGCAAGTGAACCTAACAAGTTTTGAGTTACAAGAACTTCGATCTTATCCTTGCAAAGCTTCTTGCCCTCTGCGTTGTAAACGGTTGCGGTTACCTCGACATTCATATTGTCAAGATAATTTTTAAGGCTGTCTGCAATTTTATCGCCTGCAAGAGCTCTTACAATACCGACAAGGACATCTGTATTCATAGTTTCGGGGTCCATTCCGCTGTCCTGAATTGCCTTTTCAATGGACTTTGCAAGGGACTCGCCTATTAACGGTAACGGACGAACTTCCTCATCAAGCCACAGCTGAATTATAGCTGCCTTTGAATAGTCATAGCCGGTTACCTTGCCCGTTTCGTCAACGTCGGCAAGCAGCGGAAGATTACTCTCCCACACAACCGTTGAGCCCTCGGGAATATTATCCGAAAGCTTATAGCCGAGCTGAACAGTATGATACTCCTGTACCTCAATTCTCGAGGCTATTTCATTGCCGCTTTCGTCGGTTATCGTAATCGACTCGCCGATGGCAAACACGCTCATTCCGGGTACGAGCGTCAGGATTATCAGCAAAGCACTTAAAAATACGCTTTGCACCTTATTTACAGTTTTTTTCACCATGCAAACAGACCTCCATCCGATTTTACATATTCATATAATTTTAACACGCCAGAAAATTTCAATCAACAAAAAAATATTTCGAATTTGTAAATTTTGAATAAATTGTTTGTAAGCACAAAAAATAAGACGGGTGATTATATGAATTTAGCATTTTTTGACACAAAAAGCTACGATAAGCCTCCGTTTGAACGGTTTTCAAAGGATAAAAATATCAATATAAAGTTCTTTGACTCCAAGCTTAATTACGACACGGCGCCGCTTGCGTGCGGATTTGACGGGATATGCGTGTTTGTAAATGACACAATCGACAAAAGCGTAATTGAAAGGCTGTACGAATACAAGGTGCGATTTATTGCCCTGCGCTGCTCGGGATATAACAATGTGGATTTGAAATACACGGAGGGAAAAATTGCGGTTTTTAATGTTCCGTCATACTCCCCTTACGCCGTTGCAGAACACGCTATGGCTATGCTTTTAACCTCGGTGCGAAGAACTCATAAGGCATATCTCAGGACTAAAGATTTCAATTTTTCGCTCAACGGTCTTGTCGGCTTTGACCTGCACGGAAAAACAGCCGGTGTAATCGGCACAGGCAAAATCGGCAGGGCTTTTATCGATATATGCAAGGGCTTTTCAATGAATGTTATAGCATACGATAAATATCCGATTGAGAATTCCGATATTGACTATGTCAGCCTTGATGAGCTTTACAAAAGAAGCGATATAATTTCGTTCCATTGCCCGCTGACAGAAGAAACCTATCATATGCTCGACAAGAACAGCATTGGGAAGCTGAAAAGAACGGCGATTATAATCAACACCTCACGTGGACCGCTTATAGAGTCTAAGGCTCTGCTGAAAGCAATCAAGGAAAGAAAAATCGGCGGCGCTTGCCTTGACGTGTACGAGGAGGAGTCGGATATATTTTTTGAGGATTATTCGGGTCATATCGTTGAGGACGACACACTCGCACGGCTTATCACAATGCCGAATGTACTTGTAACCTCACACCAAGCGTATCTCACGACGGAAGCGCTTAACAACATTGCAAAAACAACAATCGAAAACATTTTATCCTTTGAAAATACGGGAAAATGCTCAAACGAGCTGCATTGCTTAAAATAATATAAAAATTTATGACGGAATGTGCCTTGAGAGGTTGACAAATTTCAAATTTTGTGTATAATACTTTTGTTGCCAAAATGCAATGCACTTGCCGGTGTGATGGAATTGGCAGACGTGCTGGACTCAAAATCCAGTGGTAGCGATACCGTGCCGGTTCGACCCCGGCCACCGGCACCAACTGAGTTCGTACACCTTGTGTTCGGACTCTTTTATTTTGCCGTTTTATTTTTACATTTATGTTTTATATCCTATACAAAGCATTAACCCCGTTGCGATTGCAACGGGGTTTATCTTTGTTTGATTATTTATCTTTATTCTCACGTCTTACGATAAGCTCGTTAAGAATTCTTGTGTGCTCCTCGTCTGTAAGCGGATACTTAATTGTGGGAATAGCAGAAAGAAGCATACCGATTGCAGGCGGAATAGAAATAAGAAGGAACATCGCCATAGCGTATTTACCGTCAGCTGCTTCGTAGAAACGGTATTTGCCGTCAGCCAAATCAATATTGAGCTGTGCAATGTTTTCCGCACTGTATTTAACAGCCGAATAAATGAAGCCCGAAATAAGCGAAGAAACGCCCATTGAAAGCTTTGTGATGAACGACTGACCCGAGAAGAATACGCCGTCGGTACGGATACCGTTTGTGTGCTCCTCATAGTCAACGCAGTCAGCAATCATAATTGACTGAAGAATGTTGATTGAGCCCATAGCCCAAGATGCAGCGAACATCATAACAGCCATAAGGACAACGTAACCCATGCTCTTCATAAGGTTGCCGTCAGCAAGCTTGTAAACGCCGAAAATCAAAGCAAACGGAACTGCGCCTGCGATTGAATAGAAATTGTAAAGCTGCTTTTTGCCGAACTTGTTTGCCATCTTGGGAGTAGCAGCCGTACCGATAATCATACCGCCGAGAAGTCCCAAAGCCATAACAAGAAGCTGAATGATTTTTTCGATTTGAAGCTTGCCGTCAACCATAAGGTTAGCAAGGTTGTTGTCGAAGAAATAGTACATAACAAGAGTCAAGCCAACGATTGAAAGAAGCTGAATGGGGCTTCTCAAAATACCCGAAATAAGAAGTCTTCTGAACGGGTCGTTGGAGAACATAGTCTTGAAGTTTTCCTTCATTGTATGTGTTTCGTCGGACTGCTTAACCTTTTCTTTAACGGAAAGTCCCGCAAACTGGAAGAGAACAGTCGCAAACACGGTAAGGATAACAGCGATTATAATATAGGATTTCTTATCAGCATGAAGAATGTCAAGACCCTGCTTCTGGAACATCGGTGAAAGAGCCTTACCTGCAAAGGTAATAAGCATACCGATAGCGCCGACATTTGCTACGATACGTGCAAGAGAAAGAGCCTTCGCTCTGTCGTTTTCGTCGTCAGTCATAAGAGAGGTTACGCCCCAAATCGGAATATCGCCGACTGTGTAGCTCATACCCCAGAGGATATAGGAAATTGCTGCCCAAGCGACAATCAAAACGTGCGCCGTGGCGAACCGTGGACCGTCACCGACGAGTGTGTGCAGAGCAAGTGTG
>OQVT01002612.1_pt1 | contig 11608 bp, 8 predicted proteins | sample 1691561 | NCBI WGS metagenome assembly OQVT01 (sample SAMN03418260, study PRJEB22391) | human gut metagenome | biome: human-gut; feature: organic feature; material: feces | host: Homo sapiens | place: Tanzania | collected 2013-01
ACCACCGAGATCTACACTCTTTCCCTACACGACGCTCTTCCGATCTACACCTCATTTATTTAACATGTATTTTATCGTACATGTCTAATAAATGAGGTGTAGTTTATTCACGCATCGTATTGAATCTGTTCTCTTAGAAATGCTTCACCTGACCCGCCAGCAGCAGCCCCGGCAGCAGCCACAGAAGCTGCCTGGTTCTGCAGCGAAACATTTCCCAAACTTTATCCAGATCCACCTCGACAAAAGCAAGAGGGTCGCCTGTGCGCTCGGTGATGCGTTTTCTAAACTCGCTGGGGGATACTCCAAGGAATCTTTTGAAGTACTTGTAGTAGTACCGCACCGCAGAGAAACCGCACTGTTCAGAGACTTCAGAGAGGCTCAGTCTGGTGTTTGTCAATAATCGGACAGAGTGAATGATCCGGTAGTAACTCAAAAGCTCACTAAAGCTGATCCCATATTTCTTTTTGAATTCCTTGGAGAGGTATTGTGACGACACATGCTCCTGGTCTACCAGGTCGGAAAGCCGGATCTTATCGTTTAGATTGTCGATGATATAGGTATTGATGCTGTTGAACCGAGCCTTATGCAGGTCTTCATTGGGGATGTGATTGAGAACATTATTGTAACTGTCAAAATGTTCTACCAGCAGCTGCAGCAGCCGCTCCACGGTGCTATTGAGGGATGGCGCCGCGGACATATAGTCGGACAGAACTTCGCGCAGCAGTGCTCTAAGGCTGTCCAGTTTTTCTTCATCCACCTGGCTGGGAAATATAAAATCAAAGCTGCAGTTTAAGATCATTCGATCGATGCGCTCGCATCTGCTCTTGGCGAACTCGCCGTCCACGGTAAAAAGTAAGACCGTGTTGTCAGTCTGAGAAAACAGGCGTACCGGCTCATTAATCCCGATGATCTCCACCGCGTCGCGAGATAACCTTTTTGCTCCCGACGTGAATTGGATCGACACCTCTCCCTCTACCACATAAAGCACTCTCAGATTTTCCGAGACGTCAAAAGATGTACTGGGCAAAATCTGGCAGGCCGAAATTGTGACGGCCTCGTGCCCGGTGTATTTCAGGTTTTTTCCCATTGTGTATATCACCCCGAAAGTTCTCGTCATTCAACCCCACATACTTTGCCGGACGCAGGGTATCATGCTCTGCTGTTTGGCGGCTCGCCATTGAAGTTTGTACTAATCATACATGAAAAAGAGCACTTTGTAAAGCTGGCTCCCCCCCTCTCCCGACGCCAGCAGCACCGAATTATGCCAGTACAAGTGGGAAGAATCGTATCGTAGACAGTCAAAAATCGTGCCTTTACGCCATATGGGGGAAAGAGTATTATATGCATATTAGAAAAGCGCTTTTCTACTTCCAAGGGATTTTTCCAGCACACTGCGGCTCCCACAAAACGGATATCCCGCAGTTGGTACAGGAGGAATGTTATGTATGATCTGATTGTTAAAAATGGAATTCTGGTTCTCCCGGAGGGGCCGGTGACAGGTTCCATTCTGGTCAAGGATGGAATGATCGTTTCCATCACAACGGACACGGTCCATGAGGAGGCGGCCCGCACAATAGACGCAAGCGGGTGCTATGTATTCCCCGGAGCCATAGACCCGCACAGCCACCTGAACGATCCGGGGTATACGGAGAGCGAGGACTTTCTGACCGGCACGCGCTCGGCAGCCGCCGGTGGATTTACCACCGTCCTTGAAATGCCCATTTCAAACCCCATCCCGTCCAGTTACGAGCTTCTGAAAATGAAAAAGGAAATTCTGGAGCAAAAGGCTGTGATCGATTTTGGCCTGTGGGGGAGCCTCATCAACGGAAATGAGAAAGAGCTGCCGGGCATAGCGGAGTTCGGCGCGGTCGGAGTAAAGGCCTTCTTGACCGAAGACCCCCTCTACCCCGCGGTCAACTGGGGACTCATCGTGCAGTATATGCCGTGGCTGGAGCGCAGCGGACTGCTGTTTGCCCTTCATTGCGAAACGCCGGAAATCAATGATGCCTTCCTGGCGTCTCTCGTGCAGCAGCAAATGAACGATCCCCGCTGCTACTCAGACAGCCGCCCGCCCATCTCCGAGCTGGTTGCCGTCAACACCTTCGCCTTTTTGGCCAAGCAGTACCCCAAGTGCCGGTTCTATCTGGTACACGCCAGCCTGGCAGGCTCCGTGGACTTGTCCCTAGCGGCCCGGGCGCAGGGCGGACAAATTTATGTGGAGACCTGCCCGCACTACTTGGCGATGACACAGCAGGATCTGACCCGCTACGGGCCCTTTGCCGTCTGCAATCCTCCGCTTCGCCCGAAAGAGGAGCAGGATGCCCTCTGGGAGCGGATGCTGGCCGGCAAGATCGACTGCATCGGCTCCGACCACGCACCCTTTTTGTACGCTGAAAAATGCCAGGGCAAGGACCGCATTTGGGATGCACCTCCGGGCTTCACGGGGATTCAGACCTGCTACCCGCTGCTTTTCCAGGAGGCAGTCCAGAAACGCGGGATGAGTGTGGAACAGTTTGCCGCAGTCACCAGCACAAATACGGCCAAGCTGTTCGGGCTCTATCCCCAAAAGGGCAGCTTGATGGTAGGAACGGATGCGGATATCACCGTTTTGGATCCCAACCGGACCTGGACGGTAGCCAAGGAAGACCTTTTCTACAAGGAGCGCTGGAGTCCCTTCATTGGCTGGGATATCTCGTGCAAGGTGGCGAGCACTGTTGTACGAGGCAATGTGGTCTATGACGGCTCGTCCGTCTGCGTACCGGCTGGCTTCGGGCAGTTTATCCGCCCCGGCGACGCTCAAGCGTCCCACAGCTCCGGGAGGTGAAGTCAGACGTGAAGTTACTGATCTTAAATCCGAACACCACCACCGCCATCACCCAGCGGCTGCTGCGGGCAGCGCAGGAAGTCTGTTCTCCGGGCATTTCCATATGTGCCCAGCAGGTTCCCTCCGGTTCGCCCGCCATTACAACAGAGCTGGACGAACTGAAGGCTCAGGTGGCGGTCCTCGATTACCTCGACCGCCACATCGACCTCTATGACGGCGTGATCATCGGCTGCTTTGGCGATCCGGGCGTTCAATTGGCAAAGGAGCGGTATTCCGTTCCCGTCGTGGGCATTGCGGAGTCCGCCTATCACATGGCGTGTCTAACAGGCAAACGATTTAGCGTACTTTCCACCGGAACGCGCCGTGAAAGCCGCCTGACATGGGATATGCTGGACCGCTGCGGTCTGCGCGGCAAGTGCCAGCAGGTATACCCTCTTGGGATGGATCTGACATCGATCTCGGAGGAATCTCTTCCCCAGATCCGGCAGTATGCGGCGCAGATGCTGGAAGAGGATGAGTGCGACAGTGTGGTTCTGGCCTGCGCAGCTCTGGCGGGAATGGGACAGCCGCTGACCGAGGCCTTTGGTTTGCCGTTTTTCGACGGCGTCCAGCAGGCTGTGATGTTGTTGGAGGGAATGCTCCAACCCCGGTACGCCGCCGCGATCCACGGGCAAGCGCCGACTCCTCTCCCCCCTTCGATCTAACAGCCCGTTTTCATCCTATACGAACTGTGAGGTATCAACATGGACAATCTTCCTTCCTTTGACGGAGCTATGCTGGAACGGCGATTGCAAGACCTATCCGCCTGTTCCGCCCATCCTTGGGGCCTGTGGCGCGCCGCGTACACCCAAGAGGACGCCGCTGCCAAGGAGATCCTGAGCCGGTGGTTTACCGAGGAGGGGTTCACCTCTACCCGCACCGACTGTGTGGGCAATCAGTACGGACTTCTTCAGGGAACTTCCAAGGAGCCGGGCACGATTCTGATCGGCTCGCATCTGGACACGGTGAAAAATGCAGGGATATACGACGGAACCGTGGGAATTCTTCTGGGCATCTGCGCTGCGGGCGCACTGGCAAAGCATTTTGGCCCCCCAAAACGAAATGTGGAGGTCGGCGCGTTTGTGGAGGAAGAGGGAAGCCGTTTTCCCGCCGCCTCTTATCTGGGCAGCCGGGCAATTAACGGATCCTTCTCCGCTCAGGAGCTGGAGCTGACGGACGATCAGGGCGTTTCGCTGGCGCAGGCCGCCGCCGCGGCGGGCTATCCCATCGAGTGCTTTCCCTCGGCGGTGCGGAATGACCTCATCTGCTACATTGAGCCTCACATTGAGCAGGGCTGTGTACTGGACCGAACTCAGACGCAGATCGGCCTTGTGGAAGCGATCACCGGTTTTACTCTGCTGACCGCGACGGTATCCGGCCGGGCAGATCACGCCGGGACAACGCCCATGACCATGCGGCACGACGCCCTTTTGGCAGCCTCCGGCATGATCAGCAGGATGCCGGACTTACTCTCTTCTCAGCAGAGCAGCGATACCATCACCGTAGGCTCCATATCCGCCCAACCGGGAAGCAGCAATGTGGTCCCCGACTGTGTGGAATTCACCGTGGATGTGAGATCCACCAGTGCGGAAAGGCTGGATCATCTATGCCGCGCGGTGGACGAACTGTGCCGGCAGCAGGCAGGACTGCACGGCTGCTCCGTACAGCTGACACGGAATCTTTATATCCCGCCCGTTTCTCTTGACGCGCGCCTGATCGATCAGTTGGAGGACTGCTGCCATGCGCTGGACCTCACCTGCCGTCGGATGCCCAGCGGTGCGGGGCACGACTGTATGCACTTTGCGCCCAGAACTCCCTCTGCAATGTTCTTCCTTCCCAGCAAGGATGGACGCAGCCACTGCCCTCAGGAGTACACATCGCCCGAGCAGCTATCTTACGGCGCCGGTCTTCTGGCAAAGCTGCTGTACCAACTGGCGTGGGTCTGATGACCGAAGGACGGATCGCTTTTTCCATTTTACATGCGGCACGGAGGTGCCCGATAAGGTTTCACCGCAACTATAATCAAACACTCTTTATAGGAGGGACTAATCAATGGATGTAAGTTATGGATTTCTAAGTGTTTTACCACTGATTTTAATGATCGTTCTGGCCGTTATTACCAAGAAGGTCCTTGAACCCGTTATTCTGTGCACTCTGCTGGCATTCATCATCTCGGACAAAACAAACTTCTTCTTTGCCTGGGCAAGCGCTCTGGAGGCCGAGGTATCAAACTTCGCCTACTTCACCCTAGTATTTGCCTCCATCGGCGCGCTGATCCGCCTCCTGATGAAATCTAACAGCGTGATCGGATTTTCCAGGCTGCTATCGAAATTCATCAAAAGCAGGCGCTCTGCGCTGATGGCCACATGGCTCGCGGGCATCCTTGTCTTTGCCGATGACTTCATCAATTCGCTGGGTGTCGGCACTTCCATGCGCACGCTCACGGATAAGTACCATGTCTCGCGTGAGTTTCTGGCTTACACGATCAACTCCACGGGTGCCATCGTTTGTATCCTTGTTCCCATGTCCACATGGGGTGCCTTCCTGACCTCTCAGTTTGAAAAGTACCCGGTCACCGGCTCTGCTCTTTCCGACTATCTGCACGCCATCCCCTATATGTTCTACTGCTGGGCCGCGCTGCTGCTTGTCCCGCTGTTCATTTTCCGTATCGTTCCGCTGTTTGGAAAGATGAAGCAGGCTGAGCTGAGAGCTGCTGGCGGTCAGGTGTTCCCCGACGGCTGCACGCAGCCCGCACAGGAAACGGCGGAGGAGGATTCCGTCGGCCATGCGTTAGACTTTATCATCCCCATGCTGCTGTTTGTGGTGTTAGGCATCTACTGGGGCAGCATCCCCAACGCCATTTTTGTGGCCATTTTCTCCTGCGCGGTCCTTTATCTGCCCAGAAAGATCATGACCTTCGGCGAGTTTATGGACAGCATCGTTGAAGGCGTCAAGGATATGGTGTCGGTCATGATGCTGCTGGTGTTCGTGTTCCTTCTTGGCACATGCTGCAGCAATATGGGCGCCACGGAGTACATCACCTCTGTCCTCAGTCCCATCATGATCCCCGCTATTCTTCCCTTTGCCACCTTCCTGGGTGTCTCCCTGCTGGCGATCGGCACCGGCAGCTTCTGGGGTTCTGCCGCCATTGCCCTGCCGGTGTTTCTGGAGCTGGGCGCGGCTGCCGGCGCAAATCCCTATCACATTTTCGGCGCGGCCGCTTCCGCCATCGCACTTGCCTCTCACATTAGTTTCTGGAATGATGCGGTGACCGTGACCTGCAGTGCCTGTGAGATCCGCAACAGCGACTATGCCCAGACCACCACGCCCCTGCTGATCATTCCCTTCGCGGTGGCCTGCATCGGCTATCTCATCATTGGATTTATGCACTGATCTCGCCGCTGTCCCGGCGCGGACAGCACGCCTTACTATGCAGTACCCCAATTCACCCAACACCGTTTTAGAAAGGACGATAGAAAATGGGAAAAACTTTTATTCGCGGTAAGCAAGTGATCACAGTTGACTCCAAGGACACCATTCTCAACGACGGCCTGGTGGTCGTGGAGGATGATAAGATTTTAGAGGTGGGCGCCTATGCAGACCTGAAACCGAAGTATCAGGATGTTCCTGGCGAATGGGTAGAGTTCCCCAACGGCGTGATCTTACCCGGTCTGGTTTGCAGCCATACCCATATGGACCAGAGCCTGATGCGAGGGATCGGCTGTCATCTGCCCATGGAACAGTGGGTCACCAATGTGGTGTATCGGATGCACAGCAAAATGGGCCGGCAGGAAAACTATGACGCAGCCCGACTCAATATGCTGGAGATGATCTCCACGGGCACGACCTGCTTTGCCGACAGCCACTTTGTCAATCACTTCAAGGACGGCGTGGACGGCGTGGCAGACGCTATGATCGAGATGGGTATGCGCGGCTATCTCTCCAGAGGCACCATCGATCTGCACCCCTATCCCGGTGTGCCTGACAGCATCATTGAGTCCGTGGACTTCGTGAAAAAGGAAGCTGTGCGCTGCATCGAGACCTATCACAACACGCAAAACGGCCGCATCCGTGTCAGCGTCGAGCCCGTCTGCGTGACAGACTGCAGCCTGGAGATGATGAAGATGCTCTACGGCTTGGCAGAGACCTATGACACGATGTTCCAGATCCACGCCGTGGAGACCTATCCGGAATTCTGCACGGTAAAGGGTCAGTACGGCTGCGGCGAGATCGAATTCCTGGATCGCAACGGTATGCTCAGCGAGCGCACGCTGCTGATCCACTCCATCTGGATCACCCCCAAGGAAAAGGTCCTGATCGCTCAGCGCAAGGCCAATGTCAACCACAATCCGGCAGGAAATATGCTGTTAGGCGATGGCACTGCCCCCATTCCCGACCTCGTTGCCATGGGTGTCAACGTGGGTCTTGGCGTGGACGGCGCCTCCACCAACAACAGTCAGGACATGATCGAAACGATGAAACTGGGTGCCCTGCTCCACCGAAACTCCACCCTGAACGCAGGAGTTTTCACCGCCTATGACATGATCAAGATGGCCACCATCGGCAGCGCCAGAGCCATCGGTTGGGCGGATGAGATCGGTTCCCTGGAGGTTGGGAAAAAGGCGGACTTGATCGTGGTAAGCACCGACTCCCCCGCCATGACGCCCAGCCTGGCCAACATCAACAACCTGGTCTTCTCCGGCTGCGGAAGAGATGTGGACACCGTGATGATCGACGGACGTTTTGTTATGAAGAACCGGAAGATGCTCTTTGTGGACGAGAAGGAGATCCTCACCAGAGCAACTCAGACCGCCCAGCGGGTGGCCGAGGAAACCGGCGTTCTCCACCTGATTTGATCCGGCCTCTCTCTCAAGGCATAGATCCCCCGGCAAAAAAGCGCGCTGCAAAATAGCACGCAAAAAAAGACGGGTAAGCGACCCCGAAAAGGGACGCTTACCCGTCTTTTTGCTTTATGAGCAGATGGCAAGTAGTTTGAGTTCTTCTTCCGCCTGTTTCATAGTGTCACCACGCTTCGGCCAGCAGGAAGTCCGCGAGGTGGACGATCCTGATGCCCTCCTCGATGCCGGTGTCCATTTCGTTGAGCGTAACGACATATTTGGGGTAATGGTCGCGGAGCTCCATCAGATTCCCCACCTCGCGGTCGGACGCTTCTGGGATCTGAACGCAGACCTGCACATAGATGCGCTCGTCGCGGCGCGTGGCGACAAAGTCGATCTCCTTTGCATCGTTCTTGCCGATGAAGACATCGTAGCCGCGGCGCTTCAATTCGAGGAACACGATGTTTTCCATCGCGCCGTCCAGCATTTTGCGGTTATAGCCCAGCAGCGCGTATTTCAGCGAGACATCGGCAAGGTAATACTTCTCCTGCGTTTTCAGGATACTCTTGCCTTGCAGGTCATAGCGTTCGCAGGGGTAGATGATAAATGCCTGCTCCAGCCAGCGCAGATAGTTGTAGATGCTCTCCACCGAGACCTTGCGGTGTTCGCTTTTGAGGAAGGTGGAGATCGAGTTTGCCGAGAAGGTCTTGCCCATATTCTCGATGATATACTTCACCACACGGTCAAAAAGATCCTGCTTGTTGATGCGGTGGCGCTTGACAATATCGCGGGAGACGACGGTGTGGTAAATGCCGTTGACGATCTGATAGGCGCTCTGTTCATCGTACTCGCTGAGTGCGATGATTGGAAAACCGCCGAAGCGGATATACTCCTCCAGCAGTTCCCTGCGGGATAAAGCGCTGTCGGCCTTGAAGTCCAGATATTCCTTGAACGACAGCGTATAAACAGGGATGGACACATAGCGGCCCGTCAGATAGGTGGAGATCTCGCTGGACATGAGCTTGGAGTTGGAGCCGGTCACATAGATGTCGGCATCCGCACTTTCCAACAGGCTGTTGACCGCCTTCTCCCAGCCGGTGATCTCCTGAATCTCGTCCAGCAGGAGGTAACAGTGCCCCTTGCCCGCCATGGCCGCGGTCAGCTCGTCATACATCTGCTTGGCGGTGATGTTCTCGGGAATATCCATCTCCGTGTACCGCTTGCAGATGATCTGATCCTCCCCTACGCCGCGCCGCAGCAGCTCCTCTCTCAGCATCTCAAAGATCGTAGACTTGCCGCAGCGGCGGATACCGGCAAGTATCTTGACGAGCGGCTTATCGATAAACGGCGCGATCGCTGCAATATAATCCGGTCTGTTGATCATCGTATCGCCCCCTTACAGCTATTAGTATACCCAAAAGAGTTCAGATATTCAACAAGTTTTTAAGGTCTAACGTGAAAAACTTTCGTGTCAGACCTTAAATCAAGGAAGCCTGCCTACATATGGTTGGTTGTATATAACAGGGTGTATGCTCAATCATAAAACGGTCTCCATTCTAACAATCGCTTCTAATAATTAGAATCTTTTCCGGTCGGCAGCCAGTGCTGCTGGCCGCTTCTCATGCAGTGAGACCGAGTCCATGCTTTTCCATCGGGGTCAACACGCCCGGATTACGCTGCACCCGTCCGGTGTTGTAATAATGGATACACAAGATGTGTATCCGGCGACGAATTAGGCCAAGCAACTTAAAATTTCAGAAAAGGAAGTCGAGTGCCTTTTCCGCCCCCAAAAATGCAAGAGGCAAGATGCTTTGAACTGGAAATGAATTATTTTCACGCCTCAGAGTGAATAAAAGTGAATTTTCACTTTGTGCTGTTGAAAATTGTGAAAATGTGAGTATAATATAATCAAGCTGCGATGGAGGTGCTGTACATGCAACATGAAAGCGAGCGCATTGAGTATAAATCCCAAATGATCGATGACATCTATAAGGAGGTCATCGCATTTGCAAATACGGACGGCGGTGTGATCTATCTCGGTATTGACGACAAAAGCAATTTGATCGGCATTGATGACGTGGATGAGACCTATACCCGCCTGACCAATGGCATCCGCGATGCAATCGCACCGGATGTGACCATGTTCGTGCGGTATGTCCTCCAAGATAATAACGTAATTCAGATCGAAGTTGCCGAAGGCAGCTATAAGCCTTATTATCTGAAATCCAAAGGTATGAAGCCCTCCGGCGTTTATGTCCGTCAGGGTACGTCCAGTGTTCAGGCATCTCCCGAGCAAATTCGTCAGATGATCAAGGAGTCGGACGGAGACAGTTATGAGGACTCTCGCAGTTTGGAACAAGATTTAACGTTCCATGCCGCAGAAAGCGCATTTGAACGGTACGGTGTAGAGTTTTCCGTTGAGAAATATCGTGCGCTGGGCATCACACAAAACGATATTTACACCAACCTTGCTCTGCTGCTTTCCGACCAGTGCCATCACACGATCAAAGTTGCCGTGTTCAAGGATGAATTCTGCACAGAGTTCCGTGACAGCAAGGAGTTCGGCGGGTCCGTGTTCAAGCAGTTTGAGGATGTGGTAAACTATCTCGCTCTGTGCAACAAGACTGTTTCCACAATCAAAGGACTTGTTCGCACGGATAAGCAGGACTATCCCAATGAAGTCATTCGTGAAGCCCTGCTCAATGCGCTTGTGCATCGGGATTACAGCTTCAGCGGCAGTATTATCATCAATGTAAACGACAGCAAAATGGAGTTTATCTCTCTTGGCGGTCTACTCCCCGGCCTTTCTACCGAGGATATTCGCATCGGTATTTCTCAGCCGAGGAACAAAAAGCTGGCAGAGGTGTTCCATCGCCTGCGCCTGATTGAAAGCTATGGCACTGGTATTCGCCGCATTTTCAAGCTGTACGAAAACTGCCCTGTACAGCCCAGCATTGAGGCAACGACCAATGCGTTCAGAATCGTGTTGCCCAACATGAATGCTACCGATACTGCAAACGAGGATACACCGGCAACAACCGGCAAGTCTACTGTTGCCATCACCCCCCAGATGAAAACGGTGATGGATTATCTGGCGAAGTACGACGAAATGACCGACGAAGATCTGCAGGAGCTACTGAATATCAAAAAGACCAGAGCCTATCAGATTGCCCGACAGATGCACGAAAATGAGCTGATTGACATTATAGGCAGAGGGGCAAGCAAAAAATATAAGCTGAAATGATCGGAGGTGCTACAATTGATCAGGTTTTCTTACCCGGTACAATTCGTGACCGCATAAAGGATTGATGAAATCCCCAAAAATAAAGCAAGCTGAACTGACCGTGCGTATTGGAATGGCAGAAAGTACATTAAGCCGCTTTCTCCGGGGCGATACAGATAAATTGGGCAATGAGAATATTATCCGCATTACCCGAGTGTTCAATGTCTCAACAGATTCCCTTCTTGGCGAAGTAGATGTGCAAATTTCGCTATAACGTCGTCATTACCTTTTACAAGATTAGAAGAGATAGCTACTTTATTGAGCTTTACTTTCTTCAAAGCTTCCCGGTTACCAAAGAGTGTCATAACTTTACAGAAATAATCGTAGGAGCAATGAATGTTAGGCCCGATTGCAGCAAAAAAGTGTTTACAGGATTTTCCATCCTAGGCTGCATTGGCTTTGTAGATACCTTCCCAAAAATCATAATTCGAAGGAAAGGTACGGGACTCATCATAGGCAGCAAGTTTCGGAGAATCAAAAAGCTGCATGTCGATCTTGATGATTATCTTTATTATGATAAGTACACTTCTCCACTTTATCGGGCAGGTTACTTTATCAGTTACCTTATACAGAATATTCTCTTTGATTACACTTACATGAAGAGAAACTTTAACTTCTGTAAAG
>OQVT01002613.1_pt1 | contig 11606 bp, 9 predicted proteins | sample 1691561 | NCBI WGS metagenome assembly OQVT01 (sample SAMN03418260, study PRJEB22391) | human gut metagenome | biome: human-gut; feature: organic feature; material: feces | host: Homo sapiens | place: Tanzania | collected 2013-01
CTCCAGATGCTCCTTGTTGATCTGCGAATGCAGGCTTTCCGGTAGCCAATACAACGACGATTACGAATATCGGCAATATCAAGATGGACGAGCTCTATGCACCTTATGTCAAAGGCTTTAAGTCGTTTATCGCGATGTCAAAGGGACAGGCGATTAAGGGAACAATCTGTTCCTATCAGGATACGCTGGTATTTACGTTCAGCTCCGTATTCGCAGAGGCACTAGTCCAGAAGGCATTTTTCCGCAAGATCGCTGCGGATGGAATTGAGGTAGAGATTCAGACGAACGGGGTGTATTATGAGTAGATGCAAGAAATGTAATGTGATAATTTTGGATGATACGGATCGTTGTCCTCTTTGTAAAAATGTGCTGGACAGTACCGGAGAGCCGGGCGTAAATACGTATCCGAATGCGATTGGTGTCAACCGGAAGTTCCGTCTGCTAGAGAACCTGTTACTGTTTCTCTCCATCGTGGCGGGATGTCTGATGATTGCAATCAATCATATGCTTGATGCGGATGTCGCGTGGAGTCTGGTGGTATGCCTGATCTTAATCTATGCCAATGCGGTTCTTCGTATGGCGATCATTGGTAAGTACGGCTATATGTTTAAGACACTAAGCCTTGTGATCCTTGCGGTACTGATGCTTCTTGGCATTGATTATCTGACCGGATACAAGGGATGGTCGCTTGATTACGTGCTGCCGCTTGGCGTGCTTCTCATTGATCTTGCGCTCCTGATCCTGACTTTGGTGAATCGCAGAAACTGGCAGAGCTACATGATGGCACAGATTCTGGCAATCCTGCTCAGCCTGATCCCGGTGGGACTCAGACTCGGCGGAATCATCAAGTTCCCGTATCTGGTGTGGATCGCTTTCGGAACATCGGTATTTTTATTCCTCGGAACGCTGATCATCGGTGACAGACGGGCCAGAACAGAATTGAAACGGAGATTTCATGTATGATAGAAAGTGAAGCAAGTGTTAAGGGACGCGTGATCGCGGATCTGTTGTCTCACCTGACGAACGATCTGCAGATTGGCAAGAAGATCAAAAGCGGCGAACTGAGAAAACGCATGAAGGAGCCACCGTGGATCGTGCCGGACTGCTTTAATATGACACACATCGAGATGGAGAATTTCTCGATGAAGTTATTGTCGCTTAAGGAGAATCCGAATCAGGATCATGTGATATTACAGTTGCACGGAGGCGGCTATATGGGCGCGGTGCGCAATGCCTACTACGTGTTTGCGGGACTTTACAATGAAGTCAGCCGTGGCTGCAATGTATTGACTCCGGATTATCGTGTGGCGCCGGAGCATCCGTATCCGGCGGCTTTGGAAGATGCAGTCGCTTCGTACCAGTGGCTGCTCGACAAAGGGTATTACGGTGAGCAGATCATTGTTGCGGGGGATTCGGCAGGTGGTGGTCTGGCGATGGCTCTGTGTATGTATTTGAAGGATCACAAGATGCCGATGCCGGGAGGTGTCGTTGCAATGTCACCCTGGACGGATCTGACTGCGAGCGGAGAGTCTTATGAGACGAATTATGAGAAGGACCCTCTGTTTGGAAATACAAGGGAGAGTCTGATCTATGTCAATGATTATGCGGGAGACCACGATAAGATGGATTGTTACATCTCGCCGCTTTTCGGAGATTTCAGAGGATTCCCGCCGATGCTCATACAGGTTGGCTCCCTGGAGATGCTTCTCAGCGATTCCGTATCGGTCGCTGCCAAAGCGAGAGAGCAGGGTATCCGTGTGCGTTTAAGCATTTACGAGGGAATGTTCCATGTGTTCCAGATGGCATATCTGAACATTCCGGAGTCGAAGAAGGCGTGGGCGGAAGTTGGCAAATTTATTGACGTGATACGAAACGATGAGCGGGTATCGTCGTAAGAACAGGTATTAAGGCAGGACAGAAGTCCTTTTGTCCTGCGTTAGATATGCTATATGAAAATTGAGAAGGAGAAGAATTTCAGATGAAAGATTACACATTAAACACGAAATGCGTACAGGCCGGTTATACACCGGGAAATGGAGAACCGAGACAGATTCCGATCGTCCAGTCGACAACCTTTAAGTACGACACGAGCGAGGACATGGGAAAACTGTTCGATCTTGAAGCAAGCGGATATTTCTACACAAGACTGCAGAATCCGACCAATGACTATGTCGCAGCCAAGATTGCTGCGTTAGAGGGTGGAACAGCAGCAATGCTGACTTCTTCCGGACAGGCAGCCAACTTCTTTGCACTGTTCAATATCTGTGAGGCAGGCAGCCATATTGTGGCATCTTCTTCCATCTATGGAGGAACGTTTAACCTGATCTCAGTGACGATGGCGAAGATGGGAATTTCAGCGACTTTTGTATCACCGGATTGCACCGAAGAAGAATTGAATGCAGCATTCAACGAAAATACATGTGCGGTATTCGGCGAGACGATCGCTAACCCGGCACTCACTGTACTTGATATCGAGAAATTTGCAAAAGCCGCACATGCACACGGCGTACCGCTGATCGTGGATAACACCTTCCCGACACCGGTCAACTGCCGGCCAATCGAGTGGGGCGCAGATATTGTGACACATTCTACCACAAAGTATATGGACGGACACGGAGCTGCTGTGGGCGGAGCAATCGTAGATTCCGGTAAGTTTGACTGGATGGCACATGCGGACAAGTATCCGGGACTTTGTACACCGGATGAGTCTTACCACGGAATTACATATGCCGAGAAGTTTGGCAAGGAAGGTGCTTTCATTACAAAATGTACTTCCCAGCTGATGCGTGATCTTGGATGTATCCAGTCTCCACAGCACGCATTCATCTTAAATCTTGGATTAGAGTCGCTGCATGTGCGTATGCCGCGTCATGTGGAGAACGGACAGGCTGTGGCAGAATTTCTGGCAAACCATCCAAAGGTAGTGCGTGTAACATACAGTGGAATTCCGGGAGACAAATACTATGAACTGGCACAGAAATATCTGCCTGATGGATCCTGCGGCGTCGTAAGCTTTGGTGTAAAAGGCGGCAGAGCGGCAGCGGAAGACTTCATGCAGAAATTAAAGGTGGCTGCCATCGAGACTCATGTGGCGGATGCGAGGACCTGCTGTCTTCATCCGGCAACCTCCACACATCGTCAGATGAATGATGAGCAGCTGCTTGAGGCCGGCATTCCGGCAGGTCTGGTTCGTATTTCCTGTGGACTGGAAGATAAGACAGATCTGATCGCAGACTTAGAGCAGGCACTTGCAACTGTTTCATAAACGAAGAAGTATAGAGCAGAATAAAAAGAAGCCGCAGGCAAATTTGCCTGCGGCTTTTCGCTTGTATGATTAAGCGGTCTTACCGGTATAAAGCTGATAGTACTTACCCTTGGCTGCAAGCAGCTGCTCGTGGTTACCTCTCTCAATGACGCGTCCCTGTTCAAGAACGATGATGCAGTCACTGTTCTTGATCGTGGAGAGACGGTGGGCGATAACGAAGGTTGTACGTCCTGCCATCAGTTTATCCATACCATCCTGCACGATACGCTCCGTACGGGTATCGATCGAGCTTGTTGCCTCGTCGAGGATCAGTACCGGAGGATTGGCGATCGCTGCACGTGCGATGGAGAGCATCTGGCGCTGTCCCTGGCTGAGATTCGCACCATCTCCGGTGAGGATCGTGTTGTAACCGTCCGGAAGCTGGCGGATGAAGGTGTCTGCGTTCGCAAGTCTTGCAGCAGCGTAGACTTCCTCATCGGTTGCATCAAGTTTTCCGTAGCGGATGTTATCCATAACAGAAGCGGTAAACAGGTGGGTATCCTGTAAAACGATACCGAGCGAGTGACGCAGATCCGCTTTCTTGATCTTGTTGATATTGATGCCGTCGTAACGGATCTTACCATCCTGAATATCGTAGAAACGGTTGATCAGGTTCGTGATCGTTGTCTTTCCGGCTCCGGTCGATCCGACAAAGGCGATCTTCTGACCAGGAGTCGCATACAGATCCACGTTGTGCAGAACAATCTTATCCGGCACATATCCAAAGTCCACATCGTCGAAGACGACATCTCCGGTCAGACGCTTGTAATCTACCGTACCGTCTGCCTGGTGTACATGCTTCCATGCCCAGATACCGGTCGTCTTATCGGTCTCTGTGAGCTGTCCGTTTTCTTCCTTCGCATTCACGAGTGTGACATAACCTTCGTCGGTCTCCGGTTCTTCATCGAGAAGCTTGAAGATACGCTCACTACCTGCCATCGCCATAACCACACTGTTGAGCTGCATGCTGACCTGTGAGATCGGCATATTAAAACTCTTGTTGAAGGTCAAGAAGCTGGCGAGCTTACCAAGTGTCAATCCGCTGAAACCGGCTAATGCCATCACGCCTCCGATCATAGCACAGAGTACATAGCTGATATTACCGATCTGCGCATTGACAGGCCCTAAGGCGTTCGAGTAACGGTTTGCATTATAGGCACTGTCATACAGCTGATCGTTGAGCTTGTTGAAATCTTCGATGTTCTGCTGCTCGTGTGTGAATACCTTAACGACTTTCTGTCCGTTTAACATTTCTTCGATGAATCCGTTGACTTTACCGAGATCCTGCTGCTGTGCAAGGAAGTAGCGGCTGGAGAATCCGGCAAATTTGCCAGTGACAAATACAGTGATCGCAACCATCACAAGTGTGAGGATCGTCAGCGGAATGTTTAAGATCACCATATAGATAAATACATTGACGATCGTGATGATACTGTTCAAAAGCTGTGGGATACTCTGGCTGATCATCTGGCGGAGGGTATCGATATCGTTCGTGTAGACCGACATGATATCTCCGTGTGAATGTGTGTCAAAGTAGCGGATCGGCAGATCCTGCATGTGGGTGAACAGATCGTTTCGAAGGTTCATGATCGTTCCCTGCGAGATATAGATCAGCAGCTTGTTGTACATAAAGGTTGCAGCAACGCCCAGAGCGTAGAAGCCTGCAACTTTGCCGATCGCCTGAAGCAGCGGTGCAAAATCTGTGCTGTGTCTGGTGATCATCGGCGTGATGTAATCATCGATCAGCTTCTGCATGAACATCGTTCCCTGCGTGTTGCACATAACGCTGGCAACAATTCCGATGATAACCAGTGCGTAGAGCGCACCATATTTCTTTAATACATAACCCATCAGGCGCTTCATCAGCTTACCTGGGTTCTCAATCTTTGGTTTTGGTCCTCTTGGCCCACGTGGTCCCGGCATTAAGAAGCACCTCCTTCATCAAAGTCTCCGCCGCCCTGTGTCTGCGATTCGTAGACATCGCGGTAGATCTCATTGCTTTGTAATAATTCTTCATGTGTTCCGAATCCGTTTAAGCGTCCGTCATCCAATACGATGATACGGTCAGCATCCATAACGGATGAGATACGCTGCGCGATGATCAGCTTGGTCGTTCCCGGAATCGCTTCGCGGAAAGCCTGGCGGATGCGCGCGTCGGTTGCAGTATCAACAGCGCTCGTACTGTCGTCGAGGATGAGGACTTTCGGCTTCTTTAATAAAGCACGTGCGATACACAGACGCTGCTTCTGACCACCGGATACGTTGGTTCCTCCCTGTTCGATGTAAGTATTGTACTTATCCGGGAATGTCTGGATAAACTCATCGGCACAGGCCTGTTTACAGACCTCTATGCATTCTTCTTCGGTTGCATCCGGATTACCCCAGCGGAGGTTATCAAGGATCGTACCGGAGAAAAGCACATTCTGCTGTAATACGACAGATACCTCATTTCGCAGTGTGTCAAGATCATATTCACGGACATCCCTGCCACCGACATAGACTGCTCCATCCTCCACATCGTAGAGACGGCTGATCAGATTGACGAGCGAAGATTTCGAACTTCCGGTTCCGCCGACGATACCGATCGTCTCACCGGAGTGGATATCAAGATTGATATCATCGAGCACCGGAACTTCGGCATTCTTCGAATACCGGAACGTCACATGGTCGAAGCGGATGCTTCCGTCTGCGATATCGTAGCAAGGATCGGCAGGGTTATGAAGAGTGCTTTCCTCATTGATGACCTCTGCGATACGTCTTGCGCTGGCAACACTCATGGAGATCATAACGAATACCATGGACAGCATCATCAGACTCATCAGAATGTTCATACAGTAGGTGAGCAGCGCGAGCAGATCACCGGTCTCAAGGGAACTTCCGACAACCATGTGTGCACCGAACCAGCTGATCAGAAGGATACAGGAGTATACCGTAAGCTGCATCAGTGGCGAGTTCCATACAACAACGGATTCTGCCTTAAAAAGCATATCGTAGATGTTGCGGCTGGCCTTGGTGAAACGCTTCTTCTCGTAATCGCCGCGGACATAAGCTTTCACAACGCGGATCGCGGATACGTTCTCCTGAACGCTCTCATTTAAGTCATCGTACTTGCGGAAGGCTTCCTGAAAGTAGCGCATTGCAAGAAAGACGATTAACGCAAGGCAGGAGCCGAGCAGGATGACCGCGATCAGATAGATGAGCGCCAGCCGAGGACTGATGAAGAACGATGCGATCATCGCCACGATAAGTGTGGAGACTGCACGCACGCACATACGCAGGATCATCTGGTAAGCGTTCTGAATGTTGGTAACATCGGTAGTCAGTCTTGTGACAAGACTAGCGGTATTAAATTTGTCAAGATTGGCAAAGGAATATGTCTGAATCTTTTCAAACATCGCTTTGCGCAGATTACGGCCGAGTCCCATGGAAGCAGAAGCTGCGTAGTTGGCAGCCAGACATCCGAATGTGAGGGAACAGATTGCCGTAACGACCATCCATGCACCGATAACATAGATGTGATGGGTGTCTCCAAGGTTGACACCCTTGTCGATGATCGAAGCCATAAGGAGCGGAATGATCATTTCCATAATTACTTCCGCAAAAGCAAAAAGCGGCGTAAGTATGGAGGCCTTCTTAAACTCCTTGACCTCGGCAAGCAGTGTTTTTAACATAAGTGAACCTCTCTTCATTAAAATAATGGAATTGCAAATTATGCTTGCAATTTAAAAGTTAGTGTGCTAACAATTAGATATGTTAGACTATGAATTTTTAATTGTCAACAAAAAGTTATGAAGAACAGAAAGAAATTATGAGGGAGAGTATGTGTAGTAAAGATGTTCACCAACATTTCGGTCATAAGTTTCGTATGATCCACAATATGATCGACAAATATTTTGAGAAACGGTGCGACGGATCCATTCATTATCTGACCCGGGTACAGTGTGCAACCTTACATTATTTATATGATCACCGGGATGAGGATGTGTTCCAGAAAGACATCGAGGCGGAATTTAGTATCTCCGGTGCGACAGCAACGAATATCTTAAAGGGACTTGAGAGGCAGGCGCTGATCACGCGTGAGCCGATGCCGGAGGATGCCCGACTTAAGAAAATTGTCCTTACAGAAGAGGGCATCGACTGCAATGCACAGGCCACACAGAATATGCATCATATGGAAGAAACACTGACGGCAGGATTCTCAGAGGAAGAACTTGAAGAATTCCGCGATATGCTGGATCGCATGATTGCGAATCTTGAGGGACTGCAGGAGATCCGCTCGGAAAAAATGTAAAAAAGACCACATAATATTGTCAATCCTTATTGACAAAGACACAAGATATAGTGTAATCTTGTTGTTGCAGACAAATAATACTATATATTGTGTCACGCGTCGTGACATTCAATGTTTTGGAGGATAGACAATGAAGATTATCAAACGAAGCGGCAGTGAAGCGGTATATGATTCGAACAAGATCATAGCTGCCGTACAGAAAGCCAATGCATCCGTCATTGACTACGAAAAACTTTCTGATGAACAGATCAGGGAGATCGCGGACAACGTAGAGACTGCGTGCGAGAACATGAAGCGTTCCCCGAGTGTGGAGGAGATTCAGGATATGGTGGAGAACCAGCTGATGAACAAGCGTGCCTTCACCGTTGCGCGTAACTACATTACATACCGTTACAAGAGAGCACTTGTGCGTAAGTCCAATTCTACGGATCAGCAGATACTTAGCCTTCTCGAGTGCAACAACGAGGAAGTAAAGCAGGAGAATTCCAACAAGAACCCGACCGTCAACAGTGTGCAGCGTGACTATATGGCAGGCGAGGTCAGCAAGGATATCACGAAGCGTTTCTTACTGCCGGAGGATATTGTAGAGGCGCATGAGAAAGGACTCATTCACTTCCACGATGCGGATTATTTTGCGCAGCATATGCACAACTGCTGTCTGGTCAATCTGGAAGATATGTTACAGAACGGAACGGTCATCAGTGAGACTAGGATCGATCCGCCGAAGAGCTTCTCGACCGCCTGCAATATCGCAACACAGGCGATCGCACAGATCGCAAGCTCCCAGTATGGTGGACAGAGTATCTCACTTTCGCACCTTGCACCGTTTGTACAGGTCAGCCGCGAGAAATTCCGTCAGCAGGTGCGCAAGGAGTTTGAGGCAGTCGGTTTAGCTCTTGATGAGGAGCAGATCAACAAGGTTGCAGAACTCCGTGTCAAGGAAGAGATCAACCGTGGCGTGCAGATGATCCAGTATCAGGTCATCACACTGATGACGACCAATGGACAGGCGCCTTTTATTACCGTATTTATGTATCTTGACGAAGTACCGGAAGGTCAGACAAGAACCGACCTTGCTGCAATCATCGAGGAGATGCTGCACCAGAGAATCCAGGGTGTCAAGAATGAGAAAGGCGTGTTTATTACACCGGCCTTCCCGAAACTGATCTATGTGCTCGAGGAAGATAACATCCATGAGGATTCCAAGTACTGGTACTTAACCGAACTCGCAGCAAAATGCACTGCGAAGCGTATGGTCCCGGACTACATCTCCGAGAAGAAGATGAAGGAACTCAAAGTGGATAAGAACGGTGAGGGACACTGCTATACCTGTATGGGATGCCGAAGCTTCCTGACACCGTATGTTGATCCGGAGACAAACAAGCCGAAGTATTACGGACGTTTCAACCAGGGTGTTGTAACGATCAACCTTGTTGACGTGGCATGTTCTTCCGAGGGAGATATGGACAAGTTCTGGAAGATCATGGATGAGCGTCTGCAGCTTTGCTACCGTGCGCTCATGTGCAGACACAAGAGACTGCTTGGCACACCTTCCGATGTAGCCCCGATCCTGTGGCAGAACGGAGCCTTGGCCCGTCTGGAGAAAGGAGAGCCGATCGACAAGCTTCTGTTCGGTGGATATTCCACAATCTCACTCGGCTACGCAGGACTCTGTGAGTGTACCCGCTATATGACCGGTGTGTCCCACACGGATCCGGAGGTCGGAACACCGTTCGCACTCAAGGTTATGCAGCGCCTCAACGATGCATGCCAGGAGTGGAAGGAGAAGGAGAACATCGACTTCAGTCTCTACGGAACACCGCTTGAGTCTACGACCTACAAGTTCGCCAAATGCTTACAGAAGCGTTTCGGAATCATCAAGGGAGTTACAGACCGCAACTACATCACGAACAGCTATCACGTACACGTAACAGAGGAGATCAACGCATTCGACAAGCTGAAATTCGAGTCACAGTTCCAGAAGTTGTCTCCGGGTGGTGCGATCAGTTACGTGGAAGTTCCGAACATGCAGAACAATATCGAAGCTGTACTTTCGGTTATGAAATATATCTACGACAACATCATGTACGCCGAGCTCAACACCAAGAGTGACTACTGTCAGGTGTGCGGCTACGACGGAGAAATCAAGATCGTTGAGGAGGAAGGCAGCGGCAAACTGATCTGGGAGTGCCCGAACTGCGGCAACCGTGATCAGGATAAGATGAGCGTTGCCCGCCGTACATGCGGATACATCGGAACACAGTTCTGGAATCAGGGACGTACACAGGAGATCAAGGAGCGCGTACTGCATCTGTAATTTGCAAAAACACAAAAATGCTGAGGTATCTATGAAAACCTCAGCATTTTTTGCGTGAACCACAAAGGAAACAGGATAAGGTATGGAAAGCAAAAAGTATGGCGATTGTATCTGTACATTTGTGAAAATTTTGTGTATAATTTGGTTAACAATAGCACTCTTATGTCCGATATAAATTACAATAGTATAAGAATGCGTTTCCAAGGAAGGAGATTGTATAACATGGAGAAAAGTAAAATGATAAACAGAGGAAAGAAGATTGTGGCAGTCGCATTATCATTTATGATGATGATTCCTGTAGCATTCAGCCAGACAACAGTTACGAATGCTGCGCCTCAAGCTGCTTCTGCAACGATTTCTACGATTGCAGATGCGATTACAATCGATGTTGTAAAGAATGCAAAAAGTGATGCGAAAAGCAGCAAAAATGATAAGCTTTCATTAGAACGGGGACAGGAAGTGCAACTTCAGATTAAGGCAAAAGCAGCAATGAAGCTGGAGAGTATTCGAGGAAAACTATCGTTTACCGATACGACATCCCGTGATTCGGATGAGAGTCCTGTTTTGAGCAATGATATTTTTACAATTGCTGGTGCAGATGAAATAAGCGGCTGGCAGGTTGGATATCTGGCAAATAAGGATCGGGATTATTATACAGTAAGTATTAACACGAATGGTCAGGCTAGAGAGGTAAAATCGGGTGATGTCATCGCATCTATAAGAATGGAAGTTCAGACCTCGGTTGATAGTGTGACTGTGAATTATGCGGTTGATGAGAAGGAGTTCAAGGCTCAAAATGTCAGTGATGGTTCTAAGATAACGGTAACAGATGGTGGTATAGCGACAGGTACACTGACAAATGATTTCGCAACAAAGAGAGGAGTAACACTGAGCCTGCCGGATAAGATGACACAGAAGACATACACATTTACTACTAGCGGTGATGGAATTAAAAAGTTTTCGGTCCCGGTAAAGATTACATCAAATTCCGGTTTTACCGGAATGACGGTGAAGTTTACATATGATTATACAAGTATGAACTATACCGGATATCAGTTATCGCCGCAGGCGTTGGTAGGATTAAGTTGTAAGACAGTTTCTTCAGGAGTTACCAGTACGCAGGGAGAAGTTACATTAAGTTTGCTAGGCTCGGAAGATGTTATGATCAAGGGGGATTTCCTTACATTAAATTTTGAGATGTCAAGAGGTGCAAAGGCCGGCAATAAGTCAACGATTTCCGGGGAAATCCTCTCTCTGGCTAACGAATCAGGAACAAAGGATGATAAGCTTGCAAAGACTGTTTCTAATAGCTGCGAGGTTACAATTGTAGAGGGCCCGAAGCGTGGAGACGTCAACGGAGATGGTAAGATTACATTGATTGATGCAACATACGCCTTACAGTTTTACAACGGAGTTCGTGATCTGACGGATGAGCAGCAGGCTTTAGCAGATGTAAATGGACAAGATGGGGTAACACTTGTAGATGTATTGATGCTCCTTAAATTCTGTAATGGAGAGAATGTTACTTTTGCAAATTAAGTATGGACAACGAGAAGAAGACAAAATACGCTCATCTTTATGAGACAACGTCTTCGCAGGTTACGCCTTCACCTGGAAATAATAAGAAGCGTCCGGATAGCGGGAACGGATATCTGGACGACCTGAAAGAAATTGAACACATATGTACGCAGAAT
>OQVT01002614.1_pt1 | contig 11604 bp, 8 predicted proteins | sample 1691561 | NCBI WGS metagenome assembly OQVT01 (sample SAMN03418260, study PRJEB22391) | human gut metagenome | biome: human-gut; feature: organic feature; material: feces | host: Homo sapiens | place: Tanzania | collected 2013-01
TCGCCCCTACGCCAAATGCGAAGCATTCCACATTGCTCCAAGGCTGTTTTTTTCTGTTTTTGTTTTTGATTCCATTCACAATTCGGCAACATAGCATAATCTATCCCCAGGAATTTTCCACTGAACCCAAAAAAGTGAAAAATAATGGCGTTTGTGCGCCGATTTTGATTAACTTTGTGAGGAATTAAACTTTAATGACTGATGAAGAAAACTGTTTTATCTCTTGCTGTCTTGGCTTTGGGGTGCGGTGCTGCGGTGGCACAAAGTGCTATCACACCAGCAGTGCTGGCTAAGATGCAGCAAGCCGACGTGCAGTCGGCTGCCGACAAGGCCGTGCGCAACGCCATGGCTTCAACCCCTCTCAACACGTTGGCCACAACCGTAGAGTCGATGAATCCCGTTGACGAGGATTTCACCTATCGCGTGCCCACCAAGGGCATCACCAATCAGAAGCAAAGCGGACGCTGCTGGCTATTCACCGGCATGAATATGCTGCGCTCTAAGGCGATGACGAAGTTTGGGCTGCCAAGCCTGGAAATGTCGGAGGTGTACCTCTTTTTCTACGACCAACTTGAAAAGAGCAACCTTTTCCTGCAAAGCGTGATCGACACTCGCCAAAAGCCTATCGACGACCGTTTGGTGGACTGGCTTTTCTCTAACCCAGTGAGCGACGGCGGCACATTTACCGGTGTGGCTGATTTGGTGAAGAAATATGGTGTGGTGCCTCGCGAGGCTATGCCCGAAACGCAATCAGCCAACGCCACCTCGCAATTCAATGCACAACTGAAGAATGTGCTTCGCGAAATGGGTTTGCGTCTGCGTCAGATGGGCGAAAAGGGCACTTCGGTGAAGGCGCTCGAAGAAAAGAAGGTGGAAATGCTGGGCAAGGTTTACCACATGCTCACACTCGCCTATGGCGTGCCTCCAACCGAATTTACTTGGAGCCAGCGCGACAAAGACGGCAAGGTGGTTTCGACCGACAAATACACTCCGCTCTCGTTCTACAACAAACTGTGGGGCTACGACCTGAACAACGATTACGTGCTGGTGATGAACGACCCATCACGCGAATATTATAAGGTGTATCAAATTGAATACGACCGTCACACCTACGACGGCCACGACTGGGTGTATCTCAACCTGCCGAACGAGGAAGTGAAGCCCATGCTCATCGCTTCGCTGAAAGACAGCACCGCCATGTATATTTCTTGCGATGTGAACAAGTTCCTCAACCGCCAAAAGGGAGTGATGGACTTGAAGAACTTCGATTACGAAAGTCTGCTTGGCGTGACCATGACAATGGACAAGAAAGAACGCATCATCACCCACGCCAGCGCATCGAGCCACGCTATGACGCTCATCGCAGTTGACATCGACAAAGCCACCTCAAAACCAACAAAGTGGATGGTGGAAAACAGCTGGGGCAAAGAAAACGGTTTCAAGGGCAACTACATCATGACCGACGAATGGTTCAACGAATATATGTTCCGCTTCGTGCTCAACAAGAAATACGTGCCTGAGAGCGTGGCGAAACTCCTCAAGCAAAAGCCAATCAAGCTCCCAGCTTGGGACCCAATGTTCGCCCCCGAAGAATAACCTTCTCCCCCCCACACCATCGCAAAAAAAATAGATACTACAAAACATCCGATTTAATCTTAAGTCGGATGTTTTTATATCCCAAAATTTTGCATGGTATGCACACGATACTTCGCGTCCGCCACAAACGGTTAACTTTCAATATATTACCACAATCATAAGCAAACATAAAATATCACGCCCTTACCATAATAATATTTTATCATCAGGGGTTTTTCGCCGTGAAACGGCGAGCGGTTTTTGTCCTTGGGGCAAAGTGGAAGGCCCTCGTAAGAGGGTGGCGGAGGGATTGTGTGGTTGGCGGCATGGAAACTCGTTTCCAATGACGCAAAGCGCACAGTCGCACCGCCAAATGCGAAGCATTCCACGTTGCTCCAAGGCTGTTTTTTATGTTTTTGTTTTTGATCGCATTCACGATTCTGCAACAATGCATAATCATTGCCCCCTGTATTTATCCACTAAACCCTCTTAACTTCTCCCTCCCTTTTTCTTCACTCTTAAATTTTTTCCCAAAAACAGTAATACTTATACATAATTTTTCATATATTTGCAAAAAAATAATTAACAAAGGCTATTAACATCATATTTTAACCAGAACTGGCATTTTTCAAGCCGAGTGCTTTAAAGTTCCAGTCATTAAACATTTTCTCATAAAGGTATGAAAAACATTTTCAAACTCAAACTAATAGTGGCAATCGGTATTGTCCTTGCCGCTACTTTCTCTGCAAGTGCCGACACTTACACGGAAGCCGACGCAGCAAAGCGCACTTATCTTGTGCCCTCAGATGGCGAACTGAATGGCAAGAAGTTGCTCGAACTATCCTCCCCTGACCTACAAGGCACATACAGAATACTCTGCTTTGCCAACACCTCCTATAGATTAGACATTAACGGCGACAGCAAAGACAACAATGCCAATGTACAAATTTGGAAATCTAACCAAACCTTTGAACTTTACCCTACAGGTGGGGGCTATTACAGAATCAAAAGAAACGACAAAGTGCTCGATGTGACGAATGCTCAGGCAAACCCTGGCACCAACGTTCAAATTTACGAATGGAACGGGAGCGACGCACAACAATGGAAAATCCTCAAAAACGATGACGGATCATTCCAAATCGTGTCAAAACTCAACGAGAACCTGGCACTTGACATAGATGGTGCCACAAGTTCTGACAAATTCAAGAATGGCGTGAACGTGCATCTCTACACCAAAAACAACTCTGATGCTCAAAAATGGAAACTAATACCCGACAAGCAGTGGACTTCTGTGCTGACTAAAGACAAGAGGGTTACAGACGCTTATTTCGAAAAATACCTGATTGAAAATTTCGCACAGGTTTACGATGAGGCCACCCATAAAATAATAGGGAAAGCCACATTGAAGAAAAACTATGCCGACTTCGGACGAGCACACGGCGGCAGCAACGAGCACATCGTTATCGACTGCGAAACCATCACCGAACTGAACAATTTAGGCAACTATGGCGACTATGGGGCACTTGAAACCGATGCCAATAAGAAAACCTTCGCAGGGGTTATCAACCTCAAAGGCATCGAATATTTCACCAATCTGAAAAGACTTGAATTCAACCGCAACATTGCTGGCGACGATAATGCCTACTTGGGAAGATTCTCGCCAATTACAGAAGGAAACATCGATCTCCAATACAACACTCAACTTGAATATCTCGACCTCGACTACGGCAAATTGAAAGAAGTGGGAACCACTGGTATCGACAAACTATCCAAACTCAAATACTTGAACTTGAACAACAACAATTTCAGCCATTTCGACATCACTCCATACCCTAATCTGGAACGGCTTGAGATGGCGCACAACTTCAATCTGATGGGCATCGACGCCAACAGAAATGAAAAACTTTTCGAACTTGCTATTTTCGACACGATGTATGGGTTTGACAAAAAATACTCGATGCAGAGCCTTATTGACAATTTCCCCAACTTGGCTTTCCTACACGCCTTTAGCACCTACACCGATGAACTGGATTTGAGCAAGCACACCAAACTCCAATCTTTATGGTTTCACAATTCAATTTGGGGAGCACGCCAATTGCCAAAAGGCAACTGGCTGCACAAACTCGACCTGAGCGGATGCGTTGAATTGCGCGACTTACATGTGCAAAACATGCACATCTCCTCGCTAAACATTCCTTCAGGAAAACTCGGACAGCAGATTTCTGACGAATACAAAGACTTGCAATTCTGCCGAGAAGTGACTTCTAACTCTAAAGCCCGTGGGGGCATACTTAAGCCTTACGTTGACGTGAGCAACAACTATCGACACATTCAAGCCGACCTCGCAAAATGGTACAACAGTGGCAACAAAAAATACTACTATGTTTACTATCTGCGCACAAATTGGACAGGAACAGCCGACGAACCCGTGCTTTCGAAGAAAAAAGGGTACTACGACATCGTGTCATACGACAAATATGTGGACGACACCTGCTATTTGCACAAAGAAAACTGGAGCAAAAAGCGAATCAATCTCGACAACACCCTTGCCGATGATGGATTCGACGACGGCAAGGTGATTTCGTTCACTACCGCCAAATCTGAAGACACTTTCGGAAAATATGGCATAAGCACGCACACCAATAATGCAGAAGACAAATTGTGCATGATTTCTGACAACAAGGTCACAAACCAAGATGCTATTGACCCTGAAATCTTTAAAACATTCTCGCTCAATGTGCAAGGTTGCGTATTCATATTGAAAGCAGGGTGCGCCGCCAATGCCGACTGCGACGATTCTTCAACTGCCCCAAAATCGGTGTGCTACACCTACAAAATTGGCACCGACGCCACTGGAGCCCCTGTAATGGGACAATTCTTCTTCGACCTCGACTATCCTGCCAAGGGTGTGGTTACAGGAGTGGACACCATCAGCGCCAACAAGCAGGTGGAAAACGTAATCTATTACAGCCCTACAGGCGTGGCACACACCACTCCTTTTGATGGCATCAACATTATGGTTACAACATACACCGACGGCAGTACATCTGCCACCAAATTCGTCAAGTAGAACAATATCACCGTCATACAACAATTAATTCCTCATTCGTTAGTGAAGACTAAAAAACGTGATGCTTTTTAGCCTTCACTTTTTTTAGAGTGAACACATTATACAGAGAATTAACAGAAGAAAAAACTATCGTCTTAACTTCTTTAACTTCTTAACTCCTCTTTCTCCCCCCACCAAGCAAATTAACAGAAGCCAAAACTATCGTCTTAACTTCTTTAACTTCTTAACTCCTTAACTTCTCCCTTCCTTTTTCTTCGAATTTGTGCTTTTTACTGATAAATTGGTCAGTTTTTCGGGAGATTTTATGTAACTTCGCATAATTGATTACTCACAAATAAAAACATAGTAAATTAATGAAAGACGATTCAACTAATGTTTTGAATGACGAGGTGCAAGAAAGCATGAGCTTGCCCGAAAACGCATTCACCGAACTCAAACCGGGAGAGGAATACGTTCCCCCCATGCGTCCCGACAAGACGTACCCCGAAGCCACAGGCTACTCTGTGTCGATGGGTTTGATTATGGCAGTTATTTTCAGTGCCGCCGCAGCCTACCTTGGGTTGAAAGTGGGACAAGTGTTTGAAGCAGCAATTCCTATTGCTATCATCGCAGCAGGTATTGCCGGCGTGACCAAACGCAAAAACTCGCTCGGCGAAAACGTGATTATCCAGTCAATCGGCGCTGCGTCGGGCATTGTGGTGGCTGGTGCCATCTTCACCTTGCCTGCGCTCTACATCTTGCAGGCGAAGTACCCCGAAATCACCGTCAACTTCCTTGAAGTGTTCCTCAGTTCACTCCTCGGCGGTTTGCTCGGCATTCTGTTCTTCATTCCTTTCCGTAAGTATTTCGTAAAGGACATGCACGGCAAATTCCCATTCCCTGAAGCCACTGCCACCACACAGGTGCTTATCAGCGGCCAGAAGGGCGGCAGCCAAGCCAAGCCATTGCTGATGGCAGGTTTGGTGGGCGGTCTGTACGACTTCTTCCTCAGCACATTCGGCTGGTGGAAAGAGGTGCTCAGCACACAGGCTATCCCTGCGCTCCAAACTTTCACCCACAACACCAAGATGATGTTCAGCATCAACACCGGCTCTGCTGTGCTCGGTCTGGGCTACATTGTGGGCCTTCGCTACGCATTCATCATTTTCGCTGGTAGCGCTTTCATTTGGTGGTGCATCGTTCCTCTGCTTGGCTCTATGGTTCCCGAAATGGCAGAAATGGCTCCCGATGCCATCTTCAAGGACTACGCTCGCTCTATCGGTATCGGCGGTATCGCCATGAGTGGTGTGATTGGCATTATCAAGTCGTGGGGCGTGATTAAGAGCGCCGTTGGTTTGGCTGGTAAGTCGTTCAGCAAGAAAGGCGACGAAGAAAAGCCCGTGCGCACACAGAAAGACATTTCTATGAAACTTCTCGTGTTTGCACTCACCGCTGCGCTCATTGTCACTTTCGTGTTCTTCTGGATTGGCGTGATCGGCAATCTCACACAAGCCATCGTGGCATTCTTCGTAGTAGTAGTTATCGCCTTCCTGTTCACCACCGTGGCAGCCAACGCTATCGCTATCGTGGGCAGCAACCCTGTATCGGGCATGACTTTGATGACCCTCATCGTGGCAAGCACCATTTTCGTGGCTATCGGCTTAAGCGGCACCCAAGGCATCATCGCTTCAATGGTGATTGGTGGTGTGGTTTGCACCGCGCTCTCTATGGCTGGCGGTATGGTTACCGATATGAAGATTGGCTACTGGTTGGGTTCTACTCCTGCTAAGCAGCAAACTTGGAAAGCAGTGGGCACTCTGGTGTCGGCCGCTACCGTGGGTGGTGTGATTCTCCTGCTCAACAAGGCTTACGGGTTCACCAACCCCGACGTGATGGCTGCTCCACAAGCCAACGCAATGGCTGCCGTGATCGACCCTCTGATGATGGGTGGCGACACTCCATGGATTCTCTACTCTGTGGGTGCGGTGTTCGCTTGCTTGCTCAACTGGCTCGGCGTGCCTGCTTTGGCATTCTCTTTGGGTATGTTCATTCCATTCCACCTCAACGCTCCATTGCTCGTGGGTGGCGCTATCAGCTGGTTTGTAGGCTCTCGCAGCAAAGACGAAAAACTCAACAAGGCTCGTCAAGAAAAAGGCACCTTGCTCGCCAGCGGTTTCATCGCAGGTGGCGCATTGATGGGTGTGGTGAGTGCAGGTATGACCCTCTCTGGCTTCTCTTACGAATGTCCATTGAGCGATGGCGTGACAAGCGCTTTGGCTGTGGTCATCTACCTCGCCCTTATCGGCTTCCTCATCTGCTCTTGCCTCAAAGCAAAGAAAGAAGATTAATCCCCACACGAGTGTGTGTCAAATTTGCATCATAACGTAGGGACATGCCTTCGGCATGTTTTGATGCAAACAGCAATGAATCAACGCATTTGACACATTCCTCAATAAGCATATTCCCAACGGAATGTTGCCCGCCTCACCCAATGGCGGCAACATTCCGTTGCTTTTTCCACACAGCGTTTGATTACTAAGGATAAAAGCAGTAATTTTGTATATTATATACATTATTTATGCGATTACTCTTTTTTATCATATCATCGTTGATGCTGGTGCTGGGCAGTTGCCGCAGCACGCAGAAAACCGTGGTTGAAATTGAAGGTGTGAGCGTGGAAGCCATGCCCACCAAACCCGACACCACCACGCAACGCAAAACCACCACAAAGCGCCGGCGCAACAAGCGCAAAACGCATCGCCAAAAACCACAAAGCACCACCCCTGCCACACCACGAAGTGGCGAGCCCGATGCCCCAAAGGTGAACATCGAGGAATTGAGGCAGAAAGCCGAGAAAGGCGATTCGGTGGCACAAACCATGCTGGGTGTGGAATACATGAAGGGCGACCAGGTGGAAAAAGACCTCGACAAAGCCATTGAATGGTGGAAAAAAGCAGCCGAGAAGGGCTATGCGGAGGCTGAATACAAGTTAGGCGTTTGCTACCACTTCGGATTCGGCATCAAGAAAAGCCACAAACTGGCAAGATACTGGTATGAGAAAGCCGCCAATCAGCAGCACAAATCTGCAAAAGTGGCACTCAAAACCCTCAACGAGGAAGACGGCAACGAGTAACCGATTTTTAAAAAAACCTCTCAATACAGAACTGAAAACATGGACGCGCATCTTTATTTACTACTGCTTTGTATCGGAGCGAGCTTCGTGCAGCGTGTCACGGGATTCGGATTCGGCATCTTCATCATGACGTGGCTCACGGCGCTCATGCCCAGCTACGGCGAAGCCACTGCCCTATCTGGAATCTTGGCGCTTTGCACCTCGCTGATAGTGGCAGTGAGGATGTGGCGCCATATCCGCTGGAATCACCTTTGGCTCATTCTCGTGGCGTTCATGGCGTTTTCAGCCATCTGCATTTTCGCCCTCACTCAGATTCACGACACCGTGCTCAACACCATTTTGGGCTGCGTGCTCATTTTTGCGAGCATCTATTTCCTGTTTATCAACGGGCATATCCACCTCAAGCCCTCGCGCTCCACACAAGTGGCGGCTGGTTCGCTCAGTGGCATTATGGGCGGACTTTTCGCCATGCAAGGTCCACCAGCGGTGCTCTATTTCCTCGCTTCCGAAACCGATAAAAACCATTATATGGCCACGGTGCAAACCTACTTCCTGATTGGCAACATAGGTATGGCGGTGGTGCGTGCCTACAACGGCTTCGTCACGCCTGCCGTGGGCTACGGTTTCCTTTACGGCATCGGTGGGGTGATTATCGGCAATGTGATTGGCGCACTGGTATTCCGCCGAATATCCATCAATCTGCTGCGCACTTTAGTGTATATTTATCTCGCCATCAGTGGCGTAATGATTCTACTCAGATAATGACAAACAAAGACAACTACATATTCCTCACGCGTGGCAATGTGGGAAAGGTGATTTCTCGCATGGCTATCCCCACTATCGCCGGTATGCTTGTCACAAGTATCTACAACCTCGTGGATGCCTACTATGTGGGGCAAATCAATACGCAAGCCACCGCCGCTGTGGGCGTGGCGTTCCCTGCCATGGCTATTGTGCAAGCCATCGGTTTCTTCTTCGGTCAAGGCTCTGGCACCTTCATTTCACGCCAACTCGGAGCCAAACGCCGCAACGAGGCCGAACGAATGGCAAGCACTTCGTTTTATTTGTCAATCATCACAGGTGTGGCTTTGGCTATCGTGGCATTGCTGTTTCTCGAACCGCTTTCCATGGCATTCGGCTCCACGCCCACCATTCTCCCCTACACCAAAACGTATTTAGGCATTATGCTGCTCGGCACGCCTATCGTTACCGCCACCATGACACTCAACAATCAAATGCGATTTCAGGGCAACGCCGTCTCTGCCATGGTGGGTATGATGACGGGCGCGGTGCTCAACGTGGCGCTGGTGCCGCTGTTCACATTCACCTTCGGAATGGGCATCGCCGGCACGGCTATCGGCACCATTCTCAGCGAGTTGGTCGGTTTTATCGTGCTATATCTGTTGGCGATAAGGGGCGGAAATCTGCGCCTCACGCTGAAATTCATCACCCTCAACAAGCACTACATGACGGAGATGCTGAAAGGCGGCACGCCATCGCTCTCGCGCCAAGGTTTGGCAAGCGTTTCCACCATGTTGCTCAATTTGGCGGCAGCCTCGTTTGGCGACTCTGCCATTGCCGGCATGAGCATTGTGGGGCGTGTGAGTTTTGTGGTGTTCTCGGTGGTGATTGGCATTGGTCAAGGATTCCAGCCATTTTGCGGATTCAACTTCGGCGCACGCCTCTTTAAGCGTGTGCGCAAAGGATATTTCTACGCCATCAAACTCTGCCTTATGTTCCTGGTGGTGTGCTGTGTGGCTGGCTTCTACTTTGCCGAAGAGGTAATCGACCTCATGCGCCACGACCCTGCCGTGGTGGAAGTGGGTGCCGCGGCGCTGCGATGGCAAATCATCACTTGGCCGCTCACCGCCTTCATCATCATGAGCAACATGGCGCTGCAAACGAGCGGTTGGGCAATCTCCGCCAATGTGGTAGCGGCACTGCGAAATGGCTTATGTTTCATTCCGCTCATCATCGTGCTGCCCATCTATTGGGGCATTTTCGGTGTGGAGGTGTGTCAAACCTTCGCCGATGCGATTTCGGCAGCCATCACCCTCCCCATCATGGTCCGCTACTTCCGCGCACTCTCCAAAATGCCATCACCCATCAACGAAGCACCAAAATAAAGAAAGTAATATCAAAAAAACAATCCAATATAACGTAGGGACATGCCTTTGGCATGTTTCGCTACAATCGGCAATGTTTCAACGCACCCAACATGCCAAAGGCATGTCCCTACGCTATGACGTTATCGTTTTGGGAGATTAACACATAGCCTTCAGCCGATAAAACACAATTTTCAGGGGTTTTTCGCCGTGAAACGGCGAGCGGTTTTTATCCTTGGGGCAACGTGGATAGCCCTCGTAAGAGGGTGGCGGAGGGATTGTGTGGTTGGCGGCATGGAAACTCGTTTCCAATGACGCAAAGCGCACAGTCGCACCGCCAAATGCGAAGCATTCCACGTTGCTCCAAGGCTGTTTTTTAGGTTTTTGTTTTTTGGTCCCATTCACGATTCGGCAACAATGCATAATCTATCCCCAGAAATTTTCCACTGAACCATTAATAACACACCAAAGGAATATCCCCTCTTCATAAAGCGTTTGTGTGTAAACCGTTATATTGTTGAGGGCAGCAGCACATCAAGCATAGGCTGAGTGAGTGCCTTGGGCGAAATCAGCACCGATTCGGCACGGTCGGTGCGCAGGCGGTGAATCTCACACCCTGCCTCGGTGGCTATCAAATATGCCGCACACACGTCCCAAATGTGCAAATTCAGTTCCCAAAAGGCGTCGAGAATGCCAGCCGCTGTGTAGCAAATGTCGAGCGATGCCGAGCCCAAACGGCGGTAACCACGCACCTTTGGAATCATGCGCACCGATTCGGCAATGTTGTTGTCGGCATTTTCCGCCTTGTCGTAAGGAAATCCTGTGCACACCACTGCCTGCGAAATCGAGGTGCAAGCCGAGCATTTAATGGGTTCGCCATTGAGCATCGCACCCTCGCCCTTCACGGCGGTGAACAGTTCATCGAGGCGTGGCGCATACACCACCCCTATCACCGTTTCGCCACGGTAGCGAATACCAATCGAAATGGTGAAATAAGGCAGTCCCGATTTGAAGTTGGTGGTGCCGTCCACTGGATCAACCACCCATTGCCAATCGCTTTTCACATCGTCGTCGCCCGATTCCTCGCTCAACACCGAATGTGTGGGATACAATTCATGCACCTTGCTTGCCACAAATGCCTCGCAAGCCTTATCGGCTGCCGTCACCAAGTCGTACTCATTGTCCTTCGTTTCCACTTTCAGCGTGGCGCTACGGAAGTTCGCCATCTGAATTTGTCCTGCTCCACGAGCTATACTGATAGCATCGAGAAGAATATGTGCCTTATCGTTCATAGTTTAATAAATAAAAATCCTCACTCAGGTCACGCCTGTCTCATCATGGGCAAGCCACAACAGAGAAAATGCGAAACCTGGGCGAGGAAAGGTTGTCCAAATAAAAAAATGAAGAGTTTCTTAGTCTTCTACAGGAATTTGGCGTTTAAACACTTCCTTGAAGGTAATCAGTGTTTCGGTTCTGCCAAGACCCATAGTCAGGAACTTGTCGTGAATTAAGTGGAGCAAATGGTCGTTATTCTTTGCGTAAAGCTTCACAAACATGTCGTACTTGCCGGTTGTGATATAGCATTCCACCACTTCAGGCATTTCCTTGAGGTGTTCAATCACCTCGTCGTACTTCGATGAGTCGTTCAGGAAAATACCCACATAAGCACAAGTGTCGAATCCTACCGATGATGGCACCACACCCAAGCATTGGCTTCGAATACCTACAACGTAGCGGCTTAT
>OQVT01002616.1_pt1 | contig 11602 bp, 10 predicted proteins | sample 1691561 | NCBI WGS metagenome assembly OQVT01 (sample SAMN03418260, study PRJEB22391) | human gut metagenome | biome: human-gut; feature: organic feature; material: feces | host: Homo sapiens | place: Tanzania | collected 2013-01
GGTACGGAAATCAGAGAAAGGAAGGCAGAGATATGCAAGTCGCTGCCGTCATCGGGGATCAGACCGGTGTCGATCTCGAAGGTATTGGCGATCTCCATAAAGGTCATGCCGCGATAATACTCCACGGCGCTCTCCGGCATGGGAATGTAGTCCTCGTCCGTCCAGTTCTCGTCGTCCAAATGCCGCAGGTTGGCCAGCAGGCTGATAGAGCCGTCCACCAGGTCGGAATCCACCTCGCAGCTGACATACAGTGCGCCGGTCTCGTCCACGGACAGGATGCCGTCCTGCATCTCGCCGCCCATGAACGTACCCCGCAGCTCCAGACCGGTGTCGTCATCCGGCACGACGCGTGCATACGTGTCGATAAAGTTGAAATCGTTCTCTCCCTCCAGATACATGGCCAGCCAGACCTGACAGTCTCCGTTCCCGTCGAACACCAGCCGCGCCAGGATCTCATGGGCGGTATCGTTCAGCTCCTCGAATGCGCCGGTGGCATCCGTGAGACCCGCCATGCCGTGCCAGTCGCCGCCGTATACCTCGGCAAAGTCGTCAATGCTCAGTTCCGTGCTGTCGGTATTGCCGGTATTGGCGCTGCCGGTACCGCCGCCTCCGCTCTTACGGAACGTCAGCTGCAAATCAAAGCCGAAGTAGTCATTCACCGTGATCAGGCCGTCCTTCAGCGTGCAGTTGCAGATTGATCCGTCTCTGTCCAGCGTCAGGGCGCCGTCCTTATCCAGCTTCCAGTCGATCTCCGTCGGGTCACCGTCCAGCATGAAGCAGCCCGTACCGTCCTCTCTCAGCTCAATATAGTTTTCGCCCAGATCGTAAATGTCGTCCATGGGCATCCATTCATCGAAGGACAGGACCGTCTCGCCGATGTACTTGCCCACGGCGGGATTTGTCTTGCTGCCGCCCTTACCGCCGCAGGCCGCCAGCGTCAGTGCCATCACCAGCGCCAGAAGCAGCGCCGCAGGCTTTCTCACTCTTTTCATCATGTCTCCTCCTGTTTTTTTAGTGTTTCTGTGTTATCTTTATTATATTGGCACGTCTCACTTGAGGCGGAGGCCGCATTCGGGACAGTAGGCGGGGAGTTTTTCGTTTGCCGGCTGCCAGCCGCATCGGCGGCAGGTCAGCGGCTTCTCCATGCCGCAGCTGGTACAGTAGCCGCCCTCATTCTCTGCATGGCAGGCGGGACAGCTCCACGCCGCGGGCGGCGGTGTTTGCGGCTCGTAAGAGAAGCTCACATCCTCCTCGCTGCAGGCCGCGCCGTCCTTTGTCAGCCATATCATACCGCTGCCATCGCTGTAATGGACGCAGAAGGCGTTTTCCTTGTGGCTGAACGTCAGCCGGTTGAAGGCGCCCGTCATGGGGATATCCTTATGCTCCTGCGTCAGCTTTACATTCCCGGTTTTGTACACCCATGCGTCGGACGCGAAGTCCGGCTCACCGTTCACAAGCACCTGTATGCCGGACGCCTCAAACTGCCCCCGGCTCTCTACCTCCATAACGACGGTACCGTCCCGGCTCTGCCACGTTCCCGCAAAGGGGGATTGATCCTCCGGTGTATACATCATACCGGGGCCGTCCACCATCTGGCCGGTTACAGGGCCGCGTTTTTTCCCGCAGCCCAGCGTTCCGAAAAGCATCATGACCAGCAGCACACCTCCTATCCAGCCCTTCCATTTCATAGGCAGTTCCTCCGCTTCAGCCGTGTTTTGCGAATGAGCTCTCTACCGGCTCGCCGCTCTCCTGTAAGAACGCCGCACAGTCCGTACACAGGTCAATATCCTCGCCCAGCAGGAAACACCGGTCACAAACCAGCCGCTTGCAAATGGGACACAGGCTGAAATGCTCCAGTGCCTCTGTGGCGGCCCACTCGAAGGCTTCCTCTCGCTCCCGCCGGTACAGCGCCTGAAAAATCACGCGCTTTCCTTCGCTCTCCGGCTGCATCCCCGCCTTGGAGAAGCACACCGGCTGACTTTCCCAAAGGAAGCCGCATACCGCACAGCGCAATGAAAACTGAAACCTTTCCATAGAGGATCTGTCCTCCATGGATGCTTTAATGATGCGGCGCATTCCAGTCCCTCCTTGCTTACGTCGCAGTTCTTTCCCGTACTCACGCTCAGCTATATACACACTTATATATGGTTTTACGCAAAATTCCTATTACCCCAAGGGTGAATTTTGCCGGTAAACGTGAAAATCGCCCTTAGGCGTAGACAGAGTGCACAATCCAATGTGACTTGGATTGTGCACTCTGCTATCGTCTTTCTTATCTTTTCAGCAGCTCACCACTGCGGCCGCAGCTGGCGAACAGCTCAATATACACCTTCAGCTCATCGAACGAATCTACCCCCATCTTTCGGTACAGATTGCGGTTATGAGTCTTTACCGTGCTGGCGCTGATATGTGCCAGCTCAGGAATATCCTTGACGGTATAGCCGTCCATATAGTATTGCAGGATGGTACGTTCCATGCCGGTCAGCGTACCCGCCCTCTCCGCAAAGCCGCACAGCCGCGCCTCCACATCGGGCGGCAGCGCGCCCGCCGGCCTGGTACGGATCATGGTCAGCAGCTCGTCGATCTCCGAAATGCCGGAGGCCACCCCCTCCGTTGTGCCGCCTCTGACCGCCGCAAGGCTGTTGTTGATGGGCTTGACAAAGCGGCGGGACAGCACGGTTGCCGCAACCAGCATCGCCAGCAAAAAGAATACCGATCCCAAAAACCATGCGATCCGCGAGCTGCGCTCATAGCTGCGGAAGGTGTTGGCCGTTACAAGCGTCACCGCGGCAAGCGGAATGCCGTCCGAGGTAACAGCATCCAGCAGCCGGTGCCGCCCCAGATAGGACTCCTTGCCATCGGTATAGATGGTATAGTATTTCCCCGGCTTGATATGCAGCGTCCCCTCGGCCGTCAGGCGCGAGCCGTTGGTAGCGCCCAGCATAGTCCCCGACAGATTGAGAGTGTCGCCGTCAATCGGCGCCAGCAGGGTCAGCATATTGCCATAGCTGCTGGACACAGTGTCGTGGGAAAGGCTGAAATAGAGGTCGCTGATCTCCATGCCGCAAAACCCCCGCACAGTGCCGCTGCCGTCCAGAATCGGTACGCACAGCAGCATCACATGCTCCCATGTATCCAGCAGCTCTGTGCGGTTTGTCCACAGGCTGCCCTCTGCCAGACGCTCAACCTGACTGGTGGCAACCTTATTGCTGCCGGGAATCAGCGCGGTATTCAGTTCCGGATTCCAGCGGTTATGCATCTGAAGCTGCAACCCACGCGCCGCCTCCGCCGCGCCGCGGAAGCAGATCACATCCTGCTCCGACGCCACCGTGGGCTGAAGCCCGGAATAGCGCAGATACAGTCCCGCCCTGAGCGCGTCCGCGTTGGGCAGCGCCGTGTTGGCGGTCACGTTCAGGCAGAAGAAGCTTCCGCTGCACGAGGCGGCGCTCAGCGTACTGCTCAGCGGCGTGTACAGCCTCTTTTCCAATTCCGCGATGGTTTTCGGATTGTCGTTGAGCGCGTCAAAAGGAATGCCCTTGGCCGCGAGAAAAGCATCCAGCTCCCGGCCCAGCTTTTCCGACATGGCCACGCCATGCACCGTCAGCTCATCCATCTGCGCATCCAAGGCTGCATATGTATTTCTCTGCTGAATGTCCAGGGCGCTGGCCAACTGCCGCGCAGGGTGGGACAGCACACCCATAGCCATCAGGATCGACAGGATGGCCGCCACCAGCAGCAGCGCCATTGCGAACCAATACAGCAGCAGCCGCACACCCATACTGTGGCTGGCTGTAAATGGATTGTGAATCGCATTCCGAATTGATCGCATGTGCTTTCCTCTTTCATGTGCCGTAATCCAGCTTAAAACTGTCCAAAGTCTCCCAAATCAGGGCGTCCGTCGTGTTGCCGCCCTCCAGATACTGTGTCCGGCCTGCCGTCAGCTTCAGCCGTGCCAGATTCTCAAACCGCGTCTCCAGATCCAGATAATTCTCCATCTGCGGCGGGTAGTAGAAGGTATACGCCTCCTGCGTTTGCAGATATGTCTCATAAAGCGACACATACAGTGGGTCGCTCAATTTTTCCACGGCATCGGGCAGATATTTCTCAAATGCCTCCTGCGTCACCGGCATGTAGCCCAGGCTGGTGACGAATTCCACGTTGCATGCCGGCTCGGTCAGCCATTTAAGGAACGTGATGCACGCCTGCTCCCGTTCCGGGGTAGACTTCACGGTACACATTCCCACGCCGCGCTGCATCACCAGCTTGTCGCCCCCTTCAAACACCGGACAGGGCATGGAGGTGATCGTCACCTTTTCCGAGGTGTTGTCCGGATACGTCACCGTGTCGGAATAGTAGAGCACACTGGCGGAAGATGCCACAGATACCACCACATCTCCGGTGCGAAGCGGTTCCGTGGCGTACCCGTCGTACAGCCACAAACCGCCTGTCAGACCTGCCCGGGCATACGGCTCCCAGGCCCGTTCGAATCCGGGGCCAAACCTGACGCCGTCATTCTGAAAAAAGTCCTCGCCCAGAGACTCCACGCCCACCTGAAAATAATTGAAGTGGTAATCGTGGACAAAGAAGCATTTGCCGGTATCCGCGGCGTACTGCTCTGCCAGTGCGTAAACGCCCTCCCATGTAGTCAAATCGTCATAGCTGGCGCCGGACCGGGCTGCCCACCGGTCAAACAGCGTCCGGTTGACAAACAGCACCTCCGTGGATTTGGCAAGGGGCAAAATCGCCTGCCGCCCGCCGATCATCCCCTCCTCACGAAAGGCAGGGATAAACGCCGCCAGCTCCTCCTCGCTGAAATAATCCCGGTAGTCCACCAATATGCTCTGATCCGGCAGAGCCAGCACCGTCTTGGGATAGGATACGAACATATCCGGCAGCGACGGTGCGCCCGGGTCGCTGTTGGCGGCGGCCAGTACGCTTTTATGAATACTGCCGCTGTTGCTGACCAACTCCACCTTCACGCGGATGTTCTGCTTTGCGCCCACGGTGCTGTTGAACCGCTCGATCAGGCCGTTCAGCGGGGAATCCACCTCGCCGCCATAGACGTGCCACAGCGTTACGGTCAGTGGTTCCGCTTCCTTTTCTTGCGTGCATCCTGTCACCAGCAGGAGCGCCAGCGCCAACAGACACAAAACGATTCTTCTTTTCATGTTAGAGTCTCACCCTTTCGTGAAAAATACCGCGGAATAAGGTGTCCCGGCTGCCTGCGCCGTCAAAGCGCACCCGGCGCACCATCTCTGCAGGCGGCAGGGCGAAACGATCCCTGCCGCCTGCGGAAGGCGAATTTTACTTCTCTTCTCTGCGTTTTTTGCCGACGACCCAGCCGCTGCCGCTCAGCGTCAGCAGGGACAGCCCCGCATACAGGGCGATACCCGCATCGCCGGTCTTGGGGGATTTGGCTGCGCCCGTCGTACCGCCGGTCGTGCCGGGAATCGTCGTACCGGGCTCGGTCGTGCCGCTGCCGGGCAGCACGGGGATCACTGTATCCTCGCTGCGCTTATGGTGGCAGACGGTACACTCCTCGTATTTCAATCCGGTCTGGGTCGTGGTGGCCTCCTTTTCTACCTTCCACACGAAGGTATGGGACGCCAGATCCTTTGTGCTGTCGCTCAGAGCCGGGCACTTCTCAGCGGTGCACTGATGCCAGTGGCTGGTATCATCCGAATACCACAAATTACCGTAGGTATGCTTATGATCTCCCTCATACGGATTCACGGTAATAGGCAGGTTGATCTTGACATCGCTGCTGGCGCTGCCATCGTCATACTGGATCGTCACATACGTCCTTTCCCTCTGGAGGTTTTCACCATGGAAGATCGTATAGCCGGTTTCAGGGAGGACAGCCGTGGAGTCATCTTCGTAAACCGCAGTGACTTTCATGCCCGTCGGGTCGAAATCCTCACCTGCCTTGTACACGGTCTTGGTAGGCGGTGTTGTGATCTCAATGCGCTTCACCTTCTTGACGACCTTCAGCACATCAAGCTCGTGGAATACCCGCATATCGCCGCCAGATTGAGTCGATGGATTCTCAAAGACGCTTGCCTCTTTCCCGTTTACGGTCACCTTATCCTTTGTAAGCCCGGTGTAGGTATACTCCGGTTTTGCGTTAACAAAGATTTCTACCGCATACTGCGTATTTGCCTGAATCGTGGCATCAGGTGCCAGATCATCCCAGCCGCCGCTTGCATTGCGCTGCTGAATGGTGAAATTTTTGATAGTAACGCGCATCTGGTCTGTTGAAGCCTTGATGTCGCCTGCCTTTGTATTCAGCGCATATCCGTCGATCTTGATCGGCAGCTCCGTGATCTCCTTTGTTACCGCTATTTTGTAAAAGTTATGTACGGTAACCGACTTCGTCTTACCTGCAAACACTTCCTGCTCCATGCTTTCAATTATGTTGCCGGGCTGATGGGACGCATTCTCCCAATCATATCCGTCTATCGTAGCATGACTGATTTGCTTTACGACATACTTTCCCGCCTCGACTGGCACATCCACTGTGCCCGCTGTTTCGCCCGACTTAATGGTAATGTCCACATTTTTATAGTGGCCATAAGTAGCGTATTTGCGGAGAATCTCAAAGCTAAATGTCTTGCCTCCTGCATCGACCCCATCATACAGTCCGCTTAGATCCACGGTAATCTTCAGCGTACCCGTTTCACCCTCCGCTGCAAGCGCCGTTGCGGGCGCCATGCATAGCACCATACAGAGCACCAGTACAATGCTGAGCCATTGCTTTTTCATGATTCCTTCCTCCTTAAAAAGTATATAGACTCTCGGAATCTCCAGCCCATTGAAAACACTGGGTTTGGAGGTTCCTTTTTTATCGAAATCACCCACTTTTTTTGCAAAAAGAGCTTTACAAACGGCTCGAAAAACGAGGCGCTTCGCGCCCTTGTTTACAGAAATGACTTTTGCGAACAGGGGGCGACTTCGATGTTACCGATTTATCCTGGCGGCCATGTGGCCTACCAGAATTTTGTGGTTGAGCAGTTGCGCAACCACTATGCCAACCCGGCAGAATTGCCGGATAGGCTATTGGACATTGCCGAGCGCTTTTGGGAGAAGAACCTGACGGGCATTGACACGCTCATGCAGGAGTGCTACTCCCGGTTTGGACCAAAACCAAGACCTCCGTCTTGTATACTGCGCTCAGTGCTGTTGTCCATCACCTTGTGATTTAAACGCTGTCGATCACCGAAGCAAAGTAGTTTTCGGACACCGAGCCGAAGAGAAAAGCGTCTATCAGACCCTCGCGCTTTGCCTGCCGTACCTTTTCGGTCAACTCTCCGTCTGTATCGTCATCCACAAAGAGAATGACCCGGCAGTTTTCCGTGTTCCGTTTTACCTTGTCACGGATTGCCATTCGTTCTTTGAACATCCATGGCGAATACGCCTTGACCTCCATTAAAAGCACATCCGGTCGATGCGTTTTGCACCACTCGGCGGTTGCGTCCGGCGACTCGGAAATCACAACCTGGCAATCGTCCAATTTTTGCATCAGCATTCGCTCCATGGTGTGCGCATGGATATCGCTCTGAATGTCCAGAACGATTTTTTTCATCATTCATCACCACCTTCTAAAAGCACAACCCTAATCTTACAGTATCTATTGTACTGATTTTTTGGCGCTTGTCACTGGCACTTGTGCCAGTAACAGAAGAAAAATCTCGATTTTTTCAAAAAATTTTTGCCTTTTGGGCACGAAAAATCCCTTGACCATACAGCCAAGGGGTTCAGTTTCTCTTATTCGTCTTTTAAGGTGGTTACCATGAGCTTGTTTTCAATGGCGGTTGCGACCAGCGCTTCTCTGCTTTCAAAGCCGCCCTTTTCCACCATATCGTCCAGGTTCCAGCGAACGCCGTTTTTGGAGATGCCCAGCTTATCGGCAATTTCCTGATAGGTAAAGCCCTTTATATAAAGGCGCAGGATGTCTAACTGCCGGGGCGAGAAGGCATCGGACATCGTACCCTCCATTTCAATGGCCGGAGCGGTGTCGGGAAATACCTTTTCCCCTGCCAGGGTGCGCTTTACCACGCTCATCAGTTCCTCTGTGCCGTGGTCCTTATACCACAGGCTGTCGGCAGCACCCATTTTGGCTCTTTGCAAAACTTCGGGATCGACAAGCGAGGTAGCCACAACGATTTTGATTTGCGGAAAAGCCTTTTTGATGCGCTCTGCGGCGGCAAGACCGGAGTGCTTGTGCTGCGTCTGCACATCCATAAGGACGAGCTTTACGGTGGCGTCGCAGTGCTTTTCCGCTTCAAAGGCGTCACGGAAAACGCCGACAAGATGAAACTCGCCGTCTGCCGCAAGACGATCGACAAAGTGCTTTTGGATGTATAAATCATCCTCTACAAGTATGGTGTTTATCATAGGCTGATCTCCTTTGCGGGAATCGTAATCAGAAGAGCAAAGCGTGGATTGTGCGAAATATGCATTTCACCGCCGGAGCTTTCAATACTGCGGCGAAGCGTTGACAGGCCGCTGCCTTCCTTTATCGGCTCTGTGGGTATTTTGCCGTTGTTGGTTATGGTAACATCATAGCGTTCGCCGCGCTGGGCAATGCGGATATATACCTCATTCCCGTCTGCGTGCTTGATGCAGTTGGTCACGCACTCCTTGGCGGCGGCAACGGTCAGCTCCTCGGCTGCGGTATCACGGGGCAGGTAGCCGTCGATTTTTACAGCCACGCCAAGCTGCCGTGCGGTTCTTTTTACCTCGTCCATTGTGCTGACAGAGGTGACACGGTTGCTTGCCAGCATACCGATGGCATTTTGCAGCGCCTCAAGCTTTCGCTCGGTATCCTCTCCGCTGTCTATGATGTCACGGATGGTCAGGAGGCTTCGCCCGATGGTATCGTGAATATAGACCTTTAGGTCAAGGCTTTCCTTCTCCTTGACATCGTCCTCCATGCGGGCATACATCTTCCTGAGCTTTCGATTGACTTCCGCCAGTTCTTTATTTATTTCCTCTTGCTTTTGGTAGCCGTTATACAGCTCGGTTACATTGTGCGCCGTTATCTGCTGCCAGCGGTCATCGCTGTCCACGGTGATATTTTGTGTGCGAAACTGCCAGACGGTCTTGTCGGGCAGGATGTAGCAATCATCCTTGACGGTTACGGATCTGTCCGGCACGCTCAGGGCATTTTCCATATCGCTTTTGATTTGCAGCTCGTGGCCGCAAAGGGCAAAGGACAGCCTGCGCATACGGTTGTTGCACAGGATGATCCTGCCGTTCGGGTCGGCAAAGCAGATGCCCATAGGCAGCTTATCGGTTGCTTCCTTAATGGAGAACGGCGAGAGCTCGTTCTTTTTACGGCGGTATTCCCTCGGCAGAGCAATGGCAAAGTGAACTGCCGCAAGGAAAATGGCAGCGGCAAATATCAGCCACGGTGCGCCCAGCAGAAATGCGTCCCCGATATTATCGGGATCTGCCTGGGAAACGGAGAACAGCAGCGGGATCATCACCGCTATAACCGCCAGACTCAGCAGGCTGCGCACCGGCTTATTGCTGCGGAGAAGCTGATACATAAACAGCCCGATTTCAAGGACGATCTCCACAAGCATGATAAACGGCAGCATAGTCTGCCAAAATTCAGAAAGGGAAGAAAATGCACTCATTTCCTGTCACCTTCTTTCGCTTCAAATACAAGGCGCTGGTATTCCTCGTCATCCTCTTTTTCACAGCGGATACTGTCTCCGCTTACCAAAGCGGAAAGGTCGGCTTTGCAGCACACATTCAGTGACAAGCGCAAGCCGTCTGCCTTTATGAGGCTTACCTGTATGCCTGTTAAATTCAAAATATCGGCTTCAATAACCGATTCATAAAAATCAAATACAGCGGTCGCCGTTTTGCCGGAGAGCATGGAAAGAGACTCGTCCACATAGAGCGAGCTGCGGACGCCCAACAGCTTCAGCGTTTGGAGGGACTCATTGAAGGCACGGTGGAGTTCCGTTGCCGCTATTTTAATATCTCGGTCGGTAAGGAGCGTCAGATGCTTGCGGCGTTTAATATAGCTGCACAGCACGGCAATCTCGGCAAGGAGCGTTTTGGCGCTGTCGGGATCGGTGCTTGAGATTCGGCGGTATTCCTTAGTGAGCTCCGCAATGCGGTCGATCTGCGTCTGCGTAGCGGAACGCAGGAGATCATACAGGCGGTTTTGCTCCTCCACCTTGCGGCGCTTGGCTTCACGCTTGTATTCATAACGGAGTATTTCGTTCCTGTCGGCAAGCTCGTCTGCAAGAAGCTCGGAGTTCTCCTTGATGTCACGCAGAGCCGACACATCCTCTGTCCATACGGCATAGCCGCCGTCAATGGGCATGGTGTGAACGGTCAAGCCGCCCATCGTGACCGGGCTTTGCTCGGCTTTTTTCATCGTTTCCTTTGAGATAGGCGCAGTGTTTACAGCTGCATACCGAACGGTAAAGTCCTTGTCGGTGATCTCTGCCGATGTGCCGACAGAGGAGGCAAACAAGTCCACATAACGGCTGTTTGAATGTATATATCCGCAGGCGATGCAAAACTCAAAGGTCAGAATATACATCACACTTTGGAATGCAGCAATATCGCCGAACAAGTGGAGCAGCCAATCCGCACCCGCATAGTAAAGTGCGCTGTAAACAATCGCCAGCAGCATAGGAACAATGGGCAGAAAGTGGAGCCTTCCTTTTTGCACGCGGCATTTGAAAAACATAATTACGAGTGCGGCAAAGGCACACAGCACCTGCCAGCCTACAATAATGAAGTAGCCTACCGAGTAGCCGTTGTTTTTGTCCGTCCACACGGCGGCGTCCTTCGGAAAGGTAAATACGAATTGGTGCAGGTCGTTTGTGAGCACGAGCAGAAGCAATACGCCGGAGATGATCCACAGAACCGACATTCCCTTGGGGAATTTGTATTCGTCCGGCTTTCCCAATGACATGGCAATCAGCAGTGCCAGCATAGGCACAAACAGCATGGGCAGATAGAACAGATACCACAGGTAACGGACGGCATCCGGCTGCCAGAATATAAAATACTTTGCCGAACGGACTACCATCCAGATGATGAGAAGCACCGCAGTGCCCGTCATAAACCTGCACACCTGCTTTTGCACGATCCGCTGACGGACGGAGAGCCCCCAGGCAGCGAATAGGCCAATATAGATAAAGCTGCGCAGATAGGAAAACAGCATCGGGTAGAAGCTGCCCCTGCCAACAATTCGGAAGCAATATGCCAGTATCACGGCAAGTACAGCGATGCCGCTTATTATGATAATATTCTTTTTCTGTTTGGTCATAAACAGACCCCATTTCGCCTTCATTCGTTTTTGTTTTACCTTTGGTATACCTTTTTAAATTAGATTATAGCATAAACCTGTCTATTTCTCAACTGCTTCTTACGAGGCTTTGCACAAAAGCCACACTTTTTGCCCCACAGCAGAGAAAAAAGGGCGGTCTTTGACCTGCACAAGTCGAACCGATTCCATCTTATACTCCGCCTTGATAGAATTATTTGTCTTTCCTTTCTGTTGTAGTTATTCTGCAGTTCCTTGACATATTCATAGTTCGGCGAGTAATCTCCCCAGAACACCGAGTCGCCG
>OQVT01002617.1_pt1 | contig 11598 bp, 11 predicted proteins | sample 1691561 | NCBI WGS metagenome assembly OQVT01 (sample SAMN03418260, study PRJEB22391) | human gut metagenome | biome: human-gut; feature: organic feature; material: feces | host: Homo sapiens | place: Tanzania | collected 2013-01
AACACCGCATAGGAATCCATGTTGTTCGGATTGTTAGAAATTTCAGCTTCACAAACAGCCACCGCATCTTTGTATTTTCCTTCACGGTAAAGCTTAAGAGCATCAGGACGAGAGGCTTGGGAAAAAACTGCGGAAACAAAAACAAAGAATATAATAAATGCAAAACAATTTTTCTTATTCATAATCAGCACCTTGAAAATTCAACTTAAAAAACTACATTCCATACATTGAGCATTTTCCAGAAAAAACAGAACCCGGCTCAAGCACAACTTGCGCAGAAGAAATATCTCCAATTACAGAACCAGTCGAAGCAACATAAACAAGTTTTTTTCCCTTTATATTTCCTACAACTTTTCCGCGGACAAGCACACGTTCTGTTGAAATATCAGCATTGACTTCCGCATTTGTATCGATAAGCAAATCACTTGAAGCCTCGATTGTTCCATTCATTTTTCCTTTTATCATAAACGGCTTTGAAAAACGTATGTTTCCTGTAAATGAAATGTCACTAGCCATTACAGTGTCAAAATCTTCTTCGTCAGTATCAAACGGCTTTGAATCTTTTATTTCGTACATTACTTTATTTTATTGATGAATAGCATTGAAGTCAATGCGACTAGAATAAAAAAACGCCGCCATTTCTAGCAGCGTTTCTATCTAAAATTTGAAATTAATATTCCTGAGCATCAGATCTCTTGAAGAATGAAGATGAACCGCTTCTCTGTGTAGCAGTGTGAACTCCAGCTCTTGCATGAGAACCTCCGCGGAATCCCCTGTCTCTATCACGTTCGCGACGTCCACCAAAATCTCTGTCGCGTCCAAATCCACGGTCGCGTTCACGTCCTCTGTCGCGTCCGCCTCTTCTTGAGCCACGGTCGCGTCCAAATGAATCGCGCTCACCAAGTCCGCCGCCAGTAACTTTTGTGTCAAGGTGCATATGCGGCAAAGAACGATCGCGCTCGGAAAGCTCAATAGCTCTTCTTCCATCGTCAGCCGGCAAAGAAAGAAGACAAAATTTGTCCGCCATATCAATAGCATCAACTTTACGCCCCGGAACGCCAAGCAAGTCATGGAAGAAATCCGCAATCTTTCTTGGATTGTAGCCGTCGTCCCATCCCATCTGAACATAAAGCCTAAGCTGATCATCGCCAACAAAAGCATCTCCGCCTCTTCTTGAGCCACGGTCGCGTTCACGGCGTCCGCCACGGTCTCTGTCGCGTCCTTTTGATTCAACAGAATAAGTGTTGATTTTTCCGTAGCGGTTTTTGTTCAGCATTCCGCCGTAAGAAACTGCAAGCAATGAAGCTACAACTTCCTCTGGATTCTGGCCGTTGCAAAGTTCTTCCGCAAGCTTGTCAAAAACAGGATCGCCTTTTCTTAAGTGAGGAACTTTTGGAGATGAAGCAGATGAACTGCGCCGTCGTGGTGGTGATGGCGGTGAATACGGTGCAACCACAGGACGTCCAAGACGTATGGGATGGTTTGACTGTGTAGCTTCCAAATATGGATGCCGTTTGCAGGGCACAACGGATGTGGCATTTACGGTATTGGATGTTCTCGGATATCTTGATGAAATTCCGGTTTGCGTCGGATATGATATCGATGGAGAAGTTACGACAGAATTCCCGGTAACCTGGAAACTTGAAAAGGCAAAACCGGTATTGAAGAAGCTTCCCGGATGGAAATGCGATATCCGTGGTATTAAATCCTATGAAGAACTGCCTGAAAACTGCAGAAAGTATATAGAGTTCGTCGAAGAGCAGATTGGATTCCCGATTACCATGGTATCCAATGGACCAAGCAGAGAGGATATTATTTACCGCAAGAGTCCACTTAGCAAATAGTAAAGGATTCATGATGAATAACAGAAATTTTGCAAAAGAATTAGACAAAATTTTAGAGCAGAACGAAACAAAAGGAAAGCATTTATTTTTACATAGCTGCTGTGCACCGTGCAGCAGCTATGTTTTGGAATATCTGCGTTCCTTTTTTCAGATTACGGTATTTTATTTTAATCCGAATATTACAATGGAGCCGGAATACCGGAAACGTGTTGAGGAACAGAAACGGCTGATTCAGGCATTTAACGCGCAGGGACAGGGATATCCGATAGAGGTAATCGAAGGTGATTATGTGCCGGAACGCTTTTTTGAAATGGCACGTGGATATGAACAGTGTGAGGAAGGCGGCGAGCGCTGCTTCCGATGTTATGAGATGAGATTGTGGGAAACTGCAATCCAGGCAAAAAAACATGGAGCAGATTACTTTACTACGACACTTACCATCAGCCCACTGAAAAATGCAGCAAAGATTAATGAAATCGGAGAACAACTGGGGAAGGAAATGGAGATTGCCTTTTTGCCCTCGGATTTCAAAAAGAAAAATGGGTATAAGCGGTCGGTGGAATTGTCAAAAGAATATGATTTATACCGCCAGAATTATTGCGGATGTGTTTATTCAATGATAAAATAGTAAGGTATTACCTTATTAAAACAGAGAGGTTAAGGAAATTATGAAAAAGTTCTTGGATTTGATTTCGGAAGAAATGAAAAATGCATTTGAAGCAGCAGGATACGACAGGGAATTGGGAAAGGTTACGGTATCGAACCGTCCGGACCTTTGTGAATATCAGTGCAATGGTGCAATGGCAGGTGCAAAGCTTTATAAGAAAGCACCTATTATGATTGCAAATGATGTGGCATCAGAATGTGAGGGCAGTAATGTTTTCGAAGAGGTGCAGGCTGTTGCTCCCGGCTTTTTGAATTTAAAAATAAAAGGAAAATTTCTCGCAGATTATCTGACGGGGATGGAAAAAGAAAAGAAATTCGGTCTGGAGGAACCCGCAAAGTGTAAAACAATTATTGTGGATTACGGCGGACCGAACGTAGCAAAGCCACTCCATGTAGGACATTTGCGTTCTGCGGTAATTGGTGAAAGTATTAAGCGGATTGCCCGGTATGCAGGACACCATGTAATCGGTGATATTCATCTTGGCGACTGGGGCTTACAGATGGGACTCGTTATCACGGAGTTAAAGGAAAGAAGACCCGAGCTTATTTATTTTGATGAAAGCTATGAAGGAGAATACCCGGAGGAATCTCCGGTTACGGTAGCAGAGCTGGAAGAAATCTATCCGACCGCAAGCAAAAAATCCAAGGAAGATCCGGCATATAAAGAAAAAGCAATGGATGCAACTTTCAAGCTGCAAAGTGGTGTGCGGGGATACCGTGCTTTATGGCATCATATTCTGAATGTGTCGGTCGCAGATTTAAAGCGTAATTATGACAATCTGAATGTAACCTTTGATTTGTGGAAGGGTGAGTCAGATGTTCATGATGTGATTCCGGGAATGGTGGAATACATGAAGAAGGAAGGCTATGCCCATATGAGTGAGGGGGCGTTGGTCGTTGACGTAAAAGAGGAAACAGATACGAAGGAAATCCCGCCCTGTATGATTTTAAAATCTGATGGAGCATCTTTATATAATACGACGGATTTGGCTACAATAATGGAGAGAATGCGCGAATATCATCCGGATCAGATGATTTATCTGACGGACAAGCGTCAGGAGCTTTATTTTGAACAGGTATTCCGTTGTGCACGTAAAACAAAGCTTGTAACAGATGAAACAGAGCTTCTTCATATTGGCTTTGGTACAGTAAACGGTGCAGATGGAAAAGCCTTTAAAACGCGTGATGGCGGTGTAATGCGTCTGGAATATCTGATTCAGGAAATCAATGATAAAATGTATCAGAAGATTGTGGAAAGCCGTGAGGTCGATGAGCAGGAAGCAAGAGAAACGGCAAAAATCATTGCACTTTCTGCAATTAAATACGGAGATTTATCCAATCAGGCATCCAAGGATTATATTTTTGACATTGATAAATTTACTTCCTTTGAGGGAGATACCGGCCCATATATTCTTTATACGATTGTAAGAATCAAATCCATCCTTACGAAGGCAAAAGAGCAGGGAATATCCATGGACAACCTTACCCTGTGTGAGGCAGATACGGATTCCCAGAAAGCTTTAATGATGGAAATTGCCAAGTTTAATGCAATGATGGAGAATGCTTATGAAGAAGCGGCTCCCCATAAGGTATGTGCATACATTTATGATCTGGCAAATGCGCTCAATCGTTTTTATCATGAAAACAGAATTCTGGCAGAAGAGGATGAAACCAGGAAAAAGAGCTGGATTGCACTTCTGATTCTGACCAAGGATATTCTGGAAACATGTATTGATGTTTTGGGCTTCAGTGCACCTGAGAGGATGTAGTTCATGGCAGAAAAGTTTTATGCAGTACGAAAGGGAACCGTGACCGGAATTTTTTCCACATGGGAAGAATGTAAGGCAAGCGTCCACGGATATTCCGGAGCAGAATACAAGAGCTTTAAGACAAAGGCGGAGGCAGAAGATTATCTTGCCGGAAAACAGGAAGCCACGGAAAAAGGCGTACGTATTTATGTGGATGGAAGCTATCATAGCGGAACCGGTGAGTTTTCCTATGGCATGGTAGTTCTGAACGGAGATTCGGAAGAAACTTTTTCAAAAAAATATCAGGACGAAGAACTTGCAGCGATGCATAACGTGGCAGGTGAAATTATGGGAGCAAGAGCGGCAATGGAATATGCACTTTCCCACAACATACCTGAAATTACCATTTACCATGATTATGAAGGAATTGCCAAATGGTGTCTTGGTGACTGGAAAACAAACAAAGAAGGAACAAAAGCGTACAAGGCATTTTATGATGAAATCTCAGCAAAGGTGTCCATTCATTTTCAAAAAGTAGCAGGACATTCCGGAGATAAATATAATGACATGGCAGATAAGCTTGCCAAAGAAGCATTAGGAATCGCATAGGAAAGAGGATGAGAACATGATACATTATTTGATGCAGCAGACGAGCCCGCTGGTAGCAGCGATAGGGTTACTTGTAGCATTTGCAGGAACGATTTTTCTGATTGCAAAATTTGCAGACCGGCTGCCCAAAGACGGTGGACGTGAATTTGCACATGACGGAAAATTGTCCGCAGGGAAACCCAGAGGAGCCGGCATTATTTTTATACTGGTTTTTGTCATTGCAGTATTGCTTTTTGCACCGCTTCATCTGGAAATGTTGATTTACCTTATTCTGGTAGTTGCTGAAATGATGACCGGATATATGGATGATGCATCGGAACATCCGTGGGGCGAACTGAAAAAGGGAATTCTGGATTTGGTAATTGCAATTATCGTTGCCATCACATATTTAAACTTCAATTCGAATGTAATCCGTCTGGCTACATTGGGAATCCAGGTAGAATTTCCGCCGGTACTGCTGGGCATTCTGATTGTGGTTCTGGTATGGGCATCCATTAATGTAACGAATTGTGCGGATGGAGTAGATGGACTTTCCGGCACATTGACACTGATTACGCTCGGTACGTTTTATTTGCTGGACAAATCATTAAATACCCAGGGGGAAAATGCATTTATCATTTTGATGTTTATGAGCTGTATCCTGGGATATCTCTGGTATAATGCAACACCGAGCAAACTGATGATGGGCGATGCCGGTTCCCGGGCAATGGGTATCTTTATCAGTATCGTGGCATTAAAAAGTGATGCACCGTTTCTCTTTATTCCGGCAGCAATCGTGCTGATTCTGGATGGAGGACTCGGACTTTTGAAAGTGTCACTTATCCGGGCATTCAAGATTCATATCATGAAAAATATCCGGACGCCGCTTCATGACCATGTGCGAAAAGTAAAGGGATGGTCCAATACACAGACCGTTTTCCGTTTTGCAATTATACAGATTGTAATTTCCGTTGCATTGATTTATCTTGTTCAGGCAGTACATTAAGAGGAGAATGCAGTCCATGAGTAAAAAATATGCTTTGTTCGCGGTGCTGAATACATTTTTGAATCAGTTACAGACACAGGGAGACCAATATTTTGGAGATATCAGCTGGAAACAGTGCTTCGTTATGGTCTGCCTTGCGCAGTGCGAACAGCCGCCTTCATTAAAGGAGCTATCTGCACAGATGGGGTGTTCCCATCAGAACGCCAAACAGATGTTGTTAAAGATGCAGAAACTTGGACTTGTGGAGGTAAAACCGGATCATAAGGATAGACGGGTACAGCGTATTTTTATGACACAAAAAGGAACAGAACTCTTAGAAGGGATTGGAAGAAAAGAAGATGACTTCTTCGGAAATCTGTACGAAGGCGTAGATGCCTCCGATATGCTAATGACGATTCGCACCATTCGGACGATGGAGGATAACCTGAACCGTATGTGTGCAGAAAAAAAGCAGGGAAAGTAAACACTAGCGTTTCCTGAGCTTTGAAGGAGAACATCCATAGGTGGCTTTGAAATCCCGTAAAAAGACTTTGTAATTACAGATTCCGTGGCGTTCCATTAATTCTGTTATACTATAATCGGTATGCAGTAAATCCTGATAGAAATACATCATACGGATGGCATTCAGATACTGAAGAAAGGTCTGTCCGGTATGCTTTTTAAACAGGCGGCAGAAATACTCCGTACTCATATGAAAGTGACCTGCCACTTCTTTTAACAGAAGCTGGTCACGGTAATGCGTTTTAATAAACTGCAGAATTTCTTCCATACGGGAGAAGCTGCGGTTTTCTTTTTCCAGAGCCTCCGGACTCAGAACCTGTGAATAATTACGGTATAATTCATAAAGGAATTCATAGAGAACACTGGAAAAATGCAACAGATAACCATTTTCCCCTGCCTGATAGGTGCGGCATAGTTCGAGAAGCTCTCCACGCATCTTCTGCAAAGAGGTATTTCCAACGATTGCAGGAAAATATTCCTGAAAATGCAGGGAGGAAGCATGGGGCAGTAAGCGTGAATAATAGTCCTGTGGAATTTGCAGCAACAGATAATCGGCATGTCCATAGGTGCTCGTAGAATGCAATTCATTTGGATTAACAATCAAAATATCATTTTCCTGAAGGGTATATTTCTGCTCGTTGATGTAGGCAGTCATATATCCTTTTTGAATGAAAAGAATTTCCAGATGACCATGCCAGTGTGGGGGCGAATAAAACAAACTGTCTTTGATAAGGGCAATATGAAGCTGCAGGCGTGTGTCATCGCTGACAATTTCGTGAGAGTAAATGCTCATCTAACACCTCGTTAAAATAAACATGATTTGTTAATTAAATTATATAATAAAAACGTTTCTAATGTCAATATCGACCTAATATTTGATTAATATTGGAGTAGAAACAGCAGGATAAAATCGATAAAATGAAAGTAACAACCGTTAAGGAGGAAAACAGATAATGGGAAAGATGACATTGGATTTTCAATCTTACACACAGAAGGCACGACAGGCAGTGGCAGAAGGACAGGTCCTTCTTGAAAATAGAAATCAGATCCTTCCTTTCAAAAAGGGGACTACCGTAGCTGTTTTTGGAAGAATGCAGCTTCATTATTATAAAAGCGGTACAGGTTCAGGCGGAATGGTAAATGTGAATCAGGTGACAGGTATCCTGGAGGCGTTACAGCAATCGGAGGATGTACAGGTGTATGAGCCGCTTGTGGCACAATATCGTAAGTGGGAGGAATCACATCCGTTTGATGAAGGAGTAGGCTGGGGAAGTGAACCCTGGTCCCAGGAAGAAATGGCGCTTTCGGAGTCACTTTTGCAGGATGCGGCAGAGCATACGCAGGATGCTATTGTGATTATTGGAAGAACTGCAGGAGAAGATAAAGACAATCAGAATCTGCCGGGGTCTTACCGGCTTGCGGAATTAGAAGAAAACATGCTGGAGCAGGTGCGCAGATATTTTGCAAGAATGGTAGTTGTTCTGAATGTCGGAAACATTATGGATATGTCATTTGTAGACCAATATCAGCCGGATGCAGTACTCTATGCATGGCAGGGCGGAATGATTGGAGGACTTGGAACGGCAGATGTTTTAACCGGAAAGACTTCACCATCCGGAAAGCTTACGGATACAATCGCCTATCAGATTGCCGATTACCCATCCGATCATCATTTTGGCGGTCTGGAGCAGAACATTTATGCAGAAGACATCTATGTGGGATATCGTTATTTTGAGACGGTTGCACCCGAAAAGGTACGTTATCCGTTTGGCTATGGACAAAGCTATACCACTTTTTCGATGAAAGGAAGCTCGTGTTGTTATAAAGACCGGATGCTTCATGTAAATGTATTGGTAGAAAATACAGGGGCATATGCAGGAAAAGAAGTAGTACAGATTTACGTTGGAGCACCGCAGGGACGTCTGGGAAAACCGGTACGTGTGCTTGCAGACTTTGAAAAGACCGGCGAACTTCTTCCGGGCAAAGTGCAGGAAATGGAATTTGTGATTCCGGCAAGAAATTTTGCATCCTACGAGGAAAAGGAAGAAACGTCAGGTTTCATACTGGAAGCAGGAGAATATCAGGTTTTTGTGGGAAGTGACAGCCATTGCACAGAGCCATCAGGCAGCTTTTTCCTGGAAAAAGAGGAATGCTTGGAAGCTTGTGACAGTGCTTTGAAACCGGTCACATCCTTCAAACGGATGAAGCCGGTAGAAAAAGGCAATCAATATGTAATGACGATGGAGGAAGTGCCACTACGGAAAAAACTTCCCAGTGAGAAACGGGTGGAGTCACTTCCAACGGAGTATGAAATCAAGGGAGATTGCGGAATCCGGCTCCATGATGTAAAGGAAAACAAGGCGACCATGGAAAGCTTTATCGCACAGCTTTCGAAGGAAGCACTGGCAACAATAATAAGAGGAGAAGGAATGGGAAGTCCTAAGGTAACACCCGGAACGGCAGCAGCCTTTGGAGGTGTTTCAAAAGAACTTCAGAAGTTTGGAATTCCCTGTGGATGCTGTAGTGACGGACCTTCCGGAATGCGTCTTGACAGTGGTATGAAAGCATTCAGTCTGCCAAATGGCACAATGCTTGCCTGTACATTTAATAAGGAACTTGTGGAAGAATTGTATTATCATACCGGTTTGGAAATGGTAAAAAATCATGTTGATGTTCTTTTGGGACCCGGAATGAATATCCACCGGCATCCATTGAATGGACGGAACTTTGAATATTTTTCTGAGGACCCGCTTGTTACCGGAAAAATGGCAGCAGCACAGATCCGGGGAATGCATCGGGCAGGAGTGACGGGAGCCGTAAAGCACTTTTGCGCCAATAATCAGGAAATTGGACGTTTTACTACAAACAGTATTGTTTCGGAAAGAGCTCTGCGTGAAATTTATCTGCGGGGATATGAGATTGTTGTAAAAGAAGCACAGGCAGATGCCATAATGACAACTTATGGAGCGGTAAACGGGGTATGGACGGCAGGCAATTATGACCTCGTTACCGAGGTGCTTCATAAACAATGGGGCTTTAAAGGAATCGTAATGACAGACTGGTGGGCACAGATGAATGAAGAAGGGGAGGCACCCAGCCGTACGGACTATGCGTCCATGATTCGTGCGCAAAATGACCTTTATATGGTCTGTCTGGATGCAGAAGCCAAGAACCAGGATGACAATACACTGGCGTCACTTGCACAGGGGAAATTAACGCTGGGAGAACTGCAGAGAAGTGCGGCAAATATCTGCCGTTTCCTGTTAAACACCCAGGCGTATGCAAGACTGGAGGGAACAGAGACGGAACTGGAAGTGACAGGAGCAGAAGACGGCTTTGAGGAAGAGGTCATGGAGCTTACTTATTATAAGGTAGAAAAAGAAATATCCATTGACCTATCCGATAAAATAGTAAAAAAAGGAACTTCGATTGATTTTGCATTGGACCTTTTAAACATTGGAGAATACCGGGTGGAGATTACTGCAAAATCAGAGCTCTCTGAGTTGGCACAGCTACCGGTCACGGTTTCCATTCAGGGAACACCAAGAGGGGTGTATACCTTTAACGGAACCGGAAACCAGTGGGTAACACAGTCGAAATCCATTGTACTTGATATGAAATATCCCGTTACAAAGATTTATATTGGACAGAATGGGCTGCAATTAAAAAATATTAAATTTATTTTAGAGAACACTTTATAATGACCTGCATATCATAACATAACAAAAAGTCTGGCAGGAAATTCAGTGAAAAAGATTTTAATTGCGGGCGAGAAGCATCAGACAGGAAACTATGAGCATGCACTTGCAGCATTGCAGGTGCATGCCGTTACTTCATTAAATGTTCCTGATGTCGCAGAATATGATGCTCTTCTTCTTCCGGGAGGAGGGGATATTGACCCGAAGCTGTTTGGACAGCTTCCTTGTGGAACAAAAAGTTTTCATCCGGAGCTGGACCGGATTCAATTACAAATATTAAAGGCGTTTGCGAGGTATCGGAAGCCGATTCTTGGAATATGCAAGGGAATGCAGTTGATTAATATTGCATTTGGAGGTGATATGATACAACATCTTCCGACGGCTTCACAGCATGAATATAAAGAGAAGGATCAGCTTCATTTGGTTAAAAATGAAAAGGATTCTTTTTTTTATCAATTATACGGCGAACAGATGCTTGTAAACAGTGCGCATCATCAGGGGGTGGGAATACCGGGAAAAGAAATCCGCTATATTCAACAGGCACAGGATGGTGTGATAGAAGGACTTTGCCATACCTTTCTTCCGATTCTGGGAACACAGTGGCATCCGGAACGACTCTCGACAGAAGTCTGCCGGGGGGATTCTTCAGAGGGAAAAGTAGTCCTTGAGAAAATGATACAGGAATTTTTGAAAAGTGCTTGACATTTAAATATAGAAATAGTATATTAGTAAAGCAGTCGTCAAACGGCTGCGACCCATGGGATCTTAGCTCAGCTGGGAGAGCATCTGCCTTACAAGCAGAGGGTCACAGGTTCGAGCCCTGTAGGTCCCATTAAAATATGCCGACATGGCTCAATTGGCAGAGCAGCTGATTTGTAATCAGCAGGTTATCGGTTCGATTCCGATTGTCGGCTCTATGGATGGATTCCCGAGCGGCCAAAGGGGGCAGACTGTAAATCTGTTGCGGAATGCTTCGGTGGTTCGAATCCACCTCCATCCATTAATTTTCCAGCTTTGTGGCTTTTAGATATTGACGCGGGGTAGAGCAGTCTGGAAGCTCGTCGGGCTCATAACCCGGAGGTCGCAGGTTCAAATCCTGTCCCCGCTATTTACAATTTAATTTGTTATGCCCAGATAGCTCAGTCGGTAGAGCAGGGGACTGAAAATCCCCGTGTCACTGGTTCGATTCCGGTTCTGGGCACTGTTTAAAATTACTGTAGTAATGCAGTAATTTTTTTTATTGCATATAATAAGTATATAATGATAACATAGGGGGAGAGGTGAATTACATGAAAGATTTTTCTAATGAAGAATGGGGACTTGTACTAAATGGAGGAGGAGGTAAAGGTTCATATCAGATAGGAGTTTTCAAGGCACTTTTTGAACATCATATTAATGATTGTATAATTGCTGTTTCGGGAACCAGCAGTGGGGCACTTAATTCGGTATTATTCGCTAATGGCGACCTTAATGTGGCTGTTAATGCTTGGCAGGATATTACTCCAAAGTCTTTTTTACAGGTATCCCCGGAACTGCAGAAACAGCCT
>OQVT01002619.1_pt1 | contig 11594 bp, 10 predicted proteins | sample 1691561 | NCBI WGS metagenome assembly OQVT01 (sample SAMN03418260, study PRJEB22391) | human gut metagenome | biome: human-gut; feature: organic feature; material: feces | host: Homo sapiens | place: Tanzania | collected 2013-01
TACCTTTTACCGTTTTAGCTTGCTGTACTACATTAGTTGCTGCATTCACCTGAGCTACTCCAATAGGAGAAAGCATCAATGCTGAGCAAAAAAGAGTAACAGGCAAAACAGACTCCTTTAAAAATAGTTTGCTGTCCATGTCTTATTACGTTTTGGTTTATATGTTTGTTGTTTCGGTTGCAAAAATACACTAATTCTTGCCGACCATACTTTATATTTTGACTATTCACCTTTATTTTTTGGCTTTTGCCCATTTTTTGTTTTTTAAATTATGTTTTCCCTTTCTTTTGTTTTGCAGTCTAAGGATTTTATCGTATTTTTGCAGAAGAATCAAACGACCTATCAAATGAAAAGAAACAAAAAGACGTTCTACACCTTATTATATATAGTAGGATTCATCAGCATTTGGCTGATGCCTCTACAGGCATTCGGCAGCATCAAGCTAGACGGGAAACGCCTCTCGGCTAAGGATGGCTTGTCGTGCAATACGGTGAACGATATCATCCAGGACAGGGATGGATTCATCTGGCTCGGCACCCCGAACGGCATGAGCCGATATGACGGCTATCAGTTTATCAACTTCACCAATCTCAGCAAGAATTCAGCACAGAAGAGCCACCACTCCATCTCCCAGCTCATCAACGACGAGAAGCACGGACTCATCTGGGGCTACAATCCATCTAACATTCTCTGCTGCTATGATTTGAAAACCTCCCATTTCCTCGACTTTTCCGACAAGGAGAACGCATCGCTCTTGAAAAACCGGTTCAAGAGCCAGAATGGTATGTGGTTGTTCTCGGCAGATTTTGGCGCCAAGCACCTCATCTACAGCAATGGAAAGTTACACGCTACAGACTATACCACCCGAAACGGCAAGCTGATAAGCGACCATCAACTACAGATGATAGAAGATGCCAAGCTGAATGTATGGATAGCATCCGACAAAGGACTCAACCGCATTACCCCTGACGGCAAGAGCCATCTGATGCTCAAGAACCAGCATATCATCACCCAGACCACAGACGGCAATCATATCGCCGTGCTGACCGACAAGGGCGATGCCTTCCTTTATGACAACTCGGGCAAGCTCGTCCGGAAATCCCATCTTCCATCCATGGTGGGATATGTGGGTAAATCGCGCGCCTCCTTCTTCTGGCAGGGAGAATGGTATATCTTCACCCAGGAAGAAACTTTCGCCATGAATCTGAAGACCGGCGTCTTCCACAAGCCAGCCATCCAGATACCGAATGCCATGTCGAAAACTTTTCTCAAATCCTATGAGTTTCTTTACGACAAGCAGGGAAACGCCTACCTGTTCAGCAAGAATGGAAAACTCTATAAGAGATTCCATCTGCTGGACGACAAGGCATACATCAACGGCAGAGACAAGAACTTCGTGGCTGCCGAAGATGCCCACGGAAATGTATATATTGTATCTTATGGCAACGGACTCTTCATCTACAATCCGAAGGAAGATGAACTCCAGCACTTCTCAACAGCTGACAAGGATCCACTCTTCCACTCCAACTTCCTGCTCAACGTATTCATCGACCGCAGCGGATGCATCTGGATCTGTACCGGAGATGGAGTATATTGCTGCCGTGAACTGAAGGATCTCAACACAGAGCATGTCAAGATTGAACCAAATAGCAACCGGGAATGGAGCAACTACGTGCGCCATATCAGCAACATTGGTAATGACAGACTCGCCGTCAGCACACGAGCCAACATGACTTACATCTATGATGCCAGAACCCGACAGCGTACGTTGGAAATGCAGACCGACGCCTGCGTCTATGACTATGCCATCGACCCACAGGGCAAGAAATGGATAGCCACCAAGGGAGAAGGCATCTACATTGATGGCGTAAGATATTCCAAATATGAGAAGGAACATTATGCACCAGGTGCAGCCTTCTACAAGACCCTCTTCGACAAGCAGGGAAGAGCCTGGATTGCCACCTGGGGAGAAGGCTTGCTCATCACCCCACAGACAACGGGTCAGCAGCCACGGAAATTCGAGCAGTTTCTGAATGCAGACGGTAAGGAAGCCCAAATCCATGATCTGCTTCTAGACCGCAAAGGCAGACTCTGGATATGCAGCAACAATGGCATCCTGATGGTGAATACCGCTGAGAAGAAGATCACAGCCCAGAAGTTCCTGCGTTTCAGCGAAGAAAACGGAAAGCTGCCGGTAAGCGAAATCAATTGCGGTATCGAGGCGCATGACGGAAAACTGTGGTTTGCAGCAACAGGCGGCATTCTGAAATGCAGCTACAACGAGAAGACCCGGGAACTGGAATACGAACTGTTTGATACCAGCAAGGGACTCACCGACAACAATACCCGCTCGCTGGAGGAAGACAACTACGGCAATATCTGGATTGGTACAGAAGAAGGAATCTCCCGTCTCAACGCCAAGACCAACAATATCCGTTCGTTCCAGATAGGACGCACCATCTTCAGCAACAACTTTACGGAGAACTGTGCCACCAGGCTGAAGGATGGCAGACTGGTATTCGGTGTAGCCGATGGCATGATCTTCATCCAGCCATCCCGCACCATCAGCATGCCACCAGCCCACATGAAGGCTGTCATCACCGACCTCGCCATCAACGGTATCTCGATATACGAAGCAGAAAATGAGCAATTCCTGACCAAGGCACTGAACTATACACGTGAAATCAGCCTGCCACACGACAAGAATTCGCTCAACATCCACTTCTCCAACTTCGATTATCCGCACATCCAGAATGCGATGTACCAATACTATATGGAGGGAATCAACAAGAGCTGGCGCCCGATGACCAGCATCAACCATGCCGAGTTCAGCGACCTGAACCCTGGCAGCTACACCCTGCATATCCGTACCCGTATAGGCAGCAACCAGTGGAGCGAGGAAACCCTGCTGCACATCACCATCTGCCAGCCTTGGTACAATACGGTATGGGCGTGGTGCATCTATCTGCTCATCATCTGCGGAGCCGGAGTGCTCTACTACCGTTCATGGCTGAGGAACTTCGAACTGAACCAGCAGATAGCTGTGGAGAAACAGATGATTGATTTCCGAATCAACTTCTTCACCCATATCTCGCATGAGTTCCGCACCCCGCTCGCCATCATCCAGAATGCTGTGGAGAAGATGCTGACCAAGGGAGAAGGCTGTGCTTCCAAGAACACCATCTACACCCTCTCCAGGGGTACCAAGCGACTGCAGCGTCTCATCAACCAGTTGATGGAGTTCCGCAAGATCAATACGGGCAATATGAAGCTGAATGTGGAAAAGGGCGAAATCATCGGTTTCGTGCGCAATATCTACAATGATTTCTATACCGTAGCCAAGCAGAAGGACGTCAGTATGAGCTTCACTCCGTGGACCAGCAACCACGAGATGCTCTTCGACCAGGAAAAGGTGGAAACCATCGTCTATAACCTGCTGAGCAACGCCGTAAAATATACCCCAGACAAGGGTATCATCAGCGTGAAACTCTATCTGGAGAACAACATCGTATTCTTCTCGGTAGAAGACAATGGTCCGGGCATCAAGCCGGAAAGAGAGGCTGATCTCTTCAAGCCATTCATGCACGGATATGCTTCCAAGGGCGGTATGGGCATCGGTCTCTATACGGCGCATCAGATGGCAGAAATCCACAAGGGTTCGCTCACCTATCAGCGTTCCCAGAATCTCGGAGGCAGCCGCTTCTGCCTTGCCCTGCCAAATGATGCCGACAAGTATCAGCCGGAAGATATCATTGAGAAGAAGGCGCTGGATGACCACAGCATCGACAAGGATGAGATAGAGATGATAGTGAAGGAGATGACTCCGAAAGCCATCAACAACGTTACCGTGATGGTGATAGAAGATGATCCGGACATGCTGGAGCAGATCAAGTCGGAGCTATCTGTCTATTTCCATGTAGAATCATTCATGAACGGAAAGACGGGTTACGAGAACATCCGGAAGATCAAGCCAGCCCTGCTCATCAGCGACATCCAGTTGCCGGAGATGAGCGGCTACGAGATTGTAAGCAATATGAAGGCTGATCCGGAGACGCAGAACATCCCAGTCATCATGCTGACAGCCTTTGACGATACCAGCCATATACTGAAGGCATACAAGAACTTCGTAGATGACTATATGGTGAAGCCTTGCAACTTCAAGCTCCTCATTGCCAGAGCCCTGCAGTTTGTGGCTATGGACCTGAAGACGAAGCAGCAGGCTGAAGAGAAGGCGAAGCTTCAGGAAGAGACCCTGCAGGAGAATGCTCCGCAAGAGAACCCAGAGCAGACGTCAGGCGGAGAAGCTATCCAGATCAAGCCTGTGAAGGAGTTCAAGAAGAATGAGCCTACCCTCCTGATGTCAACCCTCGACAAGAAGTTCAAGGATAAGCTGGAGGCGATCGTGGCACAGCATATCAGCGACAACAACTTCAATGTAGATCGCCTTGCCGAGCTGCTCTGCCTGGGCCGTACCACGGTATATAACCGCACCAAGAGCATTATGGGTGTTTCGCCAAACATCTATATCCAGAACGAGCGTCTGCGCATCGCCGCCAAACTCCTGCTGGAAGGCGAATACACGGTATCCGAAATCAGCGAAAAGGTAGGTTTCTCCGATTCCACCTATTTCTATAAGTGCTTCAAGAATAAGTATGGAATCGCACCGAGCAAGTATGGCAAGTAAAGCCTGCCGGCACTGATGGTTTGCCGATAGAACTGTATGAAAAATAATAATTTAAAATAACACAATGAATATCAAGTCAATAGGTAATAAAATTAAGGGTAATCCCAGGATGGTAGAGGGCACGGTATATTCCATGCTCATCATCTGCAGTATTTCTCATTTTCTGAATGATATGATTCAGTCGATCATTCCTTCCATCTACCCGATCGTAAAGGATAAGTTCGACTTCTCGTTTGCACAGATAGGCATCATCACGCTGGTCTTCCAGATGACCTCTTCCATCCTGCAGCCTTTCACAGGACTGTATGCCGACAAGCATCCCCGTCCCTATGCGCTCTCCATCGGTATGTGCTTCACATTGGTGGGCCTGCTCCTGCTGGCCTTCGCCGAGAATTATTTTCTGATTCTCCTGGCTGTGAGCGTTGTAGGTCTAGGCTCGTCAGTGTTTCATCCCACAGCTTCGAGAGTGGCACAGATGGCATCGGGAGGTAAGAAGAGTCTGGCACAGTCCATCTTCCAGGTGGGCGGCAATGGCGGATCGGCAGTAGGACCACTGCTGGCAGCCATCATCATCCTGCCTTTCGGACAGCATGCCATCTCCTGGTTTGCCCTTGCAGCCCTGCTTGCCGCCATCATCATGGTAAGATTGGGAGTCTGGTACAAGGCACGACTGGCTTATGTGGTGAACCATCCGCAGAAACAACCGCTTCTCAACACGCATATCTCTAAAAGGGTGAAGTATTGGGCACTGTTCATCCTCATCATGCTCGTGTTCTCCAAGTATTTCTATACAGCTTGCATCACGAGCTACTTCACCTTCTTCCTGATAGATAAGTTCGGTGTCTCGGTACAGACTTCGCAGCTGTGCCTCTTCGTATTCCTTGCCGCCTTTGCCATAGGAACCGTAGCAGGAGGAATGCTGGGAGATAAGTTTGGCAGAAAGTATGTCATCTGGTTCTCCATCCTGGGAGCAGCACCTTTCGCCATTGCCATGCCTTTTGTGAACTTCACATGGACCATCATCTGTACCTTCATGTCAGGACTGATCATCGCCTCGGCGTTCTCTTCCATTGTGGTATATGCCACCGACCTGATGCCCGACAAAGTGGGATTGATAGCTGGCATCTTCTTCGGACTGATGTTTGGCCTGGGAGGTCTGGGCTCCGCTTTCTTCGGCTGGCTGGCCGACAAGACAAGCATAGAATTCATCTTCCAGGTGAGTGCCTTCCTACCATTGCTCGGCATCATCGCAGGATTCTTGCCGAATACGCAGAAGAGAAGCGTTGAAGAAACATCGGTCTCCTAACCACATTTCTGGCATCTAAAAAATAAAAACAATATATAATGTTCATACACATAAAATAGCAGAATATACAATGATTTCATTTGAAAGTGATTACAACAACGGTATGCTGCCAGAGATTCTAGAAGCTCTTGGCAAGACAAACAGTGAGAAAACCTCCGGTTATGGTTTTGACCCATACTCAGAGGCTGCAAAAGAGAAGATTCGTAAGGCCGTAGGCAATGAGAACGCAGATGTGTTCTTCCTTGTAGGCGGTACGCAGACGAACACCACAGTCATTGATTCCGTCCTCATGGGATGTGAAGGAGTGATTTGTGTTGAGACCGGTCATATCGAGGTACATGAATCAGGAGCTGTAGAAGCTTTTGGGCACAAGGTCATTACCCTGCCAGGAGAGAACAGTAAGTTGTCAGCCAATACCCTCTCCGACTATATGGATACGTTTCTAGCAGATGAAACGCATCCTCACATGGTGCAGCCAGGTATGGTTTACATATCCATGCCTACAGAATTCGGAATGGTCTATACCAAGGAAGAGTTGACAGCACTGTATGCAACCTGCCAGAAGTACTCCCTTCGCCTCTTCATTGATGGTGCAAGACTGGGATACGGTCTGGTTTCCGAGGCATGCGACTACGACCTGCCATTCCTTGCCAAGCATTGCGATGTATTCTATATCGGTGGAACCAAGGTAGGTGCCATGATGGGCGAAGCAGTAGTATTCTCAGGAATGAAAGCGCCGAAATATTTCTTCACCAACGTAAAGCGTCATGGAGCCTTACTGGCCAAGGGCAGAATGCTCGGCATCCAGTTTGATACGCTGTTTACGGATCAGCTTTACTTCAAGATATCCCGTCACGCCATCTCCATGGCCACTCGTATCCGTAACATCTTCGAGAAGCATGGCATTACAATCGCCTACGATTCTCCTACCAACCAGCAGTTTGTCGTGCTCTCTCCTACTCTCTTCGATGCTCTTTCCAAGAGTGTTGCCTTCGAGATATGGGAAAGAAAGAGCGATACGGAAATCATCTGCCGTTTCGTAACGAGTTGGGCAACAAAGGAGGAAGAACTCGATGAATTGGAATATATTTTAAATAAGATATAAGAATGGCTCAGAAATGCACCAACAATGACACCATTACGATTGGTGGTCTGAAAGTGCTTCATGCAGCTGACATCGTAGAAATCTATAAGATGGCGAGAAGATAATGATTAAAAGCGTAAGCCTAAGCAAAATCAGGTTTACGCTTTTACTATGTTAACTCCTTAAACTAGTCCGCTTGAATCAAGGGTGTATTGGGTACACAACACATAGGCTTTTGAAGACAGATATATGCTCCGTCCTAGGGGCATCATAAATGGTGTTGACCAGCGGACCAATTTTCTAATTTAATAATTGCTTGGCAGAAACTTCTACAACCCCGCCATTTCCGTCACTAATGACCACAGGACGATTGTATAAAGCCTTTTCGACCAACATATCATGCTGAGCTTCAACTAAGCCTAATTCAACTTTGTTGATAAAGCTCTCTATCTCACTTTCACTCATAATCCTTAATTAAAATGTAACTGGAATTAAAGAGCTACACGATTTCTTGAAAACTTATCAAAGAACGATCGAATACTACCTTTATTCTGACTTTGATTCAAATCCTCTTCGTAGGCAGACTGCAAGGAAAGCCAAAAAGAAGCAGGAATGCCCAAAACTTTATCTAAAGAGTTAGCAATCTCAGAACTTAAAATAAGTTTTCCTTTCAACAGCTCTTCCAATGTCAATTTATCAAGACCAATTTTTTCTGCAAAAACTTCTACTGGAAGGCTGCGAGCCTCCAGTTCATCCTTCAATATACTGCCTGGACTAACAGGCGTAAATGGACGAGAATTGATGTTACTTTTTATTTCCATAATGAGAATCGTCTAATTTTAATAACTTAATTGTGATACCTCCTTCGTTTTCTGTAAATATCAAACGTTCAACATGACCATTTGCTATTCTTACAGAACTACAACCTGAATATTCATACTTCAATTTCTCATACTTCAAGAAACTGAACTGGTTTAATAAAGAAACATTAGGTGCCTGATCTAAAATTCGATACACTTTAGCTAGTCCATCCATCAAGACCTTTACTCTTGCTATTTTTTTATATTTCTTATTTTTACCAGTTTCAATCAATTCCTTTAAGTCTTCATCGTCATATTCAATTTTCATTGTTTATACATTTTTCGGCAAATATACGCTAAAAAAATTAAACCACCAAAACTTTTCATGATTTTAACATTAACAAGAAATCCCCCATCCTACTTTCTCAAGCGGGATGGGGGTTTTGCTTATGTAATAATTAAACCTAAAAAACAAAAGCAAGTATCAACTCATTAGAAGTTGATATTTATAGATATATGATATCTTTTGGATTTTCGGATTAAAAGCCCTGCCGGCTTTCACAAGCTGGCAGGGGATAATTATAAGTAAAAGATGTAAATAGATGTACCACTGTACCACCAACTTATTAAAACTATAAAATTAATCTTGCAGATATATGCATTTATTACGTGCTAAGCTATATTTCCTTTTCGGCGGATGGTGCATAGGGCTGTCTTCCGCTAGGCGTTCCACCCCGCTAGGCGTCCCGACGGATAACATATCCGCCGGGACGCCTAACGGAGGACGGGCATATCCGGCGCAGCGAGGGGGCTACCACTCAAAAAACCATGTTATAATACAACGACCATTGCCACTATGTCCCGTTTCTGTCCCCCCATCTGGATTGGCCATAGCAGATTGGCCGTCTAGGGTTTTATAGCCAGTTAAGAATGGGCTCGTACTGCCATAGCTACTACCACCGCCAGCGCCTCCCATTTGAGCGGAGCCACCACCACCATACCATCCAGCACCACCTTGTGCACCAAAATCTTTGACTTGGGGGTCTCCGACGCTGCTGATTATAGTGTAAGCAGCACCACCATAACCAAAGCCACCTTTATACTCTCCATCAACATTAGCGCTTCCATACCCTTTCAAGGTTGTACCTCCAGCAGATTGCGTTCCTCCGCTAGCTATACTTGGATCACGACCGTCACCTTTGTTAGAGTCGTGTCCTTGAACACCACCAGCGTCACCACCAGCACCTACATTGTCTACGCCTCCTCCTGCGCCAGCAACGAGTATAACTTCACCAGTATAGTCCTTAAAGTTTGCAAGCTCACCACGATTAGCAACAGTCACACTGGTAGCTCCCCCTCCTCGTTCCATCTTCACATTAACACCTGGAGGTAATGGATTATTATAACCCGCATTAGTATCCTTACCCGAATTACCTACACATATGAATATACTATTATTTGGATCTAAAGTGAGAGTTCCTTCTACATATCCTCCTTTTCCCGCAGGACAATCATTGTGTGTAGCTCCGTCAGCACCCCAACACTGCAGTTTATATTGTTTCGTAGTCTTATTAAACGCAGTAAATCCCTCCACCTGACCTGTATACTTAAAATCTCTTACCAGATTTTCAAATTCGCGATCTGGAGTAATATTTTCAACTATTATAGGAGAATTATTTGTAGGAGCAAATACCCAGTCTTTATGAAAGCCCCAGCTAGAATACTGAACACCGGTCTGCTCATTAGCCTTATACCGTAAGGATTTTGTAAAAGGGATAATCTGAAGATACTTTTCACCGGTAATTTTACATGGAATATTACCTTCTGCAAACGAATAGGATGCCATAACTGATTTCGTAGGGCTAATATCCACGTAATCACTATTTGATGGCTCTGTATCACTTTTTCCATAATAGTACAGCTATGGCATCTTTACTTTCAGTAGAGAATTTACAGGTACAGTTTCAGACAAAAAAAGGAATCAATACAGCAGTAGATGGCGTAAGCTTTTCTATTGAGAAAGGAAGGATTCTTGGAATCGTAGGAGAGTCCGGCTGTGGCAAAAGCGTTACCTCAATGTCCATCCTTCAGCTTCTTAGCAGCAATGCCCGGATTTCCGGCGGCAGCATTAAGCTGGATGGAAAAGAACTGGTAGGGCTTCCGGAAAAGGAGATGTGTAAGATCAGAGGCAATGATATTGCCATGATCTTTCAGGACCCGATGACTGCCTTAAATCCAACCCTGACTATTGGAACCCAGCTGATGGAACCCATCATGCTCCACCAGAACTGCGGCAAAAAGGAAGCCTGGACAAGAGCCATTGACGTGCTGAAACGAGTTGGGATCGCAGCGCCGGAGAAAAGAATGAAGGAATATCCCCACCAGCTTTCCGGAGGCATGCGCCAGCGTGTGATGATCGCCATGGCCGTATCCTGTGAGCCAAGGCTCCTTATCGCAGATGAGCCAACCACCGCCCTGGACGTAACCATTCAGGCACAGATTCTGGAGCTGATGTGCGAGCTTCGTGAAAAAATGGGAACCGCCATCATGCTGATCACCCATGACATGGGTGTAGTTGCCGAGACTGCCGATGACGTGCTTGTCCTTTACGCAGGAAAAGCAGTAGAATACGGCAATATTGAGGACATTTTCGAAAGACCGAAGCATCCATACACACAGGGACTTCTGAACTCCATCCCACGTCTTGATGAGGATGTGGAAATGCTGAATACCATCGAGGGAACCGTTCCGGCACCGGATGCCATGCCCGCAGGCTGCAGATTTGCCCCCAGATGTCCTTACGGAACAGAACGCTGCATGAAAGAAAAACCAGGCGTTTACCATGCTGGAAATTCTCTGGTAAGCTGCTTCAGATACGAGGGTGAGAAATAATGAGCGAGAACACGAACATTTTGTTGGAAACAAAAGATTTATCCAAATATTTTACGGCAAAAAAAGGGTTTCTGAACCGTCAGCCATCTGTAGTAAAAGCAGTAGATCATGTCAGTCTTTCTGTTAACAAGGGAGAGACCCTGGGACTGGTAGGGGAGTCGGGCTGTGGAAAGTCCACCCTTGGCAGAACCATTCTCCGTCTGATTCCTGCAACAGAAGGTCAGGTGCTTTATAATGGGGAGAACCTTCTTGTCTATGATAAGAAAAAAATGTGGGAGATGCGCCAGAAGCTGCAGATTATTTTTCAGGATCCTTACAGCTCTCTGAATCCCAGAATGACGGTTTACGATCTGATCAGTGCACCTCTTGAGGTGTACAAGGTGGGCACTAAGGCTGAGCGCAGGGAAATGGTGGAAGAAATTCTTCAGGAGGTTGGACTGGACAGACAGTACCTGAATCGTTTTCCTCATGAATTTTCCGGTGGGCAGAGGCAGCGAATCGGAATCGCCAGGGCGCTGATCCTGAATCCGGAATTTGTTGTCTGTGATGAGGCAGTATCCGCGCTGGATGTGTCTGTCCGTGCCCAGGTGCTGAATTTGATGCGAAATATGCAGCAGAAGAAAAATCTGACTTATCTTTTTATTTCTCATGATTTAAGCGTAGTTCGTCACATCAGTGACCGTATTGCAGTTATGTATCTTGGAAGTGTAGCCGAGGTTGCAGAAAAGGATCAGCTCTATTCTAATCCTATGCATCCGTATACGAAGGCGCTTCTTTCCGCTATTCCGCTTCCGGATGTGAAGAGGAAGCGTCAGCGGATCATTCTGG
>OQVT01002620.1_pt1 | contig 11594 bp, 10 predicted proteins | sample 1691561 | NCBI WGS metagenome assembly OQVT01 (sample SAMN03418260, study PRJEB22391) | human gut metagenome | biome: human-gut; feature: organic feature; material: feces | host: Homo sapiens | place: Tanzania | collected 2013-01
ATACACACACGATAGGGCACAAATCAACTTATCAGAATTATTAGAACCACCCTTAAGTTAAAACTAACGACTCCCAAACTTTCAATATTTCTTCTATGAAAAAATTTATATTCTCTATAGCCCTGCTTTTTGCCACAGGGTTTTCAGCTATAACTGCTACGGCACAAAACCTTGTACCCATCCCCTTGAAGGTGCAAACCACAGGCGAAAAAGCTTTGGTTTGGTACAACGTGGGACAAATTGACTGCCCTGAGTCTTTGGCAAACGAGAAGGAACATTTAATGCGCATTTTAAAAGACCGCGCAGGCATTAACGCATTGAATACCAATGGAACAGCTAAGATTACCTTAGCTATTGATTCAACTCTTGAGGATGACGAAGCTTATACGCTTCAACTCAACGAAAATGGCGTTATTATAAATGGTAAGACTGCTGCGGGCGTGTTCTATGGTTTGATGACTATGGAACAACTTATGATCGACGAACAAGCCTCAGCTCGTTGCATCGAAACAGCAGCCATCAACATTGAAGACACACCACGTACACACGTAAGAGAGTTGATGGTTGACCCTTGCCGAATCTTTATTCCCTATGAGCGCTTAAAGGAGTTAGTGCCCGAAATGGCTCGCTATAAACTCAACAGTATGCACTTGCACTTGGTAGACGACCAAGCTTGGCGCATCGAGATTAAAAAATATCCCTTGCTGATTGAAAAGAGCACTTCACGCGTAGGTATGGACGATATGCAAATTCCAATCTCGGGCTACTACACCCAAGAGCAGATGAAGGATTTTGTGGCTTATTGTGCCAAATATCACGTAATGGTAGTTCCCGAAATTGAAATGCCTGGTCACGAGGTGGCTGCAATCCATGCTTATCCCGAACTGACTTGTGGTGCGAAGAAAGTGCCCATTCGCTTAACCTGTGGCGTATCGAACGAGTTGCTCTGCCCTGGCAATGAGTTTACTTACACCTTCTTGGGTAATGTGTTCCGCGAAATTGCTGAAATATTCCCTTGCAAATACATCCACTTGGGTGGTGACGAGGCTGGTATGCCCGCTTTGGACTGCTGGACTACTTGCGAAAAGGACAAGGCATTGAAGAAGAAACTCGGCATTACTACTACCGACCGCTCTGAAAACTGGAAACTGCAGCAATACATGTTCGACCGCATCATTGACACCCTCCGCACAAAGTACGACAAGGTGCCCATGTTTTGGTATGAAACAGACTTTAAGGAAATTCAAGAAGGTTGTGTTACGTTTGCTTGGCGTAATGGTTTGACCCAGCCTGCTGTTGACGCTGCTGTAAGAAACAATGCCAAGATTATGATGTGCCCTGGCGACTACTGCTACTTCGACTACCCAATGGCTGCAGGTGATATGCCTGAGGTTAACTGGGGCTGTCCCGTACGTACGTTTGAAACTGTTTATCAGTTTGACCCAGGATGGAACATGGGTGCAGAGTTCGAAAAGAACAACCTCTTTGGTGTGGCTGGTACGCTTTGGAGCGAATGTATCAACTCGCCCGAACGCATCTCATACCAAGCTTATCCGCGTTCACTAATCCTTGCTGAAGCGGGTTGGAGTGCGCAGAAGAACCGCTCTTGGAAGGGCTTTTTGAAGCGTTCACGTCCCTTGATGCTCGACTTGCAACATCGTGGCGTAACATTCTCAATGCCTACTGAATACATCGACTTGCAGTAACCCTTAAAAAAGCAGATTCATTTTATGAAAAAAATATTTTTAGGCATAATTGCTTTGTTGGCATTTGTGTTTACAGCACAAGCTGACAACATTGTGAGCGGACAAAAATATAAGATTCTTTCGCTCGACGGCACTAAAGCCCTTTCGTGCGGCAGCAATGCTGCAAGAGACGCAATACTAACCATGAACGCTGTGAGCGACGACGAAGTTGGTCAGGTGTGGGTGTTCAACCAAAATGGTGAGTATTGGAACGTAACCTCAAATCTGGGCGCATTTAACATTGACAACCCCTCTGCCAGCCACAGCAAATTCCAAAACCAAGTGGTGTTGTGGGATAGTGGTAACGGTGATAACCAAAAATGGAGTTTTGTGGCTGCCGATGATGATAGCTACTACATGGTTCCTCGCGAAAATGCTGAAAAGTGCTACGCACTGGACGCTGACGGCAAATTTACTTTCCAAGATAAAGGTGATAACACCCGCGTGAAGGTTGTGAAATACAACGAGCCCGTGGTGATTATTGATGGCATTGAGAGTGGTGCTTACTATCGTATCTGCACAGAGGACGGCAAAACAGCCTTGAGTAATAACGGATCGGCTGCCAACGACCGCGTGCTGACAATGGATGCCATTGACAACATGGAGGAAGGACAGATTTGGCAAATTACTCGCAAGGGCAACTATTGGCAAATTAAAAGTTTTGTGGGTAATGTGTGCATTGACAACCCTGCCGAGTCTCACAGCAAATTCAGCAATCAGGTAATTCAGTGGCAAACCAGTGGTGGTAAGAACCAACAGTGGACTTTTGAGCCCGTTGAAGGTGGTTTTTACTATATGGTACCTTTTGAAAACGCTGAAAAGTGCTATGGCTACAACGAGATAAACAATACCTTGGTGTTCCAAGACAAGGGCGGTGAAGGCACAAAACTAAAGTTGGTGCGCACTGATGCACCCTCTTACGCAAAGGCTATTGTGGATGGTTACTACGCTTTGCAAGCAATCAGTTCGTTCCCTGCTTACAACTATGCAAGCGAAGGAAAATTCCTCTCGTTCAATGCAAGTGGAACAGCTTCGCTCTCGGCTAACTACACTTATGCTGCTTCGCGCTTGAAGGTGCAAACGAACGAACAGGGTGTGACTACCATTTCATTGCCGCAGGCTGATGGCAAAAAGGTGGTGTTGAACGGAACGGGCTTGAAGGCTGTGACAGAAGTGCCTGCTACAGGTGTAGATAGCTTTGTATTGTTTATGAACACCGAGGCACTCACGCTCGACACAGAGATAGCAATTCACGCAGGTAACACCACTTCGGCTGCTAGCAACACAAACTTGAGTGTAGTGGCAGCTAACACTTTAGGTAGTAGCGTGGCTGTTTCGAACGCTTTGGTTAAGAATAACTTTAACTTCCGCTTGGTAGCTCTGCCTGCTAACAAGGCTATCGACAAACTGAACGAAACAATTAAGGAAGCTGAAGAGTTGGTTGCCTCGGGCGCATTGAGCACAGAGGAGTTGGCTGGCTTGAAAGCTGCTCTTGTTGTGGCTAAGAGCGAGCTGAACTATCCGTATGTTACTGAAAAGGACGTTACAGCCGATGTTGAAGCTCTCGTTGATGAAATGGCTAAACTGAAGGCTAACGGCACCATTGGCATGAACAACACCACAGGTATTGACAATGCCGAGACTAACAACATTTCGGTTTGCGTGGTTAATCACGTAATTGTGGTGAAGAATGCTGCGAACTACGACATCTATAATGCAGCCGGCAACTTGCAGCCTAAGCACACGGCTCTGCCTAATGGTGCTTATGTTGTAGTGGCTAACGGCAAAACGTTTAAAGTAGCATTCTAATCTCTTTGACATAACATTCATTTTCTGATATTTTATTAAAACCGAGTATGAGATTTTTTCTTATACTCGGTTTTTTAGTGCCAGTTTAAAGAGGTGATTACTACAAAACAAGATTCCCATTATGAGGGTGATATAAGGTAGCCAGATATGAGAGTGAAGGGCTATCCCCGAACTCTCTACCTGGTTTCATAAAATAAAACACGGTTTAGCACGTTACTTATATAAAAAAGCATTATCTTTGCATGGGGCAATGCATCCCCACTCTAACTAAAAAAGTAGTGCTTGATACACAACCCCAAAAGATGTGGTAACTCAAGCCATTACTAACCCAATACCGTTATACATGAAAGGAATTGTATTAGCTGGCGGTAGTGGTACACGCCTCTACCCCATTACTAAAGGAATTAGCAAACAACTCATTCCCATCTTCGACAAACCGATGGTATACTACCCCATCTCGGTGTTGATGCTTGCTGGAATTCGCGATATTCTCATTATCTCTACACCGCAAGACATGCCAAGCTTTCAGCGTTTGCTGGGCGATGGTTCTGACTTTGGCGTTCACTTTGAATATGCTGTGCAACCCTCGCCCGATGGTTTAGCACAGGCGTTTTTAATTGGCGAAGAGTTTATTGGCAACGACTCTGTGTGTTTGGTGTTGGGCGACAACATCTTCCATGGTAGCAACTTTGCCCACATGCTGCAACAAGCGGTGGAGAAGGCTGAAAAGGAAAATGTGGCCACTGTGTTTGGCTACCGCGTTAATGACCCCGAACGTTATGGCGTGGTGGAATTCGACGCTGAAGGTCGGGCCGTAAGCATCGAAGAGAAACCCAAAGAGCCTAAGTCGAACTATGCTGTGGTGGGACTTTACTTCTATCCTAACAAAGTGGTGGAAGTGGCTAAGAACATTAAGCCCTCGGCTCGTGGCGAACTCGAAATTACAACGGTTAACCAACGTTTCCTTGAGGATAAAGAACTCATGGTGCAAACACTCGGCATTGGTTTTGCTTGGCTCGACACTGGTACACACGACAGTTTGAGCGAGGCTTCGACTTTTATCGAGGTGATTGAAAAACGCACGGGGCTAAAGGTGGCTTGTCTTGAAGGCATTGGTTTGCGCAATGGTTGGATTTCGCCCGAGAAATTAAAGGAACAGGCTTTGCCCATGGCTAAAAACCAATATGGACAGTTTTTGCTTAAACTGGCTGAGGAGTATAGCAAGAAAAAATAATTTTTGAATTGTTTAGAAAAGACGATTTAAAAGAACTCCCCCCAAAAAACTCAAAATAAAGCATGATTATAGCAGTAGACTTTGACGGAACCATCGTCGAACACAAATATCCCGCCATTGGCAAGGAATTGCCTTTTGCCACAGCTTGCTTGCGACAACTGATGCAAGACGGACACAAACTCATTTTGTGGAGCGTGCGCGAAGGTGAATTGCTTGACGAAGCAGTAAAATGGTGTGAACAACGCGGTGTACGCTTTTATGCCGTTAATGCCGACTTGGACGAGGATGCAAATAGCCAACCTGGTAAAGGCAACTATAGCCGTAAACTGAAGGCACACATCTTTATTGACGACCGAAACTTGGGTGGTTTGCCCGATTGGGGAACAATTTACCAACTCGTGTCGAAACGCATCTCTTACGACCAATACTTGAAAATGAAGGCTGAGGAACAACAGCCGATGCCTAAAAAGAAGCCTTGGTGGAAAATTTAAGACTACGCATAAAAATCCACGAATCAGCACACAACTAAATATACTTTTTTTTGAAGGATCAATGAAACTGCCAAACGCTCATCAAATGAAAGAATTGGATGCTTATACCATCCAAGAAGAAGAAATAGAATCGGTAGAACTCATGGAAAGAGCTGCCAATAGCGCTGCCTTGTTTATTAGTGGTAAATATCGCGACCACGAACGTCCCATCATCATTTTCTCGGGACCTGGAAACAATGGTGGCGATGGATTGGCTTTGGCACGTTTGCTCCACAAAGAGGGCTATAAGGACATTCATGCCTACCTCTTTAACACAAATAATTCGCTGTCGGAGGATTGTCAAAAAAATGCGGAAAGACTACAACAGGAATGTCCTGAAGTGTTGTTTACGGAGGTGCAACAACAATTTGAAGCGCCCGAACTAAACAAAGGGCAACTCATTGTGGATGCGCTATTTGGCACAGGGCTCAACAAACCGTTGGGTGGTGGCTACGCTGCACTTATTCGCTTAATAAATGGAGCAAAAGCTGATGTTGTGAGTTTGGACATGCCCTCAGGATTGATGTGCGAGGACAACACCTATAACTCACCCTCTGCCATTGTGCGTGCTACAGTTACTCTCACCTTTGGCTTGCCTAAATTGGCACTGATATTGGCAGACAGCCAATGCTACACGGGAGATGTTTACGTACTCGACATTCTTTTAAACGAAAAGAAAATTGAGGAAACCAATTGCCCCTACGAGATTACAGAAGGACATGACATCCTCGCTATGCTGAAGAGTCGCCCAGCCTACGGACACAAGGATACGTTTGGCAATGCACTGCTCATTGCGGGCAAACATGGTATGGCAGGTGCAGCTGTGTTGGCTGCTAAGGCTTGCTTAAAGGCTGGCGCAGGTAAAGTGACGGTTCACACCCCCGAACGCAACAACGATATTCTGCAAATAGCTGTGCCTGAGGCTGTGTTGGACTTTGACGAGGACGAAAAGATATTTACAAGCACGGTACACACACAGGGATTTCAAGCAATGGCTATTGGACCTGGATTGGGCACAGATAAGCGCACAGCATTGGCTTTTATTGAACAAACAAGCCACACGGACATACCATTGCTAATTGATGCTGACGGCATTAACATTTTGGGCGGACACAAGGGATGGATTCCACAAATTCCCGCTAAAACCATCTTTACACCCCATCCCAAGGAGATGCAGCATTTGGGCATTTGCAACACAGACTCGTACAGCACACTGCTCGAGGCTATGAACATGGCACGTCAACACCATTTTTACATTTGCCTTAAAGGACACTACACCGCAGTGTGTACGCCTGAAGGAAAGGTATATTTTAACCCCACAGGTAACTCGGGTATGGCTACGGCTGGTAGCGGCGATGTGTTATCTGGTATCATCTTGGCACTGATGGCGCAACAATACGCCCCCGAACAGGCTTGCCGCTTGGGTGTTTTCATACACGGATTAGCAGGCGACCTTGCTGCTGCCGAATTAGGTGAACACTCGCTCACAGCGACTGACATTATTAACTATCTGCCTGCTGCCTTCCGGACTTTAAAGGATAATCCTCAAAGCATCTTCTCAAATGGGTTGACTTACAAAAAACTTTAACCGAAGCACACACATATACAATAATGAAGCGATTGATACTTTTAGCCACCTCTGCCCTATTGGGCTTGGGAGCTATGGCACAAACTGAAGTGACTGCTTACAAGCCAGGCATTACGGATGAGGGAATTACTTACTTCTTGCCTCAAACCCGTGTACGCGTGGTGGTAACTGCTACTAAGAAGCACCACGAGCCAGGCGAATATTGCGAATACGCTGAACGTTTTTTACGCTTGAAAGATGTAACTCTCACGGCATACGATGAGTGGGAAATTAAAAATGTAAAGCTCTACTCGTTTGGTGTAGCCGACACGCAGAAGGCTTACTCCATTAAACTAAGAAGCAAGACTTCGGCTCCGTTGGTAGACCTTGCACAAGATGGACGCTTGTTGGCGGTAAACGCTAAGAGCTGCGAAAAAGATGCACAACTGCCTGTACCTTCGGTAACAAAGGGTAACGAGAAGGTGATTAAGGGCGAGGACTTTAAAACAGCCGAAATTCTCTCGGCTGGAAGTGTGGCTAAAATGGCTGAACTGACAGCAAACGAGATTTACGATATTCGTGAAAACCGCGGTTTGCTCACAAAGGGACAGGCTGACTTTATGCCGAAAGACGGTGAACAACTGAAGCTCATGCTGAACAACCTCGATACACAAGAGGAGGGCTTGTTACAATTGTTCCGCGGTAGCACAACTACTGAAACACACGTATTGGCTTTTGACATTGCCCCCACTAACGATGTGGAGAAGATGGTGCTGTTTAACTTCTCGAAATACTTGGGCGTGGTGGATGCTGACGACCCTGCCGGTTCGCCTGTGTTTTTAAGCATTAAGGACTTGAAAACTCTGCCTGCTGCAACAGCTGCTGCCGACAAGAAGAAGGAGACGGAGGACTTGCGTTACACTGTGCCTGGACGTGCTGAAGTTAAGGTATTTAACAACGATAAGTGCTTTGTAGACCAAACGTTCCCCATGGCGCAGTTTGGACGTGTAGAACGCTTAGGCGGTGAACTTTTCAACAAAAAGAGCACTACACACGTGCAGTTCTCGCCCGTAACAGGTGGCATCAGCAAAATTGAGGCAGAAAGTCCTGACAAATAAAGTACTCAAATAAAATGGAACGACGCAAAGAAGAAAATATTGGTTCTGTGATAATGCGCTTTTTGCGTCAGTCGCAGCTCGAAACGCCTCTCTACGAACACCGACTTATTCAGTCGTGGGGCGAGGTGGCTGGCGTAGCTGCTGAACGAATGACAAAGGACTTGCACATCTTTAACCAGGTGTTACACGTGAGCTTACGTTCGGCTGCATTGCGCAACGAACTTTTGTTTCGACGCACAGAATTGGTTAATAAACTGAATGAAAAAGTGGGTGCTAAGGTCATCCACGACATTATCTTTTCATAACTATCCCAAGGGCGATTCTAATATACTTATTAGAGTTGCCCTTTTTGGTAGACTGAAACTTTTTCTGAAACGCTAAGCATTTTGAAAGGCTAAGCATTTTGAAAAACGCAAGATTCCTTTGAGGAAACCTTGCGTCTGTAAGTTTTTTATAGTTCACTCACCACACCATCCACCACTTCAAAGAGTTTGTAGTCGCGATGGGTAGCTTCGAGCACACGATCGAGATGTTCGCGGCGCGTGTCGGTAATGAATATCTGACCAAACTCTTGACTACTTACATAATCGATAATGCGCTTTACACGATTGGCATCGAGTTTGTCGAATATATCATCGAGTAACAAAAGCGGCACACGATGCTCGCCTTTGCCCTTTAAGAACATGAATTGTGCCAACTTCATGGCAATGAAATAGGTTTTTTGTTGACCTTGCGAAGCTTCGCGCTTCACGCCAAAGCCATTGAGTGTTAGCTCTAAATCGTCCTTGTGCATGCCATGAAGCGAATAGCCAACAATACGTTCTTTGGCTCGCCAATCGCGCAACTGAGGCAGAAGTTCACCACGGTCACCATGACTGGTATAGGTCATGCTCACTTGCTCGTCGGGTTGCCCCGAAAGTTTGTGATAGAGGTCGAGAAATAGAGGCAGGAACTCCGCTACAAACTGCTTACGCTCTTCGTAAATGACTTGTCCACTCATCGACATCATCTCCTCGAGCACAGCCATCACGCCATCGTCGGGTGCTTCTTCTTGTTTTAGTAAGGCGTTGCGCTGCTTTAAGGCTCGCTCGTAACGAATAAGTGCTTCAAGATAAGAAGCACTATACTGCATGATAACGGTGTCCATGAACCGACGGCGCTCTTCGCTTCCACCAAGAATTAACGCTGAGTCGGCAGGAGCTATGAGCACAAGGGGGATGCGACCCACGTGCTCCGAAATGCGCTTCACATCCTTGCCATCAACCTTGAGTCGCTTGCGCGAACCGCGTTTTAGCGAACAACTAACGTGTTGCTTTGCTCCCGACTCTAATGCGTAGTCGCCTTCGAGAATAAAGAAGTCAGACTCATGATTAAGGTTTAACGCATCTTGCGCACTGGCAAAACCACGACAAAAGGAGAGGTAATATATGGCATCGAGCACATTCGACTTGCCCATGCCGTTGGCTCCTACCAAACAGTTTACATTGGGCGAGAAATCGAGGTTTGCCATCAGCAAGTTGCGATAGTTCGTTATGTTGAAGTGCTTTAAAATCATAAAAAGATAAATTACTTTTTAAGCGCAAAGTTACGTTTTAGAGCGTGTTTCAACAAAGAGATTGCAGTAAATATCAGTGAAAAGCAAAAAAAACTAATGTTTATTTCACTACTTGGGGGGAAAGTTGTAAATTTGCGCTGCATTTTTCTGCACAAAAGCACTCCCCATGTTGTTGACTGAGGGAAAGGTGCAACAGAACACGCATTGCACACACATCTATTAGAAAACAAAGAAAAAAAATATTATGAGCAATCAAAAAAACAATCAAACACTCGATGTGAACGATACTTTAGCAAAGTCTGAAGCGTTCATCACCAAGTACAAGAAGCAAATTATCACCGCAGTTGTAGCTATCGTTGTTATCGTAGGTGGTTCGTTTGCCTACGTTTATGGCTACGCTAAGCCTCAAGAAGACAAGGCACAAGAGTGCTTGGGCATTGTGCAGAAATACATCTTGGCTCAAGACTTTGAACACGCTTTGAAAGGTGAGGGCAAAACTCTCGGTCTTGAAAAGATTGCCGACAAGTATAGCTCAACCGATGCTGGTAACTTGGCTAAGTACGAAGCTGGTGTTTGCCTCTACAAGAGTGGCAAGACAAAAGAAGCCATTAAGTATCTTGAAGACTACAGCACAAAGGGCGACGCTACGGTTTCATTCCAGGCACTCTCAACTTTGGCTAACGCTTATGCTGCTGACAAGCAACTTGACAAGGCTGTTGAAACCTTTAAGAAGGCTGCTAAGTCTACTGACATCCCCGCACTCTGCTCACAGGCTTTGTTTGACGCTGGTCTCATCCTTGAGAGCCAAAACAAGAAGGACGATGCTTTGAAACTTTATCAAGACATTAAGAAGGACTATCCTTCGGCTCCTATTTGCTCACGTCAGCAGCAGGGTGGCGTTACACTCGACGCTGTTATCGACAAGTACATCGAGCGCTTGAGCAAGTAATAAACAATGCTTGAATAAGCAAAACAATAAAAGAGGTCGTTTTTGACGTGCAATTAGTATTGGCAGAAGCTTTATTGAATGATGAGAGTTTAGAGAAACTTTTGAAAAGCTCTAAGAATAAACAATATCTGAAACATTATAAAGAGCAGTGGAATTCTTTGATTGTCGATATTGTAAAAACCAGTTTTACCGATACGCAGAAGACGGATTTACTCAAATTATTATTGAAACAGCTTACAGAAATGAAGAGCAATTATTTTATCAGAATAGAAAATATAAAAAAGATGACGGAGTTTGCAAGGGGAATATCTGAACAGGATAGAGAAGAATTATTTGAAAGATTTCTTCAGCAGACGAAAAAGCTTTTGGGTGTAAGTTCTGATACAAGTAAAAGTGCTTGGTGATGAGGTTAAACAGGCAGGATCTCAGGTTGAAGAGAATAGAATGCGTTTTGACTTTACATTCTCTCGTGCGATGGAGCCTGATGAAATCTTTAAGGCAGAAGAAATTGTGAATAAATGGATTGCAGAAGCATTGGTAAAACAGGTAGATTTCAGATATGATGACGGCAATAAGGGAAGTGCGTTCATTGTGTCAGATGTATCCAATGTAATTCCGGAGGTTGGACAGTTTTTCTGCGAAATCCTGATTGGAATTGTAGTGATACTGATACTTACTTCGGCAGCTCTTATTATATGGATTTACCGTGCGGTTATGGGGCCAATCGGCAAGATGCAGACAGCGGCGCAGAATATCAAGGATGGGAATCTGGATTTTGAGTTGAAACCGGAGGCTGACGATGAACTTGGAAAACTCTGCCAGAGCCTGGAAGAGATGAGAGGACGCCTGAAGGATAGTGCCGAAGAAAAATTGAAATATGACAAAGAAAGTAAAGAACTGATAAGTAACATTTCACATGATCTGAAGACACCTGTGACAACGATCAAAGGTTATGCCGAAGGAATTATAGATGGTGTTGCAGATACACCGGAGAAGATAGACCGATATGTCAGAACAATCTACAATAAAGCGACAGAGATGAATACGCTGATCAATGAGCTGACATTATATTCTAAGATCGATACGA
>OQVT01002622.1_pt1 | contig 11590 bp, 14 predicted proteins | sample 1691561 | NCBI WGS metagenome assembly OQVT01 (sample SAMN03418260, study PRJEB22391) | human gut metagenome | biome: human-gut; feature: organic feature; material: feces | host: Homo sapiens | place: Tanzania | collected 2013-01
GGTAGAAAAATCTACCGTTTTAATTTCTACCTGAATTCCTACCTGTGCCCATTGCGCTACCATAATTGCTGCCGCATTTGCAAATGTTGTATCACTCGAATTGATATAAAACTTTAACGTTCTGCTTCCATCCCAGCCTGCCTGTGCAAGCAGCTCCTTAGCCTTCTCCGGGTCGTATTTTGTAGGAACAATGCTGCTGTCAAAATACGGACTAACCGAAGAAACAAATCCATCTACCACCTCACCATGACCTTTTAATAAATCATTCAGAATTTTTTCCCGGTCAATCGCACAAAGCAGCGCCTGCCGAACCCTTGCATCGGTTACATTCTGCGTCTGAATAAATACCGATTGATGTGTAACCGGTTCTGCGTATATAGTATCGACATTTTCAAGTGCTTCAATGCTTTCATAATCACTTTCCGGAATGTTACTCATCGTCGGATGTGTAACATCAATTTCTCCCGATTTTAAAGCCGCCAGAATCTGGCTGCCCTCCATGATTTTGAAATTCAGCTTCTGAATTTTAGGTGCACCTTTATAATAATTTTCATTTGCTACAAAAGAAACATAATGCTCCGGGTCAAACTCTGTTACCATATAAGGACCGCTTACCACATCCGGATGCTGGAACCACTGGTTGGTCGTAAGCTCTTCTTCTGAAAAGTTTTCGATGATATGCTTAGGCAAAATATGCATATATCTGGCAAAACCATTCTCAAAACTGACAAGTGACATCGGTTCCTTTACGGTAAAAGTAATTGTTTTATCATCCACAATACGCACGCCGGAAACCTGTTCTGCATTTTCTTCGACAAATCCTGTATCTTCCACGCCTTCAAAAACGTAATACATCATATATGGATTTGCAACAATCGGACTGCAAAGGCGTCTTACGGTATATTCTACATCTGCTGCCGTGACCGGGGTTCCATCCGACCATGTAGCCGCATCATCAATATGCACAGTAAAGGTCAGATTATCCTCTGTGGTAATGGAATCTGCAAGCATTGGTACAAAGTTCAGGTCCTTATCCAGTTCCACCAGGGGAAGAAACATTAATCCACTACAATAATGATTCATTTCCGACATATCCATAACAAACGGATTAAAACTGACGAGCGCCCCCGTTACTCCAATGTTTACGATATCAGTATTTCCGGATGCGGTCTGCTCCGTTCCGTTATTATTTTTTCCACATCCAAACAGGGATGCAATCATCAGTATTGCCAGAAGCCCGCCCACCAGACGTCTTCGGTATGTTCTGTCTTTTTTCATAGTCGTTCTCCTCAAAATCGTATTTTTCTTTTCCACAATTTCGAATTATGGAAATATAATTTTTATATATCTTACAATATTATTTTCAAAATTGCTACAAAAAATAAGTCATAAACACTTTGTTGACGCAAGTATATGGCATCTATATACTGTAAATAAATAGTTCAAAAAGGAGAATTTTTATGCTGCCTACAATAGAAGAGGCTAAAAAGGAATTAGAAATTGCGGAACAATTAAATCCAGGACCTTGGACTAAACACTCTCTAAATGTAGGAATTGCCGCAAGAAACATTGCACAACGAGTGCCTGGAATGGATTCGAACAAAGCATATATTGTTGGAATGCTTCATGATATTGGTCGAAGAGTCGGTATCGTAAATATTCCTAAACATGTATATGAGGGATACAAATATGCTCTGGATAAAGGATGGGATGAAGTTGCAAGAATATGTATGACACATTCCTACCCTCTTATGAAAGATGAGTTTAATTATCATCCTCAAACAATGGAAGAAACGACCATAAAAAACTATATTACCAATTGTCAGGCAGATGACTACGATAAATTGATACAGATATGTGATGCATTGGCAACCGATTATGGATTTGTAATTTTGGAAAAACGTTTTGTGGATGTAACACGCAGATATGGCATTATGGAAACATACATAAAAGGATGGGATGCCACTTTTAAAAATAAAGAATATTTTGAAAATCAAATGGGATGCTCTATTTACGACGTATTACCAGACATTGGAAGAACAACCTTATTATGTCCGCCACCATGGACACCCAATAAAAAGAAGAAAGGTTGTGGATATGGATTACCATCATAGCCGTTATTAAAATTACGAATATTGTATTTGGACTTGTATCTAGAAAAAAACTGATATCGATTCATACGATTTTGAATAAAATAACAGGACTTTTATTGTTTCTTTTTCCTTTAACCCTGAAATTCATCGAGCTAGAATACAGTTCTGTCGTAATATGCATTTTTGCAACCTTTGCAGCAATTCAGGAGAGATATTATGTAAAAAAAGGACGTGAAGTCATTTGATGCCGATTGCTTTATAAACTTGAAGTTGATGATATTATCCCAATGCTGCTATCCAATAACTCAACACAGTAATAAAGCACACTACACTCGGAATAAAATACAAAAAAGACATAAATTTCTGCTTTGTTTTTACAACTACAAAGCAGAGAATATTGGCAATCAAAAGTGGAATAAATCCCAATGTCAACGCCATTCCCGCACTATCCCATGCTTCCGCTGGCAACATTGCATCAGGATTTGTTATTGTAACATTATGAGTAAAATATGGAATGGCAAAATAAATCAAACAAACAACTCCAACAATATTTAATGCAATTATTACCCATGATAAAATATTCTTTGTATGTTTCATTCTTTTTCCTCCGCAACTACCGATTTATATATTTCAACAGGCTTTATTGGTTCTACGAATCTTCGATTTATCAAACCTAGTGTATCCGTACAATTCCTCCTTTTCTATATCCATTATTTTCTACATAATACATCCCAAAAACATGAAATTTTTTTCTATATGCATATTTTTCTCTTATATAAAACCCAATATTTTCTATATGACAAAACATACTCGCTGTAATATCCAAAATTTGCCTCCGTTTTGGACATTGTGACTTCTTATTTTTTTCATATAGAAAATGCACCTGCCGTTCTTATTCTATAGAAAAACTGCCCTTATGATTATCCGCTATAATTCTAACAACAACTTTTCCCGGCACAGCTACATCAAAGGACGTAGTTCCGATATCGTACTCATCAAAAATAGCATTGCCTTCCGCATCCTGTATTTCAATGGAGATTGTTCCATCATCGGTTATTACCTCTATATGAAGCATATCAGTCTTTGGATGAATACTTTTCTTCATAGTTCCATCAAGAGAACTATATCTGCCAGTCCAACTATTATACCCTTCACTACCAACATAACCAATTCTCGTTGCACTTCTGGTGCTCTCAATACCCAAAGTTTTTGTCAGGAAAATGCTTCCAAGGGATATCAAAATCACAATAAGGATAGTAACGATAGAAAAAATCCAAGGTCTGCGAATTATCTTTTTATATTCTCGTATATCATCATCAGTGGTGTGTAATTCAAACGGTTTCCCATCATTTTCCTTTTCTATAAGAAGCAGTTCTTTGTTGTAAGAGCCTCCAGTTGTTGCAATTTTACCGCCTTTTTTCGCCCATGGGCGAAAAACAGCTTTTCCAACAGAATAATCAAGGTTCAACTTCTTAAATAACACACGATAGCCGAAATTCTCCAAAAAAGAGGCATACTCTTTGGAATTTTGCTTCGACTTTTCTCCTACAAATTCTACTGCGTAGCGATATTTCCCTGACTCACAATCTTCAAATTCATACCAAGTCCTACCTGTACGAACTAAACGATAGCCTTTATCCGCCATTTCATTTAGCCAATTTTCCTGTCTTTTCAAGAAGCCCCAAAAGAAACGATAATATTTTTTACTCATAATCTTCCTCCATAATAACCTCAGCAATTTTGAGCAATTCCTTTAATCGAATAATTTCTTTATTGCAGATTTCTTTTCCTGCATTCGTAATAAGATATTCTTTTTTTCGTCCACCTGCATTCCCGTACGGTATAATCCATCCCTTATCTTCAAGAGATGTGAGTGCACCATACAGAGTTCCTGCTCCAAGCACCAACCGACCATTCGTTTTCTCTTCAACAAACTGCATAATTGCATATCCGTGCTTTGGCTGATAAACCGAAAGTAAAATAAAGAAAGTTACTTCGGTTAGTGCCCCACCCTTTATATTGTCACGCAATTTCACACCTCCTTTATTACGGTTACTGTAACAAATATATTACTAACCGTAATAAATATCAAGAGTAAACTGAAAGGCGGGAGAAAAATATTTTTCCTCCCGCCTAAACGTCAAATATATATAATTTCCTTGTTGACTATCTCCCTTATACAAGCCTGTATGTTATTGAGCCTGCTTGGAGGATATTTCTTTTCCGCATTCCATATTTCCGCAATCGCAGTTTCAAAATTTTCTTCTGCAAAAGGTTCACCTCTAAAAAGAAGATACGTAGCCTCTGGCAGATTTATTATATCAAAACCATTGGGAACTAAACCTGCATAATCCACTTCTACTTCAACACCTTGAACATACTCATTTGTAACTGGCTTTCTCAAATGCTTAGGTAACCAAAGACATACCGGTTCACCACTTATGGACTTAATGCTTGTAAGTAATCCCCAAACATCGCATCCTACTTCATTGCAGTAGCTCCAATAATCTGCCGCATTCTTACCTCTCTTTGCAATAACTTTTTTGCAGACTTCTCAATTACCTGTATAAAAACATTTCTGAGGAGATAAGATACGGCGAGAACAATATTTGCAAAATTCAATCCACAGCGCAACAGTATTGATGTTTATACCAGTGCAGCCTACTTGCCATTGATGAACCACTTGAATATGCAAGGTTATATCCTTCTCCCTTAAAATAATGCCGTTCACACTGCTATGTTTATTAAGACTCTATTATTTTAATTTTCCTGCTGTAATGTTGCATCAAACAACCTGCAATACAGATTTTGATCTCCTTCCTCTCTATATGTCTCAAAAGTTCCTTCCACTACAATTTCTGCATTATCATCTGGATACTCATCTGGATATATATGTGAGCCATCTTCCCACACAAATTCCATTCCCTGTGCACAGCAGGCTGTCGCATCCTGAATAATGCAATAAAAATAGTATTTCTTTGTAGCCTCATAGTAGGTTGCATAAAAATTTCCATCAATACGAAATGTTTTTCCTACATATTCTTCTGGCGTAATCATCATCTGATATACTGTTGCATATACCATATCGCTACTCATTTGTGTAAGGTCATAATCAACTGTTCCGTCTGTGTTCCTGAAATCCTCTGCTCCACTTATTGTGCCTTTGGTATCTTCGTTTGATTCAACATTAGATGAAGATTTTTTACTTCCCGTAGTCTCAGTTTTACTATCTTCGTTAGCTATCTGATTATCTATTACTTTGTCAACTGAATTTGTATTGTTGAGACCTTTTCCATCCGTGCTTTTTTTATTACTACATCCGGTTATCAGGAGAATGCATAAAAACAGAACCATACATTTTCTCAAATTTTTCATGCTCTTCCTCCTATTTTTCCCACAGCACAGCTGACCATAAATGCCACAATATCTGTTGCCACAATCGTCGAGCCTACCGGAGTACCTGCCAGAATGGATAATAGAATCCCCATAACCGCACAGATTACAGATAACACAACCGAATAAATAGTAACACTAAAGAACGTCTTATATATACGCATTGCCGATAATGCAGGAAATATTACTAGTGCTGAAATCAGCAATGAGCCAACTAAATTCATGGCAAGAACGATAATTACCGCTGTAACAATAGCTATTAACAAATTGTAAAAATCCGTTTTCATTCCCGTAGCTTTTGCAAATGTTTCATCAAAGATAACACAGAAAATTTTCTGATAAAATGCAACAAAAATGATCACAACTGTCACTGATAAAATACTGCATAATACCACCTGTCCTTTCGTCAAAGTCAATATCGACGTTGATCCAAACAGTGTACTGCACACATCTCCTGAAAGATTAGGACCTGTGGCAAACAGATTCATGATCAAATAACCAATTGCCAATGCCCCTACTGAAATCATAGCAATGGCTGCATCCCCTTTAATTTTTGTATTCTGTCCTGTCTGTAACAGCAAAATGGCACAAATAATAGTTACAGGCAAAATAAATAGCATATTATTTGTAAAATTCAGAACCGATGCTACTGCCATAGCTCCAAACGCAACATGTGATAATCCATCTCCAATAAAGGAAAATTGCTTCAGTACCAAAGTAACTCCAAGCAATGAAGAACAAAGTGCAATCAATACACCAACAATTAGTGCATACCTCACAAATGGATACTGAAAATAAAAAATCAATTTATCAATCAAACGACACACCTTCTTTCATATTCCTGTTTCGTTCCATAAAACACTTCTTCTCCAATGTGCAGGATATGGCTAGCATAGTTCATTGCCGCTTTCATATCATGAGAAATCATAATAATTGTAATCTTATCTTCACAATTTATTTTCTCAATAAGACAATACATCTCCTCTGTTACCTTTGCATCAAGACCAGATACAGGTTCATCTAATAATAATATTTTCTTCGTTGCACATAATGCTCTTGCAAGTAAAACCCTTTGCTGCTGTCCTCCTGACAATTCTCGATAACATCGCTTTTCCAGGTTTGTAATCTGTAACTTTTCCATCATTTCACTCGCACGCTTTTTCTCTGATTGGTTATAAAATGGACGCATACCTACTCGGTTTTGGCATCCGGAGAGAACAATCTCTCTCGCGGATGCAGGAAAATCCTTTTGTATTACTGTCTGTTGTGGCAAATATCCAATTTCATCACACTTTACTCCATCTCCAAATTTAACCTTCCCACAAATGGGCTGTTGCAGATTTAGTAATGTTCTCATCAGAGTTGATTTACCAGAACCATTTTCTCCAATAATACAAAGATAATCTCCTTCTTTCACAGAAAAGTTAATATCTTGCAGTAGCACTCTTCCATCATATCCGATTGCCAGATTTTGACAAATAATCTGTTCCATAGCTCCTCCTACTGCAATGCCTCTTGCAAAACACTTAAGTTGTTTTCCATAATTGAAAAATAAGTCGCTCCTTTTTTCACATCATCAGATGTGGTTGACTGCATAGAATCTAATGTCAAAATACCCTGATTTTTTTCTTTTGTATTTTCAATAATTGTTTTCGCAATTTTCTGGTCAGACTTTTCGATTGTCATGATATTTTTTAATCCAAGTTCGTCTGTCTTTCCTGCTAAGAATGTAATTGTTTCAAAGCTGGCTTCTGTCTCCGCAGAGCATCCAACAAAAGCTGCATAATAACTTAATCCATAATCATCAACCATGTATCGGAATGGAAATCTGTCTCCAAATAACAGTGTCTTCTGTGAGGCTGAATCTACTGTTTTCTGATACTTCTTATCCAGTTCATCTAGTTTATCTGCATAAGCCTTTTCATTTTTCTGATAAGTATCCGCACTTTCAGTATCTATTTCAGCAAGATTATCAGCAATTGCCTTGCAAAGAACTTTTGCATTTCTTAAAGAAAGCCATACATGCTCGTCGTATTCCGGTTCTTCCTCGGCTCCAGCTTCCTCCTCTTCTTCCTCGGCTTCCATGCCTTCAACAACCTCTTCTTCTTTTACACTGCTTCCAAGAACATCTAATAAATTTATGACTTTCATGTCTTTATTAACAGCTTCCTTTAATGCATCTTCTACCCATGCATCTGACTCCCCGCCAACATAAATAAATAGGTCACAATCAGAAATTTTCATAATATCATCCGCAGTAGGCTGATAACTATGCAAATCTACTCCATTGTCAAGAAGCATCGTAATATCCATGTTAGATACTTCATCTCCTGCAATCTCTTTCACCCAGTCATATTCCGGGAATATGGTTGTAACAACTTTAACCTGCTTATTATTATCTTTTGCCTGTGTATTGGTATTGGAATTATTTTGACCGCAAGCAGAAAGACAGCATACTGCCATAACTGCCACTAAAAGAATAGAAATATATTTTTTCATTGAATAAAACCTCCGTTTTTATCTTAATTTTTCTAAAAAAGGGTACAAAAACAGAAAGGTACGCCCTTAAGACTACCCTTTCTATCTTATAGAAAGTTTTATTCAATCGTTTAGTCTTACCTTTTGACTTACAAGAGATGTATCAGAAACAAGTAAAAACTGACCTGTTATCAATAGTGCAAACATTATGAGCATAGGATTTATGGCTGCAATCGTAAACGAACCATTACCTACATTCCTTAATATCTGCTCTGCCTGATGAATATTGTCACAGATCGGACAGTCCTCGCCCATACAGTGATGATTTTCTTCTTTTACAATATAGAAAATAGAAGCAAATGTAACAAATAAAAATAAGATGCATACTACTATAAAAAAAGCTTTTTTTGTCTTTGTATTCATTTGTTTCTCCTTTCCCACAATCACACTGTGTTTCTAATTCTGTGTTTCCTTACATTCTCTGCATATTCCATAAAATACGGTACGCAGTGAATCCATCTCAAAACAATGATGTTCCATCATATGCTGCTTCAGGCTTTCTACTTCATTACACTGTAAGTGGATCAATTTTCCACACTTTTCACATTTGCAATGATAGCATACCGTCTGATTTTCACTTTCGTGACTGCCTATATATTCAAAGCAGGCACTGCTGGTTCCATCTACAACATATTTAGCAACCACGCCTTCCCTAACCATTTTCTCTAAATGACGATAAACTGTCGTTGTTCCAACTGCTATTCCTTTCGTCTGAAAATAGTCACAGATGTCACTTACTGTAACATGGCTGCCTTGAATTGATTTCAAAAAGGTAAGTAATTCGGTCATTTGCTTTGTCTTATATGGTGCTTTAGCCAAGTCAATCACCTCTCTCAATTTGAAAACAGTTTTCATTTTACCACAAAGTTATAGTTTGTCAATATAATTTGAAAATCATTTTCATATTTTAATAATGATTCCTATAAACTTTAGCAATAGTATATCTGATTAAAACAATGAAACCCGCCATTTACATTATTGTATCATAAAAAAGGTGTAACGTATAAATTTTACCTTTATACATTACACCTATGATTCTTTGTTTATTATCAACAATCTGCTATATTTAATGCTGTTTACAGTTCCTTAACTGCATATTTCTTCTCATACATTTCAAATTTACGTTGAAATTCTTTGCTGTCCCTGTGAACTGCCTGAAGAGTTTCATGAAGATGAAGCTCATGATTTGTCGTATCAATGACACATCCTGCAATGTTTGAACAGTGGTCGGAAGTTCTTTCCAGATTCGTGAGCAAATCAGACCATACAAATCCGGCTACAATACTACAGTTTCCTTTTTGCATACGGAGAATATGACGTGTCCGCATTTCCTCCTTCAGTTCATCAATTACCTGTTCCAAAGGTTCTACATTTACTGCACTTGGAATGTCGCTATCCACAAAAGCCTTTAAGGACAGGTCAAGAATTTCATAAATTGCCTCCGTAAGAATACGTAAATCTTCATGCGCACTATCTGAAAACTTTAATTCCTTATCTCGCAGCTCCATTGCTGATTCCAATATATTTACTGCATGGTCGGAAATACGCTCGAAATCCCCGATTATTTTCAAAAGTTTGGTAACCTCTTCGCCGTCCTGATCACTTAGTTTCTGTGTACTTAATTTAATCAGATACGTTCCAAGGACATCTTCATAATGGTCGGTAATGTCTTCTTTTTTGCGAATGTCTTCGGCAAGCTCCGGTGTATAGCAGTCAAAGGTATCTAACGATTCCTTTAATGCACTTACCGCACATTTTGCCATATCAGCAGCTACAGCGTTACACTGTGACAATGCAAGTGATGGTGTTGCCAGAAGTCTTTCATCAAGCTCCACCGTTTTTTCAGGATCCGGTGTCGTCGGAACCAAAAAGCAGGCTACTTTTTCCAGAACAGAAGAAATCGGCATAAACAGTGCTGTTGTTAAAAGCTTAAATGCAGTGTTAATTATGGCAATTCCAAGTGGTGTTGCAACCGACTCCAAAATTGCCGGTGCAAAAATAGCTTTTCCAACACAATAAACCAAAAGCCAGACACATGCACCAAAGAAGTTAAACATTAAATGTGCTACAGCTGCACGCTTTGCCTCTCTTTTTGCACCCACACTGGAAAGCATTGCGGTAATACAAGTTCCGATTGCATCTCCCATAACAATCGGAATTGCTGCACTATACGTAATTTGCCCTGTCATACTGAGTGCCTGCAAAATACCTACAGATGCAGAACTTGATTGGATAATAGAAGTTAATACGGTACCTGCCAGAAGTCCAAGTAATGGATTTTTGAACATAATAAACAAGTCGCGGAATGCCGGTACATCTGCAAGTCCGGCAACTGCCGTTGACATGGTTTCCATTCCAAACATCAATGTTGCAAATCCCAGGAAAATAGCACCACTGTCCTTTTTCTTGGATGACTTGCTAAACATATAAAGGATAATACCAATTAATGCAAAAACCGGAGTAAACGATGTGGGTTTAAACAGCTTTACCCAGACATTGGCACTACTGATACCACCAAGTGACAGAATCCATCCGGTTACGGTAGTTCCTACGTTTGCCCCCATAATGACGTTAATTGCCTGCTTCAACGTCATTAATCCGGAATTTACAAAGCCGACTACCATTACCGTAGTCGCAGAAGAACTCTGAATAATAGAAGTTACACCAAGACCTGTTAAAAATCCTGCTAGCTTACCGGTTGTCATCTTAGAAAGCAGTGTCCGAAGCTTGCTGCCTGCTCTGCTTTCTAACGCCTCCCCCATTACATTCATACCAAACAGGAAAAGACACAAACCACCAATTAACGTAAGTACGTCAAAAATATCCATTTTACTTATACCTCACTTACTCTTTACATATGCCAATTCAAATTATTCCTTTTTTAGCATACATGAACCATGTAAAATCTGTAGTGTAGGTATTGTAAAATCGTTGTAAAATTCCAAACTTTCTATTGTTCCATCTGTCTTCCGAGGAATCCTGCTGCTGCCTGAATCAATTTCATCTCCACTTCGCCCATTTTTCCTTTTTCCGATGAACCGAGAAGAATTACGCCACCAATAACATCTCCCTCACAGATAATCGGACAAACTGCTTCTTCTTCGATTTCATCCGTGTTATCTTTTACAATGGAAATAAATGATTTTTCTCCCTGCGTGGCAAGAAAGGTTTCTCTTTTTTCCAATTTACTTTCCAATTCTTTGCTAATAGATTTTCCAAGAAATGTACGATATCCTCCTGCAGCCGCAATAAACTGATCCCTGTCGGTAATCAATGCTGCCCTTCCGGATACCTGGGCAAGACTCTCTGCATATTGCTTCGCAAACGTACTAATTTCTCCCATCGGCGAATATTTTTTGAGTATAATTTCTCCTTCCCTGCCGGAAAAAATTTCTATTGGATCACTTTCGCGGATGCGAAGTGTTCTTCTTAATTCTTTCGGAATGACAATTCTTCCCAAATCATCAATCCTTCTGACAATTCCTGTTGCTCTCATATCATAGATTTCCTCCATTTACACTTAATAGCTGTTAAAATTTTTACTTCCAAGTTTTGAAGCTACTACT
>OQVT01002623.1_pt1 | contig 11590 bp, 13 predicted proteins | sample 1691561 | NCBI WGS metagenome assembly OQVT01 (sample SAMN03418260, study PRJEB22391) | human gut metagenome | biome: human-gut; feature: organic feature; material: feces | host: Homo sapiens | place: Tanzania | collected 2013-01
TAAGGATTGGCGCGGGAAGAAAGACACAGTATACAAGAGCGGATTCAATACAGTAAAAATGCAGATAACAATTATAAAGGGAAGGTCGCTTGCTCAAGGGTTTACGGCCTTTTTATTATGCTTGCAGAAGGAGATATGGAAATGATTTTCAAAAAGAAGTTTTAGCCGAATTATAGACTCTTCCTTTGGTTTTCTGAGACATGAATGGTAAAATATGCTGAGTTAGTCGTTATATATGTAAAGAGAATATAAAAAAGGGAAGAGGAGGGGAATGTCAAATCATACATTTTGATGGTCTATATCCAGAAAAGGCTCAGATTGAAAAATAAAACTCGTTCTTTGATTTGCATAGGTGGATCATTCAAGCAGATAGCGAAGAGACTTAATCGACATCCTTCAACAATTGCCATTAAGTAAAGAAAAATAGAAGCTCTATCATTGATAAGAAAAGAGATGAGTGTTGTAAAAATCCACGTTGAATTTTACAGCATTTTGGGTATAATATAATTAACAGAAATGATATAAGAACAAAGAAAGGGGTTGAAAGAATATGGCAAATATTTTACCCGTATCTGATTTAAGGAATTATAACGAAGTATTGAAAAATTGTCATAAAGGAGAACCGGTATATCTGACCAAAAATGGCAGAGGGCGTTTTGTGGTTATGGATATTGAAGACTATGAACGTGATCGTGCAGAGAAAAAGCTGCTTATGAAATTGCAGGAAGCAGAAGAAGCAGTGAAAGACGGCGAAGGCTGGCTGAATCTGGACGAACTAAAGACACTCGTGGAGGAATAAGATGTTAAAAATACGGATTAATCCGATTGTTGTAAAGGATCTTAAGAATATCCGAGATTACATAGCTGAAGATAATGAAGAATATGCAGCAAAGACCATAAAAGAAATTTATGGTAAATTTGAAAATCTTCAGATGTTTCCGGGAGTAGGTTCTGATCTTTCCAAACGAGTCAGCTTTAGGACAGATTATAAATATGCAATATGGGAAGATTATGTGATTATCTACAAGGTAGGAAAAGAGTATGTAGAGATTTATCGTGTGATCAACCGATATCAGGATATCACAAGAATCTTTGGCTAACAAAAGAATTAAAGAAGTAGGCAAAAATAAGAATTTTGACTTTTTAGAAAAAATAGCAGTGTTATCTTGACGACCGAACGTTCGTAGGTATAATAAATATAGCACTGCTATTTTTTGGAGGTAAAAACTTGCTTAAGAGTGAAGCAACGAAGAAGCATCTGTTGGAGGTGGCAAAAGAGGAGTTCCTGAAAAAGGGATATAGTGAGGCGTCGGTCCGTAATATCGCAAAAACTGCGGGATTAACAACAGGTGCGGTGTTTCGATATTATAAGGATAAGGCTGCGCTATTTGATGCACTTGTTTCGGAGGCGGCAGATAGTCTCATAGCACAGTTTAAGGTCGCACAGGAAGCACATTATGATCTGATAACGGTTGAAAGAACAACCGACAGCAGAGAATTGTCTACGGATTATGTGAATTACTTCATTAATTATATTTATGATAATTTCGATGCCTTTAAGCTGGTGGTCTGCTGCGCTGAGGGAACCGGATATGCAAATTATATCCATGATCTGGTCGAACTGGAGGTTGCTCAAACAGAAGCTTATTATGATAAACTCCGACAGCTCGGTAAGCTGGAAGGAACTGTAAGCCATGAATTGCATCACATGATAACCAGCGCTTATTTTACGGCGGTATTTGAAACAGTAGCACATGACATGGACCGGGACCGCGCTATCTGCTATGTAAATGAGCTTGCTGTATTTTTTAATCATGGCTGGGATGGACTGTTAAGGCTCAAATGAGCCTTAATTTTAAGAAAATGAGTTAGCGTAAGCTAACCTAAAAACAAAAGGAGCTATACATGGAAAAAACAAAAAACAACACATTTAGCCGGATCTTGAAATTCGCAGCGCAATGCAGGGGAGAAATGGTAGCTTCCGTTCTGTTGGCAGTGATCGGTTCCGTTTGTGGGATTATTCCTTATTTTGCGGTTACACGGATCATAATTCGGATTTTTGAGCAGAATTATGATCTCGCCGCCATAGCTCTGTGGGCTCTTGCCGCATTGCTTGGTTATCTGGGAAATGTCTGGTTTAGCACGGCTTCTACCACACTTAGTCACAGGTCGGCATTTATCATTTTGAAAAACATTCGTATAGAACTGACCGGAAAGCTGGCTCGTGTTCCGATGGGATATATTCTGGATAAACCATCCGGAGAGTTTAAAACAGCATTGGTTGATACTGTGGAAAAGCTGGAGCTGCCGTTGGCGCACATGATACCTGAACTTACAGCAAATATCCTGATCCCGGTTTTTATGTTGATCTATCTTTTTGCTTTGGACATGAGAATTGCGCTGATTTCCCTTGTGACAATTCCAATCGGTATTATGTGCTATATGGGAATGATGAAAGATTACGAAAAGCGTTATAACCGGGTGCTGACAGCGGGAAAAAATATGGATGCGGCAATCGTTGAATATATAAACGGAATTGAGGTTATAAAGACATTTAATCAGGGTACAGCTTCGTATGTAAAATATGCGGCTGCAGTTAAAGAAAATGAGAACGCAAAGGCAACCTGGTTCCGCATGACAAACATTTTTTACGTGGCGGGTATTTCTATTATGCCGTCCTGCCTGTTAGGCGTACTGCCGTTAGGCGCTTATTTATATATGCGTGGAAGCATAGAAGCTCCTGTACTGGTTGCATGTGTGATACTGGCGTTAGGCCTTGTAAAACCGCTGATACAGGCACTGCAATATACTGATAGTCTGGCTATGGTGGATTCCGCCGTTAAGGAGATTGCAAGGCTTTTGGAGGTGGCGGAGATGAAGCGTCCGGATCAGTCTGTACAGCTTGATAATTATAATATATCTCTCAAAAATGTTTGCTTTGGTTATGGAGACACTGAGGTATTGCACAAAGTAAGCTTTGATGCTGTGCCGAATGGGATTACAGCGATCGTTGGCCCTTCCGGCTCGGGAAAATCCACTGTTGCCCGCCTGATTGCATCTTTTTGGGAAGCAGACAGCGGATCGGTTCGGATCGGAGGTGTTGATGTGAGAAAAATTCCTCTATCTCAGGTTATGGATACTGTTGCTTATGTATCACAGGATAATTATTTATTCCATCTTACAATTAAGGAAAATATCCGCATCGGAAAGCCGGACGCAACGGACGAAGAAATTATGGCTGCCGCAAAACAGGCGAGCTGTCATGGATTCATCGTTGCCCTGCCTGAGGGTTACGATACCATGGTCGGGGATGGAGGAGGCAGTCTTTCGGGCGGAGAGCGGCAACGCATTGCAATTGCAAGAGCTATCTTAAAAAACAGTCCTATTGTAGTCCTTGATGAGGCCACCGCTTTTACAGATCCGGAAAATGAAACGGTTATCCAGACATCTGTCAATGAACTGGTCCGGGGAAAGACACTGATCGTGATAGCGCATCGCCTTTCTACTGTTACCGGTGCAGATAAAATACTGGTAATGGATAGAGGAAGGATAGAAGCATGGGGAACACATGATGAGCTTTTGAAGAAAAGCACGCTATACAGCAGTCTTTGGAGAGCACATATCAGCGCAAGAGATAGGAAAGAGGAGGAGCTGCATGATTCGACTGATAAAACGGATTCTTGAGCTTTCAGGGAGAGAACGGCAGAAAATGATCGGTTCATTTGTTTTCAGTCTGCTGGATTCTGTTTTTGAAATGCTGCCTGTTATGGCGATCCTTACCGTTCTTTCGGGATTGCTTTCGGCATCGGATGGCGGCACGATGCCGGCTTATACAATATGGTATTCACTTATCATCATGGTAATAAGTATTGCAGGGCGTATTGTTTTTAATAATCTTTCATGTACGAAGAGGACTTTGGGCAGCTTTTCCATGTGTGCGGAAAAAAGGCTGGAAATAGGTGAGCGAATGAAGCGTGTACCGATGGGATATTTCAACGAGAACAGGCTTGGCGAGATCGCTGCTGCCGTAACGACGACTCTTGGAGATATAGAAAACAATGCAGTTACGATCTTAGAAAAGGTGGCAGGCGGATTTATCCATGCCATAGTGATCGGCATATGGCTTCTGTTTTATGAGTGGCATATCGGAGTTCTGTCTTTCCTCGGAATGGCAGTTTCGATGCTGATCTATACAGCAATCCAAAAAGCAGGCAAAAGGTTATCACCTAAACGACAGGCAGCCCAGGTCAGACTTGTAACCGGAGTTCTCGAATATATACAGGGTATGGGCGTTGTAAAGGCTTTTGGATTGGATGGATCTTCCGGAAGAGCTGTCAAGGCGGCTATAGAAGAAAGTGCAAATGCAAATATCCGGCTGGAGAGCACGTTTTCTTTTCTGACCGGGACCTATCAGAGCGTTTTTAAGGTGGCAAAATCATCTATCCCGGTTGTTGCGCCGTATCTGTTATCCGGTGGAAAGATTACACCGGAGAAGTGCCTGCTTTTACTGGTGGCAGGCTTTATGATCTATTCCGGAGTGGAAACGGCGGGCAGCATGGCTTCTGTTGCACGAGTTATAGAAGCGTCGCTGGACAGACTGGAGGATGTTTGTGATACACCGTTATTAGATGAAAATGGAGCAGACATTTCTCCGGAGCATTTTGATATTGAAATAAACAATGTTTCATTTGCATATGATAAGGATGATGTCATCCGTGATGCAAGCGTTAAGATTCCGGAGAAGACAACCTGCGCCATCGTAGGACCTTCCGGCTCCGGGAAAACAACCCTTGTCAGTCTTGTTGCAAGATTCTGGGATGTGAGGAAAGGAAATATACTTGTTGGCGGTCATGATGTTAGGGAGTATACCTGCGACAGTCTGCTTCGCAATTTTTCGATAGTATTTCAAAATGTCTATCTTTTCGAGGATACGATTGAAAACAACATCAAATTCGGAAATCACGATGCTACGCATGAAATGGTAGTGCAGGCGGCAAAAAAGGCCTGCTGTCATGATTTCATATCTGCATTGCCTGAAGGGTATCAAACGCTTGCAGGAGAAGGAGGAGCTTCTCTTTCGGGCGGTGAGCGCCAGAGGATATCTATTGCCCGTGCGATCCTTAAAGACGCACCGATCGTTATCCTTGATGAAGCGACAGCAAGTGTGGACCCTGAAAATGAGAGAGAGCTTCAGCATGCGATAGAAGAACTTACAAGGGATAAAACCATTCTTATGATCGCTCACCGCTTGTCTACGGTCCGCAGTGCGGACAAGATCCTTGTATTGGATAAAGGACGTATAGTGCAGCAGGGTACGCACCCTGAGCTTATGAGGGAACAGGGGCTTTATCGCCGCTTTGTAAATATCAGAGAACAGGCTATTGGCTGGAAGCTCGGAACCGAAAATGTAAAACCGAAAGGAGAGTCTTTATGAAAACAAATAAATGGACAGTGAAGGATGTTATTACTACCGTATTGCTTACGGTATTACTGATATTGATCCAGATAGTTATCAATATGATCTGTATGGCAAATAACTTTGTGAGCATGGTCCTGTCTGTAGGATTTACCATGCTGCTGTGCGCACCGGTTTATTTTCTGATGGTAAGCCGGGTTCGCAAGCGGTTTGTTTCATTGGTCTATATGACAATTCTTGGCCTTGTGTTCCTCATTATGGGGAACTGGTATTTATTACCTTATTACATAATCGTAGGTATTGTGTGTGAGGCTATTCTATGGAAAAACGGTTGGGAATCAAAACGAAAAATGACAGCTGCGTGGACCGTATCCAGCTTTTTGTATAACGGAGTCAACCTGCTTCCGCTATGGTTTTTCTGGGATACTTATGAAGCCTTTGCTGTTTCAAGCGGTATGGAACAGAGCTATATAGATTCTTTCGTACAATACTATTCCTCTGCGGGATGGCTGGCATTTATTATATTTTTTACGACATTATGCGGGCTTATCGGAAGCTTGATCGGAGGACGGTTAATTAATAAGCATTTCAGGAAAGCAGGAGTCCTGTAATGTGTCGAAAAAACCTTGCGGTGCCGGTTAAATTGTGGGCTCTATTCTGTACGATAACGGGGACATCAATGACCGCTGATATAATACTGACTTTTATTCTTGTGATAGCCGGTTTCCTGTATCTTGCTGTTCAGAGAAATTGGAAACTGCTGCGATCGTATGCCATATTTTATCTGGTTTTAGCGGTGCTGATGTATTTGATCCGGTATAGGGGCCTGCACATGATCCTATTTTCAGAATTCTATGTGCTGATGTTCTGGAATCTGTCCGCGGTATTTCTTGTCGGCTGGGATCTGATCACAACGCCGCCCGGAGAACTGTCTGCGTTTATGTCACGCATCCATATGCCGACCGCTGTTATTCTGGGCTTGCTTGTTATGTTTCGTTTCTTCCCGACGATGAAGGCGGAGCTTAAAAGTGTGTGGCGTTCCATGCGCAACAGAGGGCTTACTTCTCCGATACGTTTCTTGTTTCATCCGGTAGCGACATGCGAATATGTATTGGTTCCAATGCTGCTGCGCTGCCTTCAAATAGCCGACCGGCTTTCTGTTTCGGCAGTAGCACGGGGAGCGGATATGCCGGGCAGCAGGAGAAGCTACTACGGAAAAAGGATAACAGGAAAAGATTGGGGCTGCGTGATAATGTGGGGCTTTATAATCGTAACATTTCTGTGCGTGGGAGGTGTTCGTGCATGATACGGATGAAAAGTGTTTCTTTTCAGTATGCGAACAGCGCTGAAGGCGTTTTTGAGATCGATCTTACGATTGCCGACGGTGAGTGTGTTGTACTCACCGGACCATCCGGAGGCGGAAAAACAACCGTTACACGTATTATAAACGGTCTTGCTCCGTCTTATTATACAGGTTTGCTTACGGGCGATATTTTTCTCGATAAAGAACCGTTGACGCAGATATTGCAATATGATCTGGCTCGTCGGATCGGCAGCGTATTCCAGGATCCTAAAAGCCAGTTCTTTTCATCGGAGCTGGCAGGAGAGGTGGCATTTGCATGTGAAAACTATGGATTCCCCGTGGAAGAAATCCGTAAACGAACCGATCAGGCTATCACGGACTTCTCTCTTTATAAGCTGCGAAACCAAAACCTTGATACACTTTCCGATGGAGAAAAACAAAGAGTTGCTATTGCTTCTGTATATGCGATCCGTCCCGGCATCTATGTTTGCGATGAGCCAACCTCGAATCTGGATAAAAAAGGAGCCGAACAGCTGGCGGATATTCTCAGAAAGCTGAAATCCGAAGGATGCACGCTTGTGATTGCGGAGCATCGCTTAGCATGGCTTCGTGGGATAGCGGATCGCTTTGTATATATCATGGATGGGAGGATCATGTGGGAACGAAACGCTGTGGAAATGGAAGAATTATCCGATGAACAGCGAAGGATTGCGGGGATCAGGGAAATCATAGGATCAGAAGCTGTGAATATTCCGTTTTCCGCAAGTCCTGTAAATAACAGTCCTGCACTGTGTGTTAAAGAGTTATCCTGTCGGAAGAAGGATAAAATAATATTCAGTAACCTCGGTTTTTCCATATATGCCGGGCAGATAACAGCTATTACCGGGCATAACGGTGCAGGAAAAACAAGTCTTGCCCTGGTTTTATCCGGTTTATGGAAAGAAAGCAGCGGACAGGTTATAGTAGGCGGCAAAAGATTGCGCCCGGCTGAACGTAGAAAAAAGGTATGGTATAGCTCAAATGATACAGGAACACAATTTTTCACAAACAGCGTGACAGAAGAACTCTTGCTCAATCTGAAGCATTCGGAAGAAGTTCTTAAAAAAGCACGAAATCTACTGAAGAAATTAGGACTGTATCCATACAAGGATGCACATCCGGCTTCATTATCAGGCGGTCAAAAACAGCGTCTTTCGATTGCATGCGGACTCCTTTCAGAAAGGGAGATCCTTATATTTGATGAACCTACAAGCGGATTAGATGGCGGCAACATGGAAATTATCGCCAAGGTGCTGCATGACACGGCAAAATCGGGGAAATGTATTCTTATTATTACTCATGATACGGAACTGATGAACCGCTGCTGCAGCCGTGTAATAAAAATGGAGGATATAGCGGAGACGGAGAGCGTAAGCTGCTCAATATGAAACGGAATGATTGTGACGACCGTCTTCGCTTTCATGTTTATTATTCTTTATATATTTGTTGGATTGATAGAATTAAATAAAGTATAATATCCATAATCATTGATTGCTTGATTTCTATGTTGCAGGATACTTTGGAAATCCCGGATCGGGGATGGTATAAAAAAAAACGGGAAGAAAAAACCCCGAAGCTTACAAGAGCACAAATGAAGGAGGAACAGTGTTATGAAATTGCGAACAGAGTTTTCGGAAAGCATATCAAAGCAGACGCAGATCCGTATGGTTCAGGGCGATATCACAAAGATATCCGATGCGGAAGCAATAGTAAATGCTGCGAATAACAGTCTGCTTGGAGGAGGCGGTGTAGACGGAGCGATTCATCGCGCAGCAGGCCCGAGGCTTCTTGAGGAATGCAGGACGCTTCACGGCTGCAATACCGGAGAAGCCAAGCTTACAAAGGCTTATGATCTTCCGTGTGAATATGTGATCCATACGGTCGGACCTATATGGAGCGGCGGGAGGAGCAACGAAGCGGAGCTTCTTGCAGGATGTTATAGAAACTCGTTAAAGATAGCTCTTGAACATAATATCCGCAGCGTAGCTTTTCCGTCTATATCTACCGGCGTATACAGCTATCCATTGGAAGAGGCGGCGCAAATAGCCGTAAGAACTGTAAATGAATTCATTGAAGGTCATCAAGGAGAGCTGGATCTGGTTGAATGGGTTTTGTTTGACCGAAAATCATATGAAGTTTACAGCAGGGAATTGGACAAGCTTAATACCTAGAAGAGCGTCAGTTCACCGAAACCGGAAAAGATAAACTGAGTGCTTATTGACAGCCTAAATAGAATATATTATTATGATTTGCGAATGAATTGCAAATTGGAGGCAAAGCTGATGGCGAAATATGTTACCAGACAGCGAAAGCGGCTTTTAGAATATCTTTCAAAGCATATAGATGAACAGGTTAGCGTACGGCAGATAGCCGATGCACTGGCAGATGATAATATCAGCATCAGTGCAGTTTACCGCAATATCTCTGTTTTGGAGGAGGAAGGACTTATCAAACGCAGCGTCCGTGAAGGAACACGTGAAGTCTTTTATCAATATATTGCCGCAGAGGAGTGCAAAGACAGCTTACATCTGTGTTGCCGTATCTGCGGAAAAAGTATCCATTTAGGTCAGTCGGAAGCAGATCAGCTGATACGCAGCACATTAGAGAGTACAGGCTTTCAGATCGACAAATCAGAAACAGTTTTGTACGGCGTTTGTGCCGATTGCAGATAACGGAAAGGCGGTGAGCGGAATGGAAAAGAAAAGAAGAGTCACAGCAATAATTCTTGCAGTGATGGTCGTATTTGTCATATTTTATTCTGCTCATTTTATCGCAGCAGAATCCGAACATGACTGCGTGGGTGATGACTGCCCTATATGCTGTCAGATCAATGTTTGCAGGAGCAGCCTCAAAAACCTTTCACTGGCCGTAGTCGTTGCAGTGCTTGCAGCCGCATTTACATTCATTATATATCGCAGTATTACTGTCTGTACGGACACTATTACATATCATACTTTGATCTCGCTCAAGGTTAAACTGACGGATTAAATAGTAAAAACTTTTACAAGGGGAGCAGTCTGTCCGTTTTTGGATAGGCTTTTTCGGCATTGCCGTTTCCCTTGTATTTTTGCGCCCATTTTTAAGTTTTTATTATGAACCGGAGGTAAAAATACTATGAAAAAAATAACTGCGCTGCTGCTTGCGCTATTAATGCTGGTCGGTGTTATCAGCGGATGCGGAAAGCAGAATGATGATTATGCTGATAAAACAGGTAAAGCAGATAAAACAGATAAGCTTAAGGTTGTCACTACTATTTTTCCCGAATATGACTGGGTCAGGGAAATCCTGGGTGACAAGGCAGATAATGCCGAGATCACAATGCTGCTGGATAACGGAGTTGATCTGCACAGCTATCAGCCTACTGCTGATGATATTGTCAGGATCTCGGAGTGCGACCTTTTTATCTATGTCGGAGGAGAGTCTGACAGCTGGGTGGAGGATGCCCTGAAAAATGCAACAAACAAGGATATGAAGGTCATCAATCTGTTGGATGTACTGGGTGATTCCGTGAAGACGGAAGAAATCGTTGAGGGTATGCAGGAGACGGAGCATGATCACGACCACGATCATGATCACGATGATGACTACGATCATGAACACGACCATGACCACGAGGATGAACATGATAACGATCACAACCATGACCACGATGATGACCACGATCACGACCATGACCATGATGATGCAGATGAAAAGCATGTCCATGAGGAAGAAAAGGACGAGCACGTTTGGCTGTCCCTGAAGAATGCCAAAACACTGGTCGGCACTATTTCAAATGCCCTGCAGGAGCTTGACCCCGACAACAAGGATACTTATGCTGCAAATTCCGATGCGTATGTGAAAAAGCTCGCTACACTTGATGCATATTATCAGGCAGCCGTGGACGATGCGACCTATAAGACGGTTCTGTTCGGTGACCGCTTCCCGTTCCGCTATCTGGTGGATGATTACGGCCTTAGCTATTATGCTGCCTTTGCAGGCTGCTCTGCCGAAAGTGAAGCAAGCTTTGAAACAATTTCGTTCCTTGCAAAGAAGGTAGATGAGCTTAATCTTCCCTGTGTTCTGACCATTGAAGGTAAAGAACACAAGATTGCCGAAACTATTGTTGAAAATACTTCGGAAAAGAACCGGAAGATCCTTACGATGGATTCTATGCAGTCAACGACTTCACAGGATATAAAAGACGGTACAACCTATCTTTCTGTGATGGAAAATAATCGTTCCGTGCTGAAAGAAGCATTAGGCTAAGGAGGAAGGATGATGGCTCAGCTCACTTGTCAAAACCTCTCTGTCGGTTACGAGGGAAAAGCTGTTCCTGAAGAACACGAGAGCGGAGGAAAGCGGCTATGGAGCGTAATTTTGAGACCGTGATGATCGAACAGTGCGCGCCGGTGCTGGCAGGGCTGAAGCCTGCCGGGCTGTTCCGCTATGAGACCCGGGACTGCGCCGACTTGGCTGCCCGGGTGCGCTGCTGGAATGACCAGCTGGGGGAGAAGGGGCTGAAGGTCCGGGTCCTCAAGGGCTGTGCTCACACCCACCGGTATCTCATTTATGTTTACCGCAAGAGCCGCCTGTGTCAGGTGCTGGCCGATGAGGCTGTGCGGGAGTTCCTGCAACGCGAGGGCTATGCCCTGCCGGAAGATGCTTCCGATTGTGACGGTATGCTGCGGCAGCTGTCCCGGCGGCTGTGCTGCGAGGCCGATTTTCCCCATGAGATCGGCGTGTTTCTTGGTTATCCGCTCACCGATGTGGTGGGCTTTATCGAAAATCAGGGCCGCAACTTCACCTGCTGCGGCTGCTGGAAGGCTTACGGCGACCCCGATGCCGCCGCG
>OQVT01002626.1_pt1 | contig 11585 bp, 7 predicted proteins | sample 1691561 | NCBI WGS metagenome assembly OQVT01 (sample SAMN03418260, study PRJEB22391) | human gut metagenome | biome: human-gut; feature: organic feature; material: feces | host: Homo sapiens | place: Tanzania | collected 2013-01
TTAAGGAACTTATTGATTTCTATTCTCTTGATGCCATTATTGCCGTAGGCTATCGTGTGTCTTCACTGAAAGCCACTCGTTTCCGCCAATGGGCAACAAAGATACAATAAGCCACAACGAATTGACTCCGATTTTGATAAGGTAATAAGAGGGTTGCTTGATAAAGAATAAGGCTATGCATGAATTCTCCTCCATAGGGCATGAAAGCATCATACTGAAAACCAACATGTATGACCATTTTCGTGATTTCACGAAATGCTCGCGTTTGATAGCGAATTACCATAATCTGAACGCCATTACAATAAAATTGTACCTTATTATTAAGAAATACGGACTTTTATTATTGCTTTAAACAGATTTTGTATAATTTTGCAAACGTTAAACATAAACTAATAATAATCAGCCAATGCAAAAGAAAGTATTGTTCGCCATCGGCTTAGCGGGATTAGGGGGAATGGTTTCTCCCACTACTGCCCAAGCTCAGGACAACGTGACTGTTGTTGTTAATGATGGTAAGGTAAAAGGTAACAGCATTAGCGGTGTAGTCTATTCTGCGGATGACAACGAACCGCTCATCGGTGCTCAGGTGAGAATCGTGGGCGCAAATGTAGTTACTATCACAGACGTAAACGGTAGATTCAGTTTCAAGTCAGTAGAACTGAAGAAACAGAAACTACAGGTGTCGTACATCGGTATGGAGACCCAGACTGTGACAGCAGGTCATGAGATGAAGGTCGTGTTGAAGCGCGACTCCAAGACTCTTAGCGATGTTGTGGTCAACGGCTACTTCACACGTAAGAAGCAGACCTTCACCGGTGCTGCCAAGACTGTTACAAGCGACGAGATTATGAAGGTTGCGCCTAACAACATCTTGCAGACACTTGCCACCCTCGACCCGTCATTGAATATTGCGCAGAATAATGCTGCTGGTTCAAACCCTAATGCAGTGCCCGACCTCGTAATACGTAGCACCACATCGCTTTCTACGGGCAATGAGGTAGGACTCAACGCACCGCTTATCGTGATTGACGGTGTGGAGCAGAGCCTTCAGGCACTCTACGACATGGACATCAACGACATTGAGCGTGTAGACATTCTTAAGGACGCCTCGGCTACAGCACTTTACGGTGAGAACGCTGCCAACGGCGTTATCGTAATCGAGCGCAAGCGCGTAAGCCAGTCGCCCGTACGCATTCGCTATACCGTAACTCCTCAGTTGAGTTTTGCCGACCTGAGCAGCTACGACTATTGTAACGCAGCGCAGAAGCTGGAGCTTGAGAAGCGTGCCGGACTCTACAAGAGCGAGACTGGCAAGCTCGACGAGAGCTATTTTGAGAAACTCGCTTTGGTGACAAGCGGCATCGATACCGATTGGAAGTCGAAGCCCGTGCGCAACAGCTTCTCGCACAACCACTCACTTTCTATTTCAGGACGCGGTTCGGGTCTTGACTACAACGTCAACGCCAACTATCAGAACACCCAGGGTGTGATGAAGGACGACGGCCGTACACGCTATGGCATGAACGTATACCTTTCGTATACAGCCATAAACAACCTCGTCATCACACTCCGTGCCTCACACGACCAGCTCAACACCAACTCGTCTAAGTACGGCTCATTCTCAAGCTACTTGGAGTGCAACCCCTACGATTCGCCCTACGACCAGTATGGCAACCTGCGCTCAGAGCTGTCGTACGAGACGAATAATCCTCTGTATGAGGCATCGTTGAGCAGCTTCAGCAAGTCGCAGTCGCGCACACAGCAGGTTTCGCTCGACGTGCGCTACAACATCAAGCCCAACTTCTTCATCACAGCCCAGGGTTCGTACAATACAAGCCGTGGCACAAGCGACGTGTTCCGCTCGCCCGACTCGCACGACTTCAAGAACGAAACAAACATTTCGCAGAAGGGCAAGTATACTCTTGGCAACACCGGTTCCGACCAGTGGGCTGCCAAGCTCGTGGGCAACTATATCCACAACTTCGACAATGACGGCACAATGCTCACCCTCAACCTTGGCGGTGAGATAAAGCGCTCGAAGTCGACATCAAGCACACTCGTTGCTACAGGCTTCCTCAGCGACGAGCAGAACGACATTGCATACGCCACAACTTATCCTGACGGCGACAAACCGTTGGGCAGTGAGGACCTCTCGGCAAGCTTGGGTGGATTCCTTGCAGCCAACTTCATGTGGAAGAACCGCTATGTGCTCGACGGTTCTTACCGTGTGTCGGGTTCGTCAAAGTTCGGTAGCGACCACCGCTATGCTCCGTTCTGGTCGGTAGGTGCCGGATGGAACATTCATAATGAAGAGTTCGCTAAGAAGCTTGGCTGGATCAACACATTGCGTCTGCGTGGCAGCTACGGCTACACAGGTAGCGTGAAGTTCAGCTCATATCAGGCCGTTACTACATACAAGTACAACAGCGACTATCTGTCGTACACCGGAGTGGGCGCAATACCTATTGGTATGGCCAACCCCGACCTTAAATGGCAGACCACAAAGAAGCTCAACGTCGGCATCACATCATCATTGTTCGGCGACCGTCTGAACGTCAACTTCGACGTGTACAACGAGAAGACCACCGACATGCTTATCGACCGTTCGCTTCCGCCATCATCAGGAACAACAAGCGTGAAGGCTAACCTCGGTTCGCAGACCAGCAATGGTATCGAGTTCTCATTGTGGGGCAAGATTATCAAGACAAGAGACTGGGAGTGGAGCCTCTCAGTAAACGGTCTGCACTCGAAGACCACCATCAACAACATCTCTGACGCCATGAAGCGTATGAACGAGCAGAACGCATCAGGATTTACCTCTTCAGATGGTTCTACCAACATTGCGTCGTCGTCGCCGCTGTTCCAGTATCGTGAGGGTGAGTCGCCGTCGGCAATCTATGCTGTGCGCTCGGCAGGTATCGACCCCGCTACCGGCAATGAGATATTCATCAAGAAGGACGGTAGCTACACCTACAAGTACGACTCGAAGGACCAGGTGTCGTGTGGCGATACCAACCCAACATTGCAGGGTAGCATCTCGTCAATGTTGCAGTACAAGAACTTCTCGCTCACAGCAAGCTTCTCATATCGTTTCGGTGGCGAGATGTACAACTCAACACGTGCCTTGAAGGTTGAGAATGTCAACCCGCGCAAGAACTGCGATGTGCGTGCATTCACCGACCGCTGGACCACCGTGGGCGACGTGAAGCCATACATCGACATAGCTAAGGCAACCGGCAACACAAGCGTATATACCGACCGTTTCGTAGAGAAGGACGATGAGCTGTGGCTCTCAAGCCTCTACTTGCAGTACAACGTCCCGATGACATTCCTCAAGAAGCTGCACATCCAGAAGATGTATCTGGGCATCGGCACTGAGGATCTCTTCCGCATCACATCCGCCAAGTACGAGCGTGGTACATCTTACCCATTCAGCCGCAGCATTAACATGTCGGCAAGTCTGACATTCTAAGCTGCTGGCAATAGGGACACCATATAAATATATTGCAACAATAAAACATATATTATAATGTATAAGACACATTTCAACAAACATATAGCACGACTGGCGTTTGCCCTCCTTCTGGGCACCACCGCTCTTACATCGTGCAACGACTTCCTGGATGTTCGCCCGAAAGGCGAGAATCTTGAAGCCGACCAGTTTAAGACTCCTGCCGGATTTGAGGCTGCCATATATGGAGTGTACGGTACCATGCAGTCGGGTTCGCTCTACGGCATGGACCTCTATTGGGGACTTACCGACGTGATGGCGCAAGATTTTGCCAACAGCAACGACGCATTGGGCTCGGACGCACTCGCCAAGTATCAGTATAACGACGACGACTATCTGCGCAACCGTCTGGCAAGCGTCTGGGCTACAGCCTATCAGACCATCGGCTACGCCAACAACGTGCTGAAGAATCTTCAGGAGAAGAAGAAAGCCGATTTCCCGCTCTACAATCTCTACAAGGGCGAAATGCTGGCTGTGCGTGCCTATCTGCACTTCGACCTGCTGCGCCTGTTCTGCTCAACCGACCCTACCAAGCGTGGCATTCCTTACACCACTACCTACGAGGCTAAGATAAATGAGTTTAAGAAGGTGGGCGAGGTGTACAGCCTTATCATCAAGGACCTCCAGGAGGCTGAACAGCTGCTCGCTGAGGAGAAGGATGCAATAGTCTATCCGCGCAACAACGGCCAGTACTTCAAGTTCCAGAACTTCCGCGAGACCCACTGCAACTACTACGCAGTGCTCGGCATGCTTGCCAAGGTATACTGGATGCAGGGCGACATGGACAATGCTGCCAAGTATGCACAGATGGTCATCGATAGCAAGAAGTTCCCGCTGGTAGAGCCTAACGAGGTGCAGAATGTCTTCGCCGGCAAACTGTCCGACCGCGAGACACTGTGGGGACTCTACTCTACAAGCTATCTGCAGACCGTGAAGAGCTATCTGTACACCTTCCAGTCGTTCCACTCGTTCAATCCCTACACCGACGAGTCGGGTGTAAGCCATCCGATGCCTTACGACAAGGTTTATGCCCAGGACATCGACGCCACATCGCAGGACTTCCGTCTGCAGTGGTTCAAGAAGGGCAACCAGACTGTAAATCTCTACAAGACCGTCGACATTTATACACTCGACGAGCGTGAGATGGCACCTAAAGACTGGAAAAACCGCATTGACGGCATCAATATCCTGCACGTGTCTGAGCTGTATCTCATAGCTGCCGAGGCTCTGCTCGACAAGAACTATGACAAGGCACTCGAATACTTCCAGGCTGAGACTTCGTCGAGAGGACTGCCCGCACTGCGTGCCGGCAAGACTCTGACCAAGGAGATGATATTCAACGAGTATCACAAGGAGATGTTCGGTGAGGGACAGGTATGGTACAACATGAAGCGTCTGAACCGCGACATACAGTCGAACGTTGAGTTGCGCACCATTCCGGCAAGCGAGAATATATACGTGCTGCCTATCCCGGTAGACGAGTTTAACTATAGAAACTAAAGTTATAATAGGAGACAATAAAAATGAAAAACAAGATATTTGCACTTGCTCTTGCTGCCACCGCAATGGTGGCTGTGAGTTGCGAGGAGGACTATAAGCTGTATGATACGGGTCAGGTTGACTCGGTATCGTTCAACTACACCAACAGCAACTACTCTGCCGACTCGGTCATAACCTACAACTTCGGCTATGACATTGCACAGGAGCACGAGATTGCCATACCTGTGACGCTTATGGGTGTGCCCAAGAGCGAAGCACGCAAGATTGACATCAAGGTGGTGGCCGATTCTACCGACATGGTAGAAGGCGTGAACTTTACCATCGCACGTGCCGAGATAGCAGCCAACGCTACAAAGGACACAGTGAAGATAATGCTTCTGCGCGGTAACGACGATGAGATTCAGACCAAGGAGAAGAAGCTGCGCATTGAGATTGGCATGAACGACCAGCTTCGTCCTACAGGTCAGAAGACATTCACCGTGCGCTATTCCGACTTCCGCATTACAGAGCGTCCCGAATGGTGGTCTGACTATGCGGGTCTGCCAAAATACTCGTTTGAGAATGCACAGCTCTTCTTCAAGTATTTCTATGAGCTTATGCCCAAGGCCAACAAGGACGTGTACAACGAGCTTATTACGGCTTACGGCGAATACTTTGTCAAGGCGAAGGCCATGCAGGGGCCGTTTGCCATGTACGAATCTATCCTGACCAAGTATGTGCTCATACCTATGTACAACGACCACAAGGACGACATAGAGTGGCAGAAGACGCCTTCTGTAAACTGATGAGGTGAAACAATAAAAAAGCGAACAAAATGAAAAGAAAAAACATATTTACAGCTATAGCCCTCGCGTTGAGCCTGTCGCTTGGTATGGTGTCGTGTATCAGCGATGACAGTACGGAGGCTACAAGAGAACTGCCCACGCTGACTATACAGAACGCAAACGGTAGCGAAATGCCCGAATACAACTTGTATCTTGGCAATGATTGTGTCATCGACCCACAGGTGTCGTACTCGGGCGACGCTTCAAATCTGCAGTACAAGTGGCAGGTGGGCACATACATCAATGGCGCAAAGGGCAAGCTCGAAGAGGTGAGCACCGAGCCAACGCTCAACTATCAGTTCACATCGGGTGGCACATACTACGTTCATCTGGCTGTTACTGACGGACAGGTGGGTAAGGTGATAGAGTATAAGGTCAATGTGAACCGTACCTTCGAGAAGGGTTATCTCATCACATCGACCGATGCCGACGGCAAGGGCAATCTGAGCTTCGTCAAGACACTCACTTCTGAGGAGATGGCAGCCGGACAGAAAGAGGTTGTGATTGAACACTGTCTGAACAAGATGAATCCCGACGTGTCGGAAGACCATCTGGTGAATGCCGTGCTTGCAAGCATTACATGGCCTAAGTCGCTTACACGTGTAATGGTGTCGACCGACGACCACTGCTATGTCATCGACCCTAACAACTTCACCGTAATCACCGCTATCAACTACGGTGAGACATCGTCGACATTCCGCGCTTCGTCGTTCCTGCCCGACTCGTATGCACCTTACGCCTACGACAAGACCACCGGCGAGTTTGTGCATGTCAATGTGCAGTATATGTTCTCGTATAGCAAGAATACCTTCAAGGGACTAAGAGCTGACGCCTTCATCGCATCGAAGATGAACATGTGGGGATCGGTTTCTACCAACACCTATTTGGTTGACTACAATACCAACGTAGCCAAGGCTCAGAACATGAACACCGGCGAATTTGATGCTGTTGGCAATCTGCCTGAAGGTCAGGAGCTGCTTACCGTGTTCTGCAACTACGGCTACGATGCCAACTACAATCTGCCGGTATACACCTTCTCGAAGGATAAGTCGACAGGCGACGTATACATCTGGGAGTTTATTGCAGGCAACTCATATTATGGTACTCCCGATAAGTTTCAGTCGCAGAAGATTGAAGCCGACGCCAACACAGCTGTTCCTGCCAAGGGTACTCCGTTTGTAGTGTCGTTCAATCAGAAGCGCTATTTCTATGCGCTCGGCAGCTGCATCTACGCTTATCTGCCCGACGTGGCTACAAAGTCATTGCCTCAGAAGGATCAGTATGCCATCGATTTCGGCAGCAACGAGGAGGTGACATTCGTTGACCTGAATGCTACCACCGACCAACTCCTCGTCGGTACTTACGACAAGAGCACCAAGCGTGGCAACTTCTACATCTACAACTGTAAGGACGTGCGCACCGACAACAGTGCCAATGTCAAGCCGGTTGAGGAACACAAGGGTTGCGCCGGACGCATCTCGTCTATCATCTTCAAACCGAGTGTTCAGTAATGCTGAATGCTTAACAATAAAAATACAAATATGACGTTAAGAACAATATTGACTGCTGCATTCATGACGCTTGCTTCGGCTGGCATGATGGCGCAGTCGGTCAAGATAGCAGGTACACTCCGTGGCAGTGTGCCTGCCGACTTGAAACTCTACGTGATGCCCGTAGGAGTGTCGTCGTTGCAGCCCGACTCTGTATCGGTAAACGGACAGAAGATTCTGGCCAATACGTCAGTCTCGCCATATAATATATATAAGGTAGTGGCTGTGGCAAACCGTCGTCAGAACATTGTGCCTGTGCATCTTACTGTAAAGAAGGATGCTGCCAATTTGTCGATGACTATCGATGCCGAGGGCAACATCGACTTCAACAAGGTCGATGCCGACACCAAGGCTCTCGTTGCGTTCAACGATCTAAGTGTGGTTCGCAGCAAGCAGCTATGGATGGATGGCAAGACAATGCAGGCTGAGGCTCTGAAGAGTCTGGTGCTCGGTTATCCTGCCATTGCCGACAGCTTGATACGGGCTTATCGTCCGTCGACGGTTACAACCCAGTATCTGCGCCTGTGGGCTTCGACCTTCAGCTTTGAGAATATGGAGAACCTGCGCTTTGCTACAGGACGTATGCCGCAGGACGTGGGCGTAGACATCGCTGCTGAGGCTAAGCGCATAGCTCCGGCAGTAGATTGCCCTATGTCGTCGGCATTCGATTCGTCTCCGCGTGTGGTGCTTGCGTCGCTGCCGCAGGGCAGTCTCGACGAGCGCATATCGGCTGTAGAGAATTCGGTGAAGGATGCATTGCTCAAACTGCGCATTGAGGATGTGTTGCTCAACAAGTACATCACTACATTCCGCTATGCCGTAAACTATGACGAGGGACTCAGCGAACTTACATCGCTCACCGAGCGCTATGGTCTCGACAAGAAGTATCTCAGCGAGTTCAAGAAGCGTAAGGCTACAGTGTCGGGCAATATGTTCCCTGCCGATGTGGTGCTGAACGACCTCAACGGCAACAAGGTGGACTTCGCCAAGTTCCGTGGCAAGTATGTCTATATCGACATGTGGGCATCGTGGTGTGTGCCTTGCATCAAGGAGATACCTCACCTGAAAGCTATTGAGAAGGACTTGCAGAACGAGGACGTAGTGTTCCTCTCAATCTCTATCGACTCTAATGTTGAGGCATGGAAGAAGAAGGTGGCACAGCTCGGACTTGAGGGCAACCTGCTCATCGACTCTAAGGGCACGCTCGCTCAGTCGCTCAACGTAAACGGCATCCCGTTCTTCCTCATCTACGACCGTGAGGGCCGTATGTACAAGTACAACGCTCCGCGCCCAAGCGACGCACGACTGAAGCCGTTGCTTGAGGGGCTGAAGTAAAAATAAACACTTAAAAACAAATCTATTATGTCAAAAAAACTCTTTGCGTTGTTGCTCCTGTTGTGCAGCATCGCTGTCACGGCAAAGGATGTGAAGACTGGTAACTGGAATGTCATTCCATTGCCGCAGTCGGTAGAAGTCGTTGCCAAGCCGGCATTCGTCATCAATGCCCACACCACAGTTTATTATCCTACAGGCGACGCTGTGCAGAAGCGCAACGCCGAATTCCTTGTTTCGTATGTCAAGGCTATGACCGGTATCGGCATCACTGCAACCGACCGCTCGGTTTCCAACCAGATACGTCTGGGCGTAGCAAGCGTAGCTGGTGGCGACGAGGCTTACGACATCAACGTGACAAAGAAGCTCATCACACTCAACGGTGCCACACACGCTGCCGTGTTCCGTGGATTGCAGACATTCACAAAGGCGCTGCCTATGGTGAGCGAAGCTAAAGAGGTGGCATTGCCGGCTGCAAAGATTCACGACGCGCCACGCTTTGCCTATCGTGGATTCATGCTCGACTGCGGTCGCCATTTCTTCCCGGTCAACTATATCAAGAAGTTTATCGACGTGCTCGCAATGCACAACATCAATTATTTCCACTGGCACCTGACTGAAGATCAGGGTTGGCGCATCGAGATAAAGAAATATCCGCTGCTCACCGAGATTGGTTCGAAGCGCAAGCAGACAGTGTTGCCTGGCGGTAAGGAATACGACGGCAAGCCCGTGTCAGGATATTACACACAGGACGAGGCACGTGACATCGTGCGATATGCAGCCGAACGCCACATCACTGTAATTCCTGAGGTAGACATGCCCGGACACATCCAGTCGGCACTGGCAGCTTATCCGCAGTTGGGATGCACTGGAGGTCCGTACGACGTGTGCTGCCACTTCGGCGTGATTCGCGAAGTGATGTGTGCCGGTCAGCCCTTCGCCCTGCAACTTGCCAAGGACGTCATCAACGAGATTATGGACATATTCCCCTCACCTTATATACATATAGGTGGCGACGAGTGTCCTAAGGAGCGCTGGAAGGAATGCGAACGTTGCCAGGCCAAGATTGCCGCTCTCGGACTGAAGGACATCGAGGGTCACTCAAAGGAGGAGCAGTTGCAGTCGTGGTTTATGGGCGAAGTAGCCAAGGAGATAAAAGCCCGTGGCCGCAAGATGCTTGGATGGGACGAGATACTCGACGGAACCCCGTCGAAGGACATCACCGTGATAGCATGGACAAGTCAGAAAGCTTCTGTACGCTCAGCCAAGGAAGGACACAAGACCGTAGTGGCCCCTATCACCAACTTCTACTTTTCCAATCCACGCATCAATCAGATAACCGGCATACCGAGCATAAAGCGCGTTTATGACGTAAATCCTGCGTTTGCCCAACTGTCCGACAGCGAGAAGACCAACATCATCGGTGCCGAAGGATGTATATGGACCGAGTGGGTGTCCGACACCAAGAAGCTTGAATGGGAACTGCTGCCACGTCTTGCAGCCCTTGCCGAAGTGCAGTGGACTAATCAGGAGCAGCGCGAATTCGGCAGCTTCGCCGACCGTCTGTTACACATGCACGACATCTATCGCAAGATGAATCTGAACTACAAGGAAGACATCGAGAAGGCAATCCTGACCGACGGAAACGCAGCAAAATAGAAAACAGGTTTATACCCCTTATTTTGCTGTTGTGTTCCTGTTCGGTGGTTCTTTTGTATCTCACAAGCACAAAATTTATTTTTGATGTGGGTCAAATAACGGCCTGCGTTTTTGCGGCAATAACACAGGGCAGTGTGATATGGCTCCTGGCCATGGCTACCGAAATAGTTTCCAATGCTCAGGCTTCGACTTCATCGGACATGGATGATTACTACCAGAATCTGATGTACGCGAACTACTACAACAGCATGTACGGCGGATATGGTTACGAATTTAATGTGACGGTGTACCCGGAGGATGCATTCGATAAGCAGGTGCTCTTCACCTCCTCCGATTCCTCAATCGCCAAACTTTCTGTGGATATTAATCAAAGCAATCCTACGGCAAGCAATTATCAGGAGTTTTCATCGGTGCCGTACGTATCGGGCATTTCGGCAGGCAGCGCTTTTATCACGGCAACGCCAATGGATTCTCATGCGGAAGGAACGACAATGAATGTTACCGTAAGAGAGGACATTCCTGACGTTAGTTTTGTTGGGTATCTAGAGCATTGCTCGGAACATTCATTCAAAGATTATGGTACAGCCCAGGCATGGTTCAGATTTAATACCGGACAAAGTATGATTTCGGTTCACAAACAAGTGTCGGAAGATAGGTACGATGAGTACTGGAATTTTCCGTACAATGTTGCAGCCGCAGCATATGCCGGAGGAAAGGTGTATGGGTATCAAAACAGGTTATGGTATGGCAAAACCCGTGCAGATTTCTTTGTTATTGACTACAACAAGGATCCAAATAACCTTGAAGAAGTTCTGACCGGGGTCAATGCAGGTCTGGAAGTTGTCGATATGGCATACAACCATGCGAATGACACCATGTACGCAATAGCCTATAACGAGGAGTACGGCGATGCTTTGTCTCTTTATACGGTTGACATTGCTCTGGGAACTTTGACAGAAGTTGCCCCGCTGTACGGCGCGGACGAAGAAGGCTTCGACCTTAAAGTAATTTGCTTCGCAATAGATGAAAACGGAAAGGCATATGGTCTCAACGAGATCAGTTCGTTGGCATGTAAAAAAGATTATTTGCTGGGTATCAACTTGAATACCGGAGAGGTTACTGTTGAAAAAGAAATTTTTGAAATAAACAGCGGCACTTCCTATACAACGTATAGGAGTGCATACGGCACAAGTATTGTTTATGACTATG
>OQVT01002631.1_pt1 | contig 11578 bp, 10 predicted proteins | sample 1691561 | NCBI WGS metagenome assembly OQVT01 (sample SAMN03418260, study PRJEB22391) | human gut metagenome | biome: human-gut; feature: organic feature; material: feces | host: Homo sapiens | place: Tanzania | collected 2013-01
GCTGATTTAGGTTCGAAAACATATTGAAGTTCAGGGAATAAACAATCACATTGGGCGATGAGACGGTTGATTTCTTGAGAATAGATTTTTTTGATCTGATAATGTCTGTGTACTAAAGCTTTCAAGTCTTGATATCCGTTTTTGTTTTCAAAAACGTTGTCATTGACATATTGAACATCGGAATCAGTACCAATGATAGTTGAAATGGTTTGAGCATCTAAAGGATCGGATTTAGCAATGTTATGAGCGTTACGCCACTGATTGACAAAATCAGTATTCAAAAATTTGATGCTTTCATTATCATTGAGATTGTCCTTAATAAAGTTATAGACATTAGTAGAATAGATACCAGTAACTTCTAAAGCAAAACAGATACTGGTACAGTTATCATCGGAATAACTTCTTACAGTTTCTAAAAAAGAAGTAACTTCTGATTTAACAAATTTAAAAGATAATTTTTTTCGCAAGAATTTAGGTTTAACAGACCTGCGATCACTGACCTTGAGGATAGCAGCATCTGCTTTGCCTTTAGAGGCGTCCATGCCAACATAAAGAATATAATTGTTTTCCATAAATAATGACCTTCTTTCATATGTAATCGGTTCTGAATTGCACCTCTAAATCAAGACAAACGCAACCTCGCAAATACGGAGACAAGTGTAGAAACACTGCTGCAACAAACTAATTCGGGTATAAAGTGATGTCAAGTCTAAAGGATTAAGTCTTTTAGAAGTGGACGTACATTAAGTAGCCACAGGGGAGAAAAATAAAACCTTCATTCAAAACAAAACTATTATCTAGAAATTAGAATGTACAATCAATAATGAATTTAATTAAATTAAATTCATTAACTGATTACGTACATATTATACGAGAAGGGAGAAATTATTGTGGATAAAAAGAAAACATCAGTCAATATGCTTGAAGGTCCGATATTTAAGAGTTTGGTTATCTTTATGATTCCAATTCTTATATCAAACATCTTCCAGCAATTCTATAACACAATGGATACAGCCATTGTAGGAAATACGTTAGGAATGACATCACTTTCTGCGATTGGTTCATGTGCAGCTGTTTATGACCTATTAGTAGGTTTTGCGTTAGGTATTGGGAATGGTTTATCCATTGTCACTGCAAGAAGCTATGGTTCAGGAGATGAAGAACTCTTAAAGAAATCAGTGGCAGCTAGCTTTGTGATTGGTATTATATCTTCTATAGTGATTACTATTATCGCATCTATGGGAATTAAACCATTACTTATTGCGATTAATGTATCACCAGATCTATTGAATGAAGCTTATAGCTATATTATTGTGATAGTCCAATTCTTAGTCGTTATGTTTGCATATAACTTATGTGCAGGCTTATTACGTGCGATAGGGAATAGTCTCATGCCTTTAATCTTCTTAATCGTATCATCTGTATTAAATATCGGTTTAGACTTATTCTTCATTACACAGCTTCATATGGGTGTAAGAGGAGCAGCCGTTGCGACAGTCATTGCCCAGGGTGTATCAGTTGTATTCTGTTTGATTTATATCTTTAAGAATGTTCCATTACTCGTACCAGAAAAGAGACATTTTAAATTTGATGCAGAATTATATAAAGAACTATTAGGCCAGGGATACTCTATGGCTATTATGAGTGCTATCGTTAATGCAGGTTCAGTCATCTTACAATCAGGTATCAATGGTTTAGGAAGCAAACAGATCATTGCCGGTCATACTTCTGCAAGAAAACTTTATATGTTCTTTAATATGCCTTTCACAGCTATGGGTCAGGCAGCCAGCACATTTGTATCTCAAAATAGAGGTGCAGGAAACCCATCACGTATACGCAAAGGTATGAAAGAAATGTATATCTATGATGTAGTCATTGCTGCAATTGTCACAGTCATACTATTATTCAGTGCCCCTACACTTGTAAAATGGATATCAGGTACATCAGACCATACAGTCTTATACAATGGTTCACTTTACTTACGTATCGTAGCTCCTAACTATGCAGTATTAGGTGTATTAATGCAGACTAGATTCGCATTACAAGGTATTGGACAGAAGATGTTACCACTTGTATCAAGTATTATTGAATTAGTCGGTAAGATCATCTTTGTATTCGCACTTATTCCAGTCTTTAAATATATGGCTGTCATTTTCTGTGAACCAGTCATCTGGATCGTTATGACAATCTATCTATTAATCGTATTCTGGAAAGATCCATTCATTAAAGAGGCTTAGTCCTCTTTTTCTTTTAATACCTATTTAGAAATAATTCTAAATAGGTATTGTATTTTCTCTCACTTGTTGTATAATCTATTTAGAAAGTTATCTAAATAGGTGGTGAACATATGTTTGAGAAGACATTTAAAGCACTCAGTGCACCAGTAAGAAGAGATATTCTGAATTTATTAAAGAAAGGGAGGATGTCTGCAGGAGATATTGCCGCACAATTTGATATGACACAGGCCACTGTCTCATATCACTTATCGATATTAAAATCTGCAGACTTGATCAGAGAAGAAAAAGATAAGAATTATATTTATTATGAAATCAATGCGACTGTATTTGAAGAAATGTTGTTGTATTTTAAATCTTTCTTAGGAGGAAATGATGATGTTGAAGAATAAATGGGTTAAGTTTAGTTTGGTATTATTTCTGTTGCCACTTGTATGTATATTAGTGACTTATAATAAGTTGCCTGCACAAGTCGCAACACACTTTGATTTTAGTGGTAAACCTGATGGGTATATGGATAAGTTCTTAGGTTTATATGGTTTATGGGGATTTATGTTAGTACTACATATCTTCTGTGCTTTTATGACATTTAAAGATCCTAAAAAGAGTAATATACCAGATATAGGATTAAGAATTGTATTAATGATTTGTCCAGTGATATGTCTCATGGAGACTTTAGTTATTATTACGTATAGTCTTGGATATCGCTTTAATACTACAATTATTGTGAATATCATACTAGGACTTATCTTTATTATTTTAGGTAATTACTTACCTAAAATAAAAAGAAACTATACTATAGGTATACGTACTTCATGGGCATTAAATAGTGATGAGAACTGGTCACGTACACATAGATTTTCTGGTTATGTGTTTGTAGTAACTGGAATGTTGTATCTTATCTTAAGTATGTTAGGTTATATGTATATAGGTTTAGGTATTTTATTGATATCTAGCTTACTATGTTTTGGGTATAGCTATAGCTTGTACAGAAAGGGGATTTAGTGGAATACCACTAAATCTTTTTTTAATAGCATTTTCTAAAACTGCAAAAAGATGCATAAAATACAAAAGTAGTGTATAGTAATGAATGGGTAGGGGAATAGCTCATACCAAAATCCGATTTCCTTATTCATGATCACCGAAGGTGATCTTTTTTTTATGTCTAAGTTTTAGGATGCTTATAGATGTTAGCTATAGAATATATCTAATCTGATTAAAAAGTGAAAATGAGTCAAATATTTTCATGATTTATCAAAAAAGTGCGTTCAATCATCTCTAAATATTCAAAAATGTTCATAAAAATAAGCAATTAAATGAATAAATATGAAAAATAATGGAAAATTATGAATAAAAATGATTGAAAACGCATTCTTCCTGTGATAATATTGGAATTGTCAAAGGGAGGTAAGGAAAAGATGAAATTAGCGACAAGAATTAATTCGTATTTAAGAATTGAAGGTTATGATTTAGAAAAAACATTCTCTGATTTCAAAAAGGTAGGATTAGGATATGTAGATTTAAATTATCCAGAGCATGTTAAAGAATATGATCCAGATACGATGAAATCATTATTAGAGAAATATGATTTAAAACTCAATGGTGTTGCACTTAGATTTAGAGGAAAATTTATTAATGGTGAATTAGGAAACTCTGATCCTCAGATTGCGGAAGAAGCACTTCAGTTATGCAAGGATGCAGTAGACTACTGTAGAGCTGTAGGTGGAAAAGTTATTACAATTTGGTTAGGATTTGATGGATTTGATTACAGTTTCCAGATTAATTACAAAAAGGTGTGGGATCAGTTAGTTCATGCATTCCAGGAAGTTTGTGATTATGCACCAGATTTACTAATCAGTATCGAATATAAACCATATGAAGAAAGAGCTTATGCGTTTATTGACTCAATGGGTGTTACAGGAATGATGTTAAATGATATTAATAGGGATAACATTGGTGTAACATTAGATTACTGTCATATGTTAATGAAACATGAAAACCCTGCATTTGCGGCAGATATTTTTGGAAGCCAGAACAAATTATATGGTATTCATTTAAATGATGGTTATGGTGTGCATGATGATGGTTTAATGATTGGTACATCAACTCCATTCAAGACACTAGAAATGCTTTATTATTTCAAGAAGCATGGTTATGAAAATGCGATTTATTTTGATACATTCCCTGTTATTGAAGAAGCTGCAGAGGAATGCGAAAGAAATATTGAAATGATTAATTATATGAATAATTTGATTGATCAGGTTGGATTAGATTATGTTCAATCTATCATAGATAAAAATGATGCTATTGCTGCTAGTAAGTTAATGCTTGAGTTCTTTAAAGGAGGAAAATAATAATGAATTATAAAGAAACAGCAAAAGGTATTCTCGAACATGTTGGTGGAGTCGAAAATATTTCAAATATGTCTCATTGTGCTACACGTCTAAGATTAAACTTAAAAGATGAAACATTGGCAGATGATGAAAAAGTTAAATCTGTAGATGGTGTTGTGAATGTTATTAATAAAGCTGGACAGTACCAGGTACTTATTGGAATTGAAGTCCCTCATGTCTTTGAAGAATTTGAAAAATTAGTAAAAGGCAATGGAAATGTTGAAATGGCAGAAAGTAATGAAGATGAAGGTGTCATTAGTAAAATTTTCTCAGCAATTTCTGCTATCTTTGCACCATTATTACCTGCTTTAGCTGGATCAGGAATTTTAAGAGGTTTATTAATTCTTTCAGTACAACTAGGTCTTATTAAAGAAGGCAGTGGTACTTATACAATTTTATATTCAACATCTATGGCAGTCTTTTATTTCTTGCCAGTGTTGTTAGCGTTTACATCAGGCAAAAGATTTGGGGCAAGTCCATATATCTCAGCGCTTATTGGAGCTGCTTTGATTCATCCAGATTTAATTGCATTAATGGGTAAAGTTGGTAATGGAGCAGTGACTTCATTCTTCGGAATTCCAACAGTTTTAATGAATTATAATTCTACAGTTTTACCAATTATTATTACAATCTGGGTATATTCATATTTATATAAGTTCCTAGATAGAAAAGTTCCAGAAACATTAAAATTAGTTGTTTTACCACTTATCTCATTAGTAGTAATGGTTCCATTAACATTAATTGTTATTGGTCCAATCGGTGTTTATGTTGGTGAAGGTATTGCGAATGTAGTTAACTGGTTAATCGAACGTAGTGGTGTTTTAACAGGTATCTTAATTGGTGGTGGATGGAGTGTCCTTGTAAGCTTTGGCGTACATTGGGCAGTTAATCCAATCATGATTAATAATATTTCTCAGTTTGGTTATGACTATATTTGTCCATTAACATTTGCATGTAACTTTGCAGTAATCGGTACAGCTATTGGTGTTTATTTAAAAGCAAAAGATGCTAAATTAAAAGGATTCTCATTAACAGGTGTTATTACAATTGCTTTATCAGCAATTATCGAACCAACACTATTTGGTATGTTAGTAAAGAATAAAAAGTTATTCTTAGCACAGATTATCGGTGGTGCAGTAGGTGGCGCTTATTTAGGATTAATGAAGGTTGTTACAAATGCTTTCGTATTCGGTAGTGTTACAACATTCCCAGCATTTATTACAACTAATTCAAATGTGATTCATGGTGCAATTGGTTTATTAATTGCTACAGTAGTAGGTGCAGTATTAGGATATATTTTTACAGATAAAGACGACAAACTCGCTTAGTATTGTTTTATAAATCATAGAAAATATGCTATTCTTATAAAGAAGGAAGCAGGTGTATTTAATATGATTCCATATGAAAGACAAAAGAAAATCTTAAGTATTATTGAAGAAAGAGATCTTGTAAAAATAGACGAATTACAACAAATATTTGATGGTGTTTCTGTATCAACTTTGAGAAGAGATTTAAAAGAACTTGAGAAAAATAGAAAAATAGAATCATTTTCAGGCGGTGCTTTTAAAAAAATCTCAACTATTGGTGAAATACCAATATCAACAAAAAACACACTAGAAAGTGAAAAGAAAGATAAGATTGCCAGAATGGCAAGTGAATTGATTGTTGATGGAGATACTGTATATATTGATTCTGGATCAACATGCACAATGATTCTTCAATATGTTGTGGAAAAGAAAATTACTATCTATACTACAAATACAGATATTTTCTCTATAAATCAAAATATGGTAGCTAATGTATTTGTACTTGGCGGTCGATATAACCCAATAACTTCTTCATTGACTGGACCATTTACAGAAGACCTATTGAAGAATTTATATTTTAATAAATCGTTCTTAGGCGCAAATGGGATAGATGAAAAATTAGGTGTAACAACACCTACTATAGAAGAAGCGACTAAAAAGAGAATGGTAAAAACACATTCGGATCAGGTATATCTTGTATGCGACAGTTCTAAATTTCATAAGTTATCAAATGTAAAGGCATTTGATCTAGATGATGTGATTGTGATTTCGGATAAAAATGATACAAAATTAAATGAGAAAGTTTCAATAATTACTGAATTATAGATTGAAGTTGTAATGTAGAAATAAAGCGGGTCACTGATAGTGTACTCGCTTTTAAAATTAGGAGAAATAAGATGATATTTGATAAATTTAGAAGTAAGAAAAAAGAGAATTTTGAAATTTGTTCACCAATAAAAGGCAATGTTATTGATATAACTAAAACAAATGATCCGTTGTTTAAAGAAGAAGGATTAGGAAAAGGAGTAGGTATTATTGCTGAAGAAAACACTTTAGTATCACCAGTAAATGGTGAAATAAAAACTTTTTTCCCTACTAAACATGCTATTGGTATTACCTCAGATGATGGTGTTGATATGCTTATTCATGTAGGTATTGATACAGTTGAATTAAATGGTAAACATTTTAATGCATTAAAGAAGCAGGGTGACAAAGTTAAAAAAGGAGATAAACTTTTAGAAGTTGATTTTGAGAGTATTAAAACTGAAGGATACGATACGACTGTTTTATTTGTGATTACTAATACTCAGGAATATTCTTCTGTGAAATCTTGTGAAGGAAATAAGACAGTAGACGACACTATTATTGAAATTCAAAAATAGGAGATTTTATATGGAAAAGTTATTATGTCCAAGTATGATGTGTGCAGATTTTTCATCACTGAAAGAAGAAATAGCGAATCTAGAAAAAAGTGGAATTGATATATTCCACTTAGATGTGATGGATGGAAGCTTTGTCCCTAATTTTGGGATGGGATTACAAGATATTGAATATATTTGTAAAACAGCCACAAAGCCATGTGATGTTCATTTGATGATTGAAAATCCTTCGAAATACATAGATAAATTTGCAAAGCTTGGAGCGAATATTATTTATATACATCCAGAAACTGATTCGCATGCTTGCAGAACACTACAAATGATTAGAGATGCAGGTGTGAAATCAGGAATTGCAGTGAATCCAGGAACATCTTTTGAAACAGTGAGAGATTTATTATATTTATGTGATTATGTTATGTTGATGAGTGTTAATCCAGGCTTTGCAGGACAGAAATATCTAGATTTTGTCACAGAAAAATTCAAAAAGTTTGTAGATGAAGCTGAAAATTATGGAGGATATGATGTCATGATAGATGGTGCATGTTCTCCAGAAAAAATAGAAATGTTATCTAAAATAGGTGTTAAAGGTTTTATTTTAGGAACAAGTGCATTATTTGGAAAAGATAAGAGTTATAAAGAAATTATTGATGAATTGAGAGGACTATAAAATGAAGATTGGAATTGGCAATGATCATGTTGCAGTAGAATATAAAAAAGAAATTAAAAAATATATTGAAGACAAGTATGGATACGAAGTAATCAACTATGGAACAGATAGTACAGAAAGATTTAACTACCCAGTATCAGGAGAAGCAGTAGCAAATGCAGTTGTAAGTGGAGAAGTCGATAAAGGAATTGTAATCTGTGGTACAGGTGTAGGTATTTCCTTAGCAGCTAATAAGGTGAATGGCATTAGATGCGTGACTTGTAGTGAACCATATAGTGCATTATTATCTAGACAGCATAACAATACTAATATGTTAGCTTTTGGTGCTAGAGTAGTAGGTATTGAACTCGCTAAAATGATTGTAGATGCATGGTTAAGTGGTGAGTATGAAGGTGGTAGACATCAAGTAAGAATTGATATGCTGAAAGAAATTGAAGAAAGACAAAAGAATAAATAATATGAATTGTTCCTATCACTGTGTGATAGGAATTTTTTTTATAGACGAATCGTCTACACGAATCAACATAAAACATGTATAATATACACGAAACAAGATGATTTAGAGATATAAAAAGAGAAAAACTATGGATTTAAGGGGATAGAAAATGACGAGTAATGATTTGATAACAAATGTAGGAAAAAATTCTAATGATACAGCAGCCTTAGTATGGTCTGTTGCAGATGATCTTGTAGGAGCATATAAACCACATGAATATGGTTTAGTTATTTTACCTATGACAGTCATCAAACGTTTCCATGACTGTTTACTTCCGACACATCAAGCAGTACTTGATGAATATAAGAAAGTAGAAAAGTTAGCTGTAAAGGATGGTTTCTTACGTAAAGCATCAGGGTACCAGTTTTATAACATCAGTCCATTTACATTTAAGACGCTAATAGCAGATCCTGATAATATCGTGGATAACTTTAAAGCATACTTGAATGGATTTTCTGATAATGTACAGGATATCTTAGCTCGTATGGATTTTGACTCACAGATTAAGCATATGGAAGAAGCAGGACTTCTCTATCAGGTAATTATGGATTTCTGTACAGAGAAGGGAGATTTTTCACCAGATAAGATTAGTGCAGTTGATATGGGGTATGTATTTGAAAATCTTGTACGTAGATTTTCTGAATCATATAACGAAGAAGCAGGAGCACACTTTACAAGTCGTGACATTATTTACTTAATGAGTGATTTATTAGTGGCTGGAGATGAATCAGCATTTACAGGTGATGGTATTTCTAAGACTGTTTATGATATGACAATGGGTACATCACAGATGCTTACTTGTATGGAAGAAAGATTAAAACAGTTAGATGCAGATGCGGATGTTACAGTTTTTGGTCAGGAATTTAATCCTTTTACATATGGTATTGCGAAAGCAGATATGCTTATTCGAGGAGGAGATCCAAACAATATGCAGTTTGGTGATACTTTATCTGATGATAAGTTCAGTGGATATAAGTTCGATTATATTATTTCTAATCCACCATTTGGAATTCCTTGGAAACGTGAAGAAAAGGAAGTTACAGAAGAGTTTAAGAAAGGTACTGCAGGAAGATTTGCACCTGGTTTACCATCTAAAAATGATGGACAGCTTTTATTTATGCTGAATGGTCTAGCAAAACTTAAAGATGATGGTCAGATGGCTATTATTCAAAATGGCTCTTCTTTATTTAATGGGGATGCTGAATCAGGACCTTCTGAGATTCGAAGATATTTAATTGAAAATGACTGGTTAGATGCGATTGTACAGTTACCAAACAACGTTTTTTATAATACAGGTATTGCGACTTACGTTTGGATTGTAATGAAGGATAAACCTGTAACACATAAAGGAAAGGTACAGTTAATTGATGCGTCTGCTTGTTGTTCATCAAGACGTAAAAATATAGGGTCAAAGAACGTAGATATTACAAAGTCTTGCCGTGATTTGATTATAAAAACATACGGTGCTTATGTAGACGGGACATATAAAGATGTAGATGAAAATGATAATTCAATTATCGTAAAGAGCAAAGTAATGGACTCTGTAGAATTTGGCTATAACAAGATTGTAGTAGAAACTCCACAATTTGATGAAGACGGAAAAGTTGTAATGAGAAGAAATAAGCCTGTGCCTGATGCATCAAAACGCGATACAGAGAATGTACCACTCACAGAAGATATTGATGTATATTTTAAACGTGAAGTCATTCCATATAATCCACTTGCGTGGATTGATAAGAAAAAAACAAAAGTAGGATATGAGATTCCATTTACTAGAACATTCTATGAATATAAGCAAATTGAATCATCTGATGTGATTGCAGCACGTATTGAAGAGCATGAAAAGACCCTAATGGCAAAACTTCATGATTTGTTTGGGGGTGAATAAGTGTGAAAGATACAGTTGGGTGGATTGATTATATTCCAGATGGATGGAATATTATGAAATTTAGACAGTTGATTACAAGGATTAGTACAGGATTAAACCCCCGAGATAATTTTAAATTAACAAAGGATGATAATTTGTATTATGTAACAATTAGGAATTTTAAGGATGGTAAATTATATTTAGATGATAAATGTGACAGAATATCATATGAATCATGGAAAATAATTCAGGAAAGATCAGATCTTCATAAAGGGGATATTTTGTTTGCAAGTATCTCAAAAGATGGACAAGCTTATTTGCTGAAAGAGGAACCAGCCAGTTGGAATGTGAATGAATCTGTATTTTGTATCAGAGTCAATAAAGAATATATGGATGCCAGATATTTTACTTACGAAATTACGAGTACGCGCTATTATGATGATTTGCGTATGGATGCTACAGGTACTACATTTAAAAGTATTAAGCAAAATAATTTAAAGCAATCACGATTATTAGTTCCACCAATATCTGAACAACAAGCTATTGCTGACTATTTAGATGAAAAATGTTCAAAGATAGATGAAATTATTGCAGAATCAAAAGCAAGTATTGACGAATATAAGAAACTGAAACAGTCTGTAATTTTTGAAGCAGTAACAAAAGGGCTTGATAAGAATATGAAAATGAAAGCGACAGGAGAAAATTGGTTACCTCTTATTCCAAATCATTGGAAAATGGAAAAAGGAAAGAATTTGTTATTTGAAACGAATTTTCGATCTGCTGATGGACAAGAAGAGTTATTAACTGTTTCTCAGTATACAGGTGTAACTCCAAGAAGTAAAAAAAATGTCACAATGTTTCAGTCAGAATCTTTAGTTGACTATAAAATATGTGAAGTAGGTGATATTGCTGCAAATACAATGTGGATGTGGGCAGGTGCTGTAGGTGTTTCTCAGTATCATGGGGTTATTAGTCCTTCATATAATACATACAGACAAAAACATAATGATTACGATTATGTGTATTTAGATTATATGTTAAGAATAGCTCCTCTTGTAGATGAATATGCATCTTTATCTACAGGCATACGTGCTTCTAGGCTTAGATTGTATCCTAAACAATTTTTAGGTATTATTTTTCCAGTTCCACCATTTTGTGAGCAAAGAGATATTGTTGAATTCCTCGATAAAAAAACATCAGAAATCGACTCCCTCATCTCCGAAAAACAATCCCTC
>OQVT01002632.1_pt1 | contig 11576 bp, 8 predicted proteins | sample 1691561 | NCBI WGS metagenome assembly OQVT01 (sample SAMN03418260, study PRJEB22391) | human gut metagenome | biome: human-gut; feature: organic feature; material: feces | host: Homo sapiens | place: Tanzania | collected 2013-01
ATAAGAAATCACTGTGAAACATCTACAAAAAATCCAAAACAAATTAGTAAAAATCACCATAAAATAAGGGAAAACGATTACCTAAATAAGAATTGACCGACAATTTCGGGTGAAATATAATCAGCTTATCAAACAAAAAGCGCGCAGATTGTTTTGGAAGATACTGATGAAGGATGTATAGGAGGAATGTTTATGAGTAAAGTGATGAAAAAAATAATTGCATTTTCGCTTTATGGCAAATACGGGCAAACCGTGGAATCGGAATTCTATGGTGAGTATCTCAACTATGCAGATCGCGGGCGTATGCGCATGAATATGGACTATTATATCCCCGCAGGTACGCTGATTGACTGCGACGGTATCGCCGAAAACGGTACGTTTATCAACCCTGTCTATCAAGAGACGACCCACTATGGAATGTATCCTTTCCCGAATAATGCGACAAGCAATTCTGGTATAGGTAACTCCTACTGGTTGGACGGTTGTAACAAGATTACGGACGCCAGTTTCTTAAAGGTGAAGTATATCACTTTGGCTTATAGTCTGCCCAAGAAAGCATTGGACAAACTACATATCCAAAAGTTGCGTATCTATTGTACGGTAACCAATCCGTTCTGCTTTACAAAGTATCAAGGTTTTGATCCGGAGTGGGCAAGTTCGTCTTTGCAGAATGATGCGCCTGCTACCATCAATACACAAGTAGGTTTGAGTCTTAAATTCTAAAAAAGAACAATTATGAAAACAAGAAATATATTTGTTGGTGCATTACTTTTCTGGGGGCTGTTGTTGACCGGTTGCGATAGTTTCCTGACCCCTGAGAACAAGACAGCCGGCGGACAATCTGCCGAAAAATACTTTAGCGAAGATCCTGCCACTCTGCGTGTGTATGCATATTCGTTACTAAAACCCATTGTAGCACGTGTAGATGTGTATGAAGAGGGAGTTGACTTGTATATGCCGAGCAATAAAAAAACAGGGACAGATTTTGACCAGTACACGATGACACCTGAGAATGCGGATGTAAAGTCGCTTTATTCCGATTTGTACGCATGTATCAATATGGCCAATGCTACAATCTTCTACGATAAAGACGGCAAATACAAAGCAGAGATGACGTTTGTGCGCAGTTATTGCTACTATGTATTGAGTCAGGAATTTGGCGGTGTGCCGTATAATACCACTTATATCAACAATAGCGAACGCAATTATCCTCGCACAGAGTTGTCTGAGTTTTACAAGAGTTTGATTTCTGATTTGACTGCTATTGCTGATGATGCTTCTTTGGCAACAGAGAACACCATGGGTGAGGCATCGCAACGTGCAGCAAAAGCACTATTGGCAAAAGTGTGTTTGGCTGCAGGTTGGGACTTAGGTACAACTATCACAGATGCTTTGCAGGGCACCTACACCATTACGGATGACACCTATTTTAAGCAAGCATTGGAATGGGCTAAACAGACGATCAATGGTCAGGCATTAACAATGCCTTTTGAGGACAAATGGGCACCAACCAACGAAGGTAATGCAGAAGTGATTTTTGCCGTACAATATGATCGTGCGGGTTGGCCAGGAGAACTAAAAACGGGTGGACACGGTTTGCAGAACACATTTGGCAGTTATTACGGCGATTGCACCTCAACGGGCGAGAAATATGTGGACGGGATGCACGCCTCCAATCCAAAGTCGAGTTATTTATGGACTGCTGACGACAAACGCTATGACGCTACATTTATGACCACGATGTACAACTCGACCGAAGGCGGTTGGGGTACAGAAGGTTACTATGCGTACTATAATGCCGATGTGGCAGCACGGGACACGCTGCCTATTATGTTGCGCGTGTATCCAGGTACGGCAAGTATTTCGAATGCCACGACTTTCCAAAGTGCCAATGCCAAACGTTTAGAGAAAGGCGAGTGCATCAACGAACCGGTGGTGATAGTAATGAGTTACCCTAAAATATGGGCAAACGGAACGGAATACGACTACGTAACCTATGTAAAAGACGGTATGTTTGCGGCTCCGGTGGTAAAGAAGTTTGACGACCCTAATTCATCCGCCATTGCAGTGAATAAGACGAACGGCTATCGTGATATAGTGGTGTTGCACTTGTCGGACTTATATTTGGTAGCCGCAGAAGCCGCTTTGATGTCGGGCGATCAGAGTACAGCAGAGAAGTATATCAATGATGTGCGTGCGCGTGCCGGTGTGGCTGCAACAGATTTCGCTTCTTATGTTTCGCCCTACTCGGGTGTATATTCTACCTTCACCAACACGCCTATAGACCTTGTATTGGATGAGCGTGCGCGTGAGTTATATGCCGAAGGCTATCGTTGGATGGACCTACGCCGTACACATCAGTTGGTACGCTACAACAACATTTTCAATGCCGATTTAGCCGGCAATGCTATGATGCGTATGGGCAATGCCAATGGGGATATCAGATGGTATAAACCCATTCCTCAAGCCGAAATCAATGCAAATAATGCACTGACCGAAGCTGATCAAAATAAAGGATACTAACCGAATAAATATTGCTGAATATGAAAAAGATAGGATATGTATTGGCTGCAATCGCCGCAATGTGTATAGCATGTACGCCCAAAGATGAGGTGCGCACCTACGCGAACACCGCTGCACAAGATGCAGCAGGCGTATATGAAGGTACGTGGACAAGCGTTTCCTCGCTTTCCGGAAAAGAGACGACCTATAACGGAACGATTGAGTTTCAAGTGTTTAAGGACACATTGTCCAATCAAAGTTTTATCTATGTACGTTCGGAGGAAGCTAATTGGGATTTACGCGGACTGACCAATGTATCGCACGCCGGAGATGACATCGTCTTTAACAACGACAAAGCCGGGGGCAATGGGCTGAATGCCCAGTTCTATGGTCGTTTGAGCGGAGACGGAAGAGCCACAATGTATTTTTCCAGTACGGGTAAAGAAGGACGTAAAACAGTTATTTTCAACAATAGTTTTGCGGGGACAAAGAAGTAACAGAGTTAATCTCACTATAATTTTATTACTAACTACTAAACAAAAATTTATCATGAAGAAATTATTCTTTTTTGCTTCTGCTCTGGCAATGAGTATGAGCATGACGGCAGCTGTGGATTTCCACTATCTGCCTAAGGCAGGCGACAAAAATGCTGCCGGTACAGAGTTTACCACCAAGGACAAAGTGAAAGTGGCTGCCGGTGAAAAATTGGTAGAAGGTGCTAATTTCACCGTTTACAATGCGTACGAGACCACCTACAAAGTGGTGGGTATGATGACGGACACCGCCTATAGTCATCTCCAGATTGGTGATATAACGGTAGATTACACCACACAGCGTATCCAAGGTCAGGACAATCCGACCGCAGGTGGTGCTAACCCTGTAATTGATATGAAATGTCCGAATGCGGGTGCCTGCTTCAAAGTGAATGTAAAAAAAGACGGTTATCTGTATGTGGCTGTCAAGTCCACTCCAAACAAGCAACAATTTGTATTTGAAGGCGTTGTAGAGAGTAATGGTGTGGTTGCAGGCACGATGGTAGGTTTCCAATACCTGTCGATGTCGCGTAATACGGGTGCAGCGTTCGGTAACCCCAATGGCGGTGTATGCGTAGAATATGTGGGTACGGGCGACTTTAATGAGTTGATGGCTCCTCCGGCTATGCCTTGCAACGTATTGGGCGGAAACTACACCACCAATGGTATCGGTGTTCTGTGTGTACCGGTTTATAAAGACGCAGAGAACTACATTGTAGGTACAGCAGGTTCGAAGATGATGGCTTGCGGTTTCGGTTTCTCGGAGGAGAAGGTGGCTATAACGGCTATTGGTAGCAAGAATATTAAAGCCCAAAAGCCTGATTATACGGGTGAGGACAACTATGAAGATGTATTGCTGACCGATGCTAAATACTTGGTAAAACAAGACTGCTCGGAAAAGCCGATTATGCTTCGTGCCAAGATTCCTGCAAACGAGAAATGCGACTCTATTTCTATATGGAACACCGGTGTCAGTGATGGCAAAGGCGGTATCAAAGCAAGCATCAATATGACCGGTTATGTATGGGCAGACGGAGTTGATCCCCAATTCATTGCAATGTCTAAATCTGGTTCGTATTATGTACTCCAAGTGGACAAAATGAAAAAATTCAACGTTATCTTCTTGGCCGGTAAAGTAACCGGTTGGGATGCTGCTACCGGTTATAAAGGAAACTACGGTCAAACCGTTAATATCGAAGGTATCACGGCAGATGCTTGCTACCAGATTACCGGTTTTGATGCAACAAACAAAGAGCAGAAATGTACAGTACAGGCTCTTGATTGCCTGACAGGAGAAGAACTAACCGCTTTGGAGAACACCACGGCAACGAAAGTGGCAAGAAAAGTGATTACCGCAGACGGTCAGTTGCAACTCATTATGGCTGATGGTACTGTATTCAACGTATTGGGTACAACAATCAAATAAAAAAATAGTCTCATAGATAGATTTGCTATCTGCAAGGATAAAACAAAAGAGGATATGCCACAAGAGGCATATCCTCTTTTTGTGTTTGTATAGCGCGTTCTACATCAAAGGACCCAATCGGACACGCTGCAAAATTTCTCCGTTCGCTATATTGAGAAATCGGTATGAAGCAAACAGAAAGGAAGTGAGGCTCCAAGCGATAATACAATCCCCCATAATTATGTAAGGAAAACATATCTTATCTTGTTTGTAGCAAAAGGACGGCAAAAGAAAATGAGGTTGCAGAGACACTTGTGTATGTGAGGAAAAAGATGTACCTTTGCACAAAATTATTTCCTATATACCTCTGCCGAATGTCGCATATAGAAAAAGCCATACTGCGCCGAAGTGAACTGCTAATGGGAGCCGATACTATGGTCCGCATAGCATCGAAGAAAGTGATTATTTTCGGAGTGGGCGGTGTCGGTTCATGGTGTGCCGAGTCGCTCATTCGCTCTGGGATTATGCACTTGACTATAGTGGATTCCGACCGTGTATGTATCACCAATGTCAACCGCCAACTAATGGCCACAATGAAAACCGTAGGGCGTGTAAAAACCGATGTACTGCGCGAGAGATTGTTAGAAATAAACCCGAATGCGGAAATCACCGCCATACAAGGCATCTATTCGGCGGAGAATAAAGAGGATTATCATCTCGAAGAATACGATTTTATCATCGATGCCATTGATTCTCTAAAAGACAAAGCTGACTTGATTCTGACCGCCACACACCTAAAAGGCGTTACATTTATATCCTCGATGGGTGCGGCACTGAAAATGGACCCGACACGAATCAAAGTAGCAGAATTTTGGCAGGTAACAGGCGACCCATTGGCACGAGCATTGCGCCAACGTTTCAAACGCGACAAACAGTTTCCCGGACATAAATTCAAATGCGTGTATAGCGATGAACTGCTGCAAAACAAAGGTCAGAACCACTCCTGCGGGACGGAACATTGTATGTGTCCGAAGGTAACAGAAGCCCAACTGAAAACCGCACAACAGGCAGAAGCCCAAGGCGAGAAATCACTCCTCGGACGTACCGACCTTATCAACCATGAGTGGTGTACAAGCAAGGCGCAAATTAACGGCACCGTAGCGCATATCACTGCTATCTTCGGTTTTATGCTTGCGGGGCTGGTTATTGGAGCACTACAGACCGAGTAATTTCCACATTTGCGAACTCACAATTTACAAATTTAATAATAATATGAGAGACTCACAAATTTTCGACATTATCCGCATGGAGCGGGAGCGTCAAACCAAAGGTATCGAACTGATTGCCAGTGAGAACTTTGTCAGCGACCAGGTTTTGGAAGCGATGGGCAGCGTACTGACCAACAAGTATGCCGAGGGCTATCCCGGGCACCGCTATTACGGCGGTTGCGAAGTGGTAGATATGGCGGAGAATATCGCCCGCGACCGCCTCAAACAACTCTATGGAGCCGAGTATGTGAACGTACAACCCCACTCTGGTGCGCAGGCCAATATGGCAGTGTTTATGGCGTGCCTGAAAGCGGGCGACACGTTTATGGGTCTCAACCTATCGCACGGCGGACACCTGTCTCATGGTAGTGCTGTCAATTTCTCGGGGCTAATGTTCCGTGCTGTGGCATACAACCTGAAAGAGGAGACCGGGCGTGTGGACTACGACGAATTGGAGCAGATTGCCCACCAAGAGCACCCGAAACTCATCATTGCCGGGGCAAGTGCCTATAGCCGCGAATGGGACTATGCACGTATCCGCCGTGTAGCAGACGAGGTTGGTGCAATTTTTATGGTGGATATGGCGCACCCCGCCGGATTGATTGCAGCCGGTTTGCTGGATAACCCTGTGAAATATGCACATATTGTTACTTCTACCACCCACAAAACCTTACGCGGACCTCGTGGCGGTATCATCCTTATGGGAAAAGACTTTCCAAATCCGTGGGGAAAAACCACTCCTAAAGGTGAAGTAAAAATGATGTCTGCACTGCTTGATTCTGCAGTATTCCCTGGTACGCAAGGCGGCCCATTGGAACACGTGATTGCCGCCAAGGCGGTGGCTTTCGGCGAAGCATTGGCACCAGAGTTTAAGACCTATCAGCAGCAAGTGAAGAAAAACGCAACTGTAATGGCACAAGCGTTTATGGATAAGGGATACAATATTATTTCAGGCGGTACGGATAACCACTCAATGTTGGTGGATCTGCGCACTAAGTTCCCAGACCTGACGGGCAAGGTGGCAGAAAAAGCCCTTGTAGCAGCGGATATCACCACCAACAAAAACATGGTGCCTTTTGATACCCGTTCTGCATTCCAAACCAGTGGTTTGCGTTTCGGCACACCCGCTATCACCACCCGTGGACTGAAAGAGGATAAGATGCCATGGATTGTGGATTTGATTGACGAGGTGCTGCAACAGCCCGAATCAGACGCCACAATTGCCCGTGTGCGCGAGGAAGTGAACCGCGAGATGAACCAACACCCACTATTTGCATGGTAAGATTTTCCGCATAATCCATACAAAAAAGGCTACCCGAAATAAAACGGTAGCCTTTTTTAGTTCACTTATGTATCCATCAATTAGACGTTAATTTTTGGGGAACATATAATTGACCATATAATGAACCATTAAGTTCCTCTGCTCTGCGTTTGGGGGAAAAACGTTAATTATCATGTAATTAAGCGTTAATTAGTGGAGGTTATTTTCGCATTTTAATCACCTTAGCGGGATTGCCGGCAACGATGGCATAATCGGGTACATCGTGGGTAACTACCGAACCGGCATGGTGGACTTAGGCAAGTGCCGTGCAAAAGCGTAATAGACTACCAACCAGAATGTTCTCATCTCTCGGCACGCATGGGGTTGTGGAGGAAATCTTCGTAGGCAAGGCGGATACCATCTTCCAATTCGGTCTTGTAGGTCCAGCCGAGGGCAGTGGCTTTGGATACATCCAACAATTTGCGCGGGGTGCCATTCGGACGAGTGGTATCCCATTCGATACGACCTTTGTAGCCGATGACTTTTGCTACCAATTCTGTCAGTTGTTTGATAGTCAGTTCCTTGCCCGTACCGGCGTTGACGGTCTCGTTGCCCGAATAGTGGTTCATCAGGAACACACACAGGTTCGCCAAATCGTCCACATAGAGGAACTCACGCAACGGCGAACCATCCCCCCAACAGGTGACGCTTTCCGCCCCACTCTCCTTGGCTTCGTGGAAACGACGAATGAGCGCAGGCAGCACATGTGAGTGCTCGGGGTGGTAGTTGTCGTTGGGTCCGTAGAGGTTGGTCGGCATCACGGAGATATAGTCAGTGCCATACTGGCGATTGAGGAACTCGCAGTATTTCAAGCCCGAAATCTTTGCCAAAGCGTATGCCTCGTTGGTCTTTTCCAAAGCACCGGTCAGAAGGCAGTCCTCTTTCATGGGTTGTGGTGCCAGGCGCGGATAGATACAACTCGACCCGAGGAACTCCAATTTCTTACACCCGTTCTTCCACGCCGAGTGGATGACGTTCATCTCGAGGGTCATGTTGTCGTACATAAAATCGGCAAGGGCATTTTGGTTGGCAACGATACCACCCACCTTAGCCGCAGCGAGGAACACATATTCGGGTTTCTCTTCTGCAAAGAACGCCTCTACCGCCTCCTGACGACAGAGGTCCAACTCCTTGTGCGTGCGCGTGATGATGTTGGTGTAGCCCTGTCGCTGCAACTCACGCACGATAGCACTTCCGACCATTCCGCGGTGTCCTGCTACATAGATTTTGCTATTCTTTTCCATATAATTATATTTTTTATCATTATGTATCCTCTCGCTATCCACTCGATATCCTCTCGATAATCACCCACTAATCAATATGCGAAGCAAAATTGGTTATCCTCATACCGATTGTCAATGCCTATTTTACGATACCTTTTTCGAGGTACTCGGCGAGGTTGGTACGGGCTTGCTCGGCGGCGTGGTCGGCTGCCACTTTCTTCATGTCGGAGCGCACCATCAGGCGCACCAATTCCTCGAAAGTGGTCTTGCTCGGATTCCACCCCAGTTCGGCTTTCGCCTTGGTCGGGTCGCCCCAGAGGTTCACCACATCGGTCGGGCGGTAGAAATCGGGCGACACCTCCACTATCGTCTTACCAACCAAGTGTGCCGGTCCTGCCACGCAGATACCTTTCTCGTCCTGCCCTTCGCCCGCAAAACGCAGGGTGATACCCACCTCGCGGAATGCCAAATCGCAGAACTCACGCACCGAGTGTTGCACGCCTGTGGCAATGACAAAATCCTCCGGTTGGTCGTGCTGCAGAATCAGCCACATACACTCCACATAGTCTTTGGCATAGCCCCAATCGCGCAGCGAAGACAGATTACCGAGGTAGAGTTTGTCCTGCTTGCCCTGTGCGATACGCGCCGCAGCGAGGGTAATCTTGCGCGTTACGAAGGTCTCGCCACGACGCTCCGACTCGTGGTTGAACAATATACCCGAACAGCAGAACATATTGTATGCCTCGCGGTACTCCTTTACAATCCAATAACCATAGAGTTTCGCCACAGCGTAGGGCGAATAGGGGTGGAACGGTGTGTTCTCGTTCTGCGGCACCTCTTCCACCTTGCCGTAGAGTTCCGATGTGGAGGCTTGGTAGATACGGCAGGTGCTTGCCAATCCGCAGGCACGGACAGCCTCCAACACACGCAGAACGCCCGTTGCGTCGATGTCTGCGGTGAACTCCGGCGAGTCGAAACTGACCTGCACATGCGATTGTGCAGCCAGGTTGTAAATCTCGTCGGGACGCACCTTGCCGATGACTTGTATCAGTCCCATCGAGTCCGACAAATCGCCATAATGGAGGTGAAAATGCGGTTTGCCTTCGAGGTGGGCGATACGCTCGCGATAATCCACCGAACTGCGGCGGATGATACCATGTACGTCATATCCTTTCTCAAGCAGGAACTCGCTCAGGTAAGAACCGTCCTGCCCCGTGATACCGGTGATTAATGCTGTTTTCATATTTTTATCGTTGATTTCGTTGTTTACGTATTTTTTGAGGGTGCGGTATTATATCAGACCGCGACCGGCGAGTTTGAACCAGTTCCATGCCAAGGCGGCAACAAACATCACCACACACCAGATTTTGAACCAGCGTTTGTATTTCGGGTTGCGCATATAGGAAATACCATACGCAGCGAACATCATCGCAAAAGGAACAGAGGGCAAGTGGAAACGCTCCGATTGGGCGAAACTGGAGAATATCAATACCAATAAATAGCCGCAAAGGATGGCTATCGGCAACACGTTCTTGCGCCAATCGCCGGTGAAAAGCAGAATAAATAATGCCAAAATAGTAAAGAAAGATGTAATATTTTTGACGAAGTTGCCACCGTGTATCATCTTGAGGTTCTCCTGTCCGGGAGTCTCCGTCATAGTTGGAAAAGGAATGGTAAATATCATTGGTGCAAAGACCGCTGCACCGGCGTACTTGGCAAATTTCTGCACACGACCTTGTGAATCCACACGGGTGGCACGCCATTCCATATTGCCTTTTTGCTCCGAACCGCGCGTCTCCCACATACTGCGCACACTATTGCCGATACTCGTATTATTGAGCATCACAACGCCAACAACAAGTGCTGCCACCGCAACCAACAAGATACGCCGTTTCCACCCTACTACGCGGGTACTGCTCAGCAGCAAGGCACACAAAAAAGCCAACACCAATACCGCAGCCAAGGCTGTGCGGAAAGTAAATACTGCCCCCGCAATAAGCATTAAGGCACAGGTGGGGCCAAATGTCAGTTTGCCGCGACGCAAGATATAGTCTGCCCGCTCAGCAAACAATACTGCCAGAAACACCATTTCTATTTCTTTCAGGTGCAGACCGCAATAATATATCAGGTTGGGCATCAGCATACATAGCACTCCCGCTATGCACCCGGTGCTTTCGCCAAAATTGCGCACGGCTAACTTATATATCAGCAATACTGTCCACGCGCTCCAGATTGCCTTGACAAGGCGTGCCACCAAAATGCTATTCCCTGATAACAGATATACAAACGACAAATACAACGGATACCCCAAATCGGAATAATCAGCACCACTATAGTCCACAAACGCAGGAAACAGATTCCAATGTCCGTCCCGCAAGAGACTTGCACCATACCGTCCCATCTCGTTATAGAAACCCACATCGCCGGGGTCGAACTCAAACGGAGACCCCGTCATAGTGAGATAAAACCAATAGGAGAAAAGCACATATACCACGCGAATACCCAGCGCGGTTACGAACAAGCGTTTGGCAAACATTTTCGGCGAAAGACGCGCCCATCGTTTGGTGCAATAGTTGGCGAAATAGAAGAAACCGCACGCCTCCACTAATCCGAACGCCCACCAATACCACGTAAGGGCATAGCGCATATAGAGTATATTACACGCCAACAATGCCAACACATACGTCAGCATTGCCGTATTTGTAATACTCCGTGGCACAAACGCCACCGCAATAGCCGGACCTAATTTTTCCGGTTGATCCAAAAGCCCCATCGCGTGAATAAGACCAAGCACCGCCCCGATAATCCCCATACATGGGCAGTAGCCGCCCATCGCTTCAACCACTTTGGCGTGTTGTTCTAGTTCATATTGTTCTTTTTCAATTAAGGCTTCTAAGATTTCTTGGAGCTGTTCTTTATCCACCCCATCGACAATCATTTGAACCCCTTGGCGGGTAAAGGTATCTTCAATTTGGGATAGTTGGTTTTCAAGTGCAAGCAACCCTTGTTGTCTTGCCACTTGTAACATGTTTTCTAATAATTCAGCCTGAGAAATTAAATCGTTGCGTGGTGGTGCGATCAACCACTTCAATTTAATAAATGTTTGCAACACGATTTTAGGCGGGAACTGCACTAACCCCGAACCAGTAGCCGAACCAACTACAATAAGAAAGGCTGGCAAATCGATAAGCGCGCTCGGATGCGACCCTTCGATCATCATCCCCGCAAGGATACAGCCGACCGCCAATAAGACCCCAAGCATGTTCATAAGTATTTCGATCTGATCTTTTATCATGAAGGCCAGGATGACGAAAAGTTCATGTA
>OQVT01002635.1_pt1 | contig 11574 bp, 11 predicted proteins | sample 1691561 | NCBI WGS metagenome assembly OQVT01 (sample SAMN03418260, study PRJEB22391) | human gut metagenome | biome: human-gut; feature: organic feature; material: feces | host: Homo sapiens | place: Tanzania | collected 2013-01
ACGGTTTCTGCCGGAGTTTCTCATTTCCAGCATGTAGTTGAATTTTTCTTCTGTTGTGATACCTTCGGGATCGTAGCAGTAGCCGTCGGGACCGGACAGAGTAACAACCTTACCACCCAGCTGAGCAACCTTCATAGCAATACCCCAAGCTACGTTACCGAAACCGGACATAGCAACTGTCTTGCCTTCGAATGTGTCGCCGCAGTGTGTCAGAACTTCGTTTACATAGTATGTAGCGCCGTAGCCTGTTGCTTCGGGTCTGAACAGGGAACCGCCGTATTCCAGACCTTTACCTGTCAGTACGCCATTTTCCCAGCAGCCTTTGATTCTCTTGTACTGGCCATACAGGAAGCCGATTTCTCTGCCGCCTACGCCGATGTCACCAGCGGGAACGTCAACGTCGGGACCGATGTGTCTGTAAAGTTCTGTCATGAATGCCTGGCAGAATCTCATGATTTCAGCATCGCTCTTGCCGTTCGGGTCAAAGTCGGAACCGCCCTTGCCGCCGCCGATAGGAAGTCCTGTTAAGGAGTTCTTGAAGATCTGTTCGAAACCTAAGAACTTGATGATTCCGGGATATACGTTCGGTGCAAATCTTAAACCGCCCTTGTAAGGTCCGATTGCGGAATTGAATTCATATCTGTAACCCTTGTTAACCTGAGTCTTGCCCTGGTCGTCTACCCATACAACTCTGAAAGTGATTCCTCTTTCAGGTTCTACCAATCTTTCGAGTAAGCCCGCTTTTTCGTATTCAGGATGTGCGTCCATAACAGGCGCCAGTGAAGTTAAAACCTCTTCTACTGTCTGATGAAATTCAACCTCTCCCGGGTTGTGCTTCTTGCACTCATCAATCTGTTTTTGTAAATCTGCAAAGGCTTTGTCAATTGCATCGTAAGTTGTCAATGTGGAAGCATCAATTCCAGCAGCCTCAAATATTTTTTTGTTATAAATCAGGCCATATCCTTCAATTGCCAGCGGAAGCCCGTAAACTTCTCCGTCGACTGTTACATTATCCACACCACCAGCCGTTACGTGGGATACCCATTCCTGATCTGTCAGCGGTTCCAGATATTCCTGATAGCTTGCAATATCATCCGGTCCGCCTAAAGTAAAGATTTCAACAGGGTCATTTCCCAGCATCTTCGCTTTTAAGGAAGAGGCATAATCGGAACCACCCACTGTTTCCAGATTAATTTTCACATTGGGATTTTTTTCCTCATAAGTATCAATTGCTGCCTGTAATGCATCACTGATCTCATTTTTGTTCTGAAAAACATCAATTACAACCTGATCATCACCTGCACTGCTGCCTGCTGACTCCTGGGTATCTGTACTTCCGCCTGCGCTTCCACAGCCTGTCATCATTCCTGCAACCATTGCCGCTGTAAGTATAGTACTGATTGCTTTTTTCATTTCTTTACCTCCATTTGATTCTACAGCGGACCCGATCGGGTCATTCTAGTGTAGGGGTTTTGTTTGTTACTCACTTTTTTGTTTGCTTACTTGTTTTTCATCTTGATGTCGATGTACACACCAGCAGGCATTTCAAGTCTCTGCAAAGCATCAACTGTCTTAGGTGTTGGTGTAATGATATCGATCAGTCTCTTGTGGGTTCTCTGTTCGAACTGTTCTCTGGAATCTTTGTACTTATGAACCGCTCTTAAGATAGTAACAACTTCCTTCTTAGTAGGAAGAGGTACCGGTCCACTTACCTGAGATCCGTTCTTCTTGACTGTTTCGATGATTTTCTTGGCAGATGCATCAACTAACTGATGATCGTAAGCCTTGAGTGTGATTCTCATTACTTGACTTGCCATAAAAAAAGTCGCCTCCTTTTCGCACTTTTTAATAATAGGAACCGAAATTCCTTGAAGTACGACAAGCGGTGACTGTACACTCTTCCGTGCGTGTCCTACATTCTCATAAAACAAAGTGCGAAGTAATTCCTACCCGCACGCTTATGATGTACGCTTAACGCCGGCGTTTCTGCCCATTGGCAGACAAATTGTTTGTACAGTGACTTGCCGTCAGGTTCTTAGGTCTGCTTGCGCAGCCTCTTGACATTCGCTCCACGGAAAACCTGCAGTGTCTTTCGGCACTGCAGCAACCTCGCGCTTCATCGCTATCATGCCACAGCAATTGTTAGTATACATGATGTTTTGGAAATATGCAAGAATTTTTTTAAAAAACTTTTTTCTATCTTACAAGCTTCATATCTTCTACGACCCATCCCTCGTCTTCCATATGATATTCGCTTCCGCAATATGGACAATTTCGCTGGCGCACGGCATCAAAACTGCCACCACAACTATGACAGTTTACCGATGTTATCGAAAATCCGGGTGGCTCCTGTCTGGAAATATTTCTGCTGAATACGGTATCAATACAATCTCCCGTTTTTATCACTCTACCATCTTTTTCACTGTAATTAATCCACCATGTCCGCAAAACCAGATATAACATATTTCCCTTCTGGACGGTATTCTGCAGACACAGTCCTTTCGTATAGGTCATTTCTACAATATCTTCAAACCTTTTGTCACGCGGAAAGTTCCGACATGCCGTCATCGTTGCGGTATTCTCTGCGAAAACAGCCATCCGGATCAATGAGACCAGCTGTCCTTCAAATTTATCGTAAGAGAAGTTTTTGTCAAACCGCTTCATGATGTTTGTCAGTTTTCTTTTGGCACCCATGGCTTTAAACAATGGGACATGCTTCATTCCATCACGGTCTGCCAGACCTACCAGAAGGCGGATGTCTCCCACAATCCATCCGATAAATCCTCCCACAAATATTGCCATAAGATATGTGGTGAACAGAATCCGTGGAAGAGCACTCGTTCCCGCTATGCATTCCAAAACAAACGTTAAACCTCCGATAATAGCCATCATTGTTGAAATGGTTTTTGTAAATATCTTTTGGTTGGTATGAATAGAATTCGAACGGCAAAAATACAAATTGGTTACTCTCGGAAACAAATCCGATATTTTGAATCTGGTTCCACAATAACAGCAGCCCTCTGTAAGCTTGGAAACATGACTTACATTTCCACAATTCGGACAGGTAACCATCATTTGTTCACTCTGTTTCTCATCCGGAGAATGCACAATTGTTTCATACATAATCTGTTCCACTTTGCGCCCATATATTTTTTCTCCGTTTTTCAGGAACTCCAGCTGGCGGACAATATTACTATATGACATATCTACGGTATACCAGGGAGATTTTCTCCGAATAGTTGCTGTTCCGAAGCTTTCTCCCTTTGCCGGTCCAAAATCGTCCTTCATCATAAGATTCTTCTTTTTCAGCCGTTCTTCCTGCAGTTTTAAAAAGTAGGCAATATCTGCGTCACTGCTCTCCGGCATTTTCCCATTAATACGATACTCATTAAGCTCTTTTGCAAAGCGCTCATAGATTCCCGTCGATGCATTCCAGGTTGGAACGTAAGCTTTAAATGCCTTTTGCTGCCGCAGATATTTTTTAATTTTAAGAAATCCACATATACAAAAAATGACTCCGAGAAGCAGCAATACTTCTTTCATCACGAAAGCCATATTCACCGTTACAAAAGATGCTGCCAGCGTACCCACTGCCAAAAAGATGATTCCTTTTATAAGATCTGATACTTCCGGTTCCTTCACAACCGTATTGTGTTGTGCACTGCCATTATCCGACGTATGATGCATGATTAATGTCCTCTCCCATTCTGTTTCTTCCTATTTATATGCAGTTATATATAACTTGCAAATCCTTTTCCCACAATTTCACTGCTCTTGGTAACCATAACAAATGCACTCGGTTCTGTTTTCTTAATAAAGCGCTCCAGATAAATTGCCTGCTTTACATCCACTACCGTAAGGATAATGACCCTATCCTTATGCGAATAAGCCCCCTGGGCATGATATGTTGTGGCACTGTGATGCAGTTCCTTCGTGATATAATCACAAATCGGGTCCGGATTCGTAGAAACAATCGTAAAATATTTATTCAGCTTCATCCGTTCAATCACCTTGTCAATGACAAGGGATTTTGCCACAAGTCCCAAAATGGAACAAAGTCCTGTCAACGTGTCAAATACGAGAAATGCACAGATTACAACAACCATGTCTGTAAAAAGCAGAGCCGTAGATACATTCATCGTTGAGTACTTGCGGATAATCATTGCAATAATATCCGTTCCCCCACCTGAAGCATTTTCATAGAATAACATTGCCGATGCGATTGCCGGAAGTAAAATTGCAAAACAGAGCTCCAGCGTTATTTCATTTGTAAGCGGATGTGACATCGGGAAAAAGATTTCAAATACATTTAATAATATAGAAGAAACTACTGTCACATACGCGGTACGGATACCAAAATCTTTTCCCAAAACAACAAATCCCAGTATCAACAGTAAAATATTAATTACCAGATTGATCTGCGAGGGGGACAGTATCGTAAAATTCGAAATTACGACTGCCATACCCGAAACACCACCAAAAGAAAAATTGTTGGGAAATTTAAAAACGTAAATTCCAATATCCATCAGAATTACTGCCAGGGTAATCCATACATATTCCAGAACGATTCTCTTTTTTGTATTCTTCATTTGTTCTCCCCCAAGTCTGTTCACTGTCATCAAACAATATCTGCAAGCTTATAATTCAGTACCTTACCTACATCCTCTAGTTTTACCTCAACCTGGAATCCGATTTTACCACCGCTGAAAAAGATTTTTTCAAACCGGGCAGCACTTTCATGTATCACCGTCGGAAACTGCTTTTTCATGCCAATTGGTGAACATCCTCCATGAATGTATCCGGTAAGCGGTAAAAGCTCCTTTGCTTTAATCATTTCAATACTTTTCTCTCCAACACTGGAAGCTGCTTTCTTCAGATTAAGTTCCTGATCCACAGGGACAAGAAACACATAATGATTTCCCGTCTTTCCAATGGTGACGAGTGTTTTAAATACCATCTCCGGTGTCTCACCAAGTGCGGTTGCAACTTCCATTCCGCTTACTGCTCCGGAATCCAGATAATTATGACCTTCATACGGTATTTTGTGTTGTTCCAGCACACGCATGACATTTGTTTTCTCATTTTTTGCCATTTTTCTTCCTGCTCCTTATCTATTTCTACTAAAATGAAACTTCTTCTGCTTTGTTTCTGTTCATTGACACAAATCTTTTTCCATGCTTAAATTATATCATAAGCTGAAACACAATTACACTAGAAACAAAGGAGAGCTATCATGCCGAAAATAACACCATTTCAGGGCATTCGTCCCGCACCGGAATTAGCAGACCGGATTGCCGCTTTGCCCTACGACGTATACAACCGGAAAGAGGCCTGCACCGAAGTAAAGAAGGAGCCGCTTTCCTTTCTGAAAATTGACCGTGCCGAAACACAATTTGATGATACCGTAGATACATACGCAGACTGTGTTTATGATAAGGCCCGTGAAACTCTGGATGAAATGATTGCAGACGGTTCTTTTGTCATGGACGATACGCCCTGCTTTTACATTTACGAATTGACTATGGACGGACGTTCCCAGACCGGAATTGTTGCCTGTTCATCGATTGATGATTACATCAACGGAATCATCAAAAAACATGAAAATACCCGTGAGGAAAAAGAAATTGACCGTATTCGCCATGTTGATACTACAAATGCACATACCGGTCCGATTTTCCTCGTTTATCGTTCCCAAAAGCAATTAAACGACCTCGTAGAGCAGCAAAAGAAGCTTGCTCCTCTCTATGATTTTACTTCTCCTGACGGAATCAGCCACCGTGCATGGCGCATCTGCGATTCCCAGGTAATTGGTGAAATGGAAGAGCTTTTTGTTGCAATGCCCTGCACCTATATCGCAGATGGTCATCACCGCTGCGCTTCGGCTGTAAAAGTAGGTCTAAAGCGTCGTAAGGAAAACCCAAATTATACCGGCAAAGAAGAATTTAACCGCTTTTTATCCGTGCTTTTCCCAGATGACCAGCTTTATATCATGCCCTACAACCGTGTTGTAAAGGATCTGGCAGGTCTTAGCAAGGAAGATTATCTTGCTGCCATTGAAAAAGCGGGCTTTACGGTTTCCTGTGTTGGAAACGAACCATATGCCCCCGATGCCAAAGGCACTTTTGGTATGTATCTGGATAAGCAATGGTATAAGCTTACTGCTGCAAAGGAATTATTGGTAAAAGATCCGGTAGAGGGATTGGATGTATCAATTCTGCAGAACAATCTTCTTGGTCCGGTATTAAAGATTGCTGACCCAAGAACAGATAAGCGGATTGATTTCGTTGGTGGAATCCGTGGACTTAAAGAATTGGAGCGACGTGTTTCTGAAGATATGGAAGTAGCATTCTCCATGTATCCTACCTCGATTCAGGAATTGCTTGACGTTGCAGATGCCGGTTTACTTATGCCGCCGAAATCCACCTGGTTCGAACCCAAGCTTCGCAGCGGACTTTTTATTCATCGGCTGGATTCTTAAACGATAGATACATGTATGATATTTCTCGAAACAGAAAGGGTGATTGCGATTTGCAATCACCCTTTTTTATGTGTTGGGATTAATGATTTGTTCTACTGTAAACTTTCCATTATCAAAAGTAAGTTTCACAATTCCACAATTTCCAATAAAACTGTCAAGACAAACATCTGAATCCGGAACTCTCGTCAGGAAACGGCGAATTGCCATGCCATGAGAAACCAGCAAAATCGTATTTCCGGTCGCCTGACTTGCAATCTGAAAGATGGTAGTGTAAATACGATTGGTGAACGCATCCAGCCCTTCCCCACCAAACGGTACAAAGTAATCCCCATATGGATATTCCGGATTTTCGCTGTTTGGCGACGCCTCTTTTGTCCCAAGAAATATTTCCTTTAATCCTTTGCAACGGGTATATGTCCTTCCACCCGAAACAATTTCTGCTGTATCGCAGGCACGCTCCGCCGTGGAACTATATACCGCATCAAACTGAATTCCCTGTCCATCAAACCAGGCTTTTGCTTTCTGTGCCTGACAGATGCCATTTTCCGTCAATGGAGAATCACACTGTCCCTGATTCACATCCATTGTATTAAAAAGTGTTTCACCATGACGCATCAAATAAATTGTTTTCATAAAACACCTGCTTTCACTTAACATTCCAACAATTCCCTTTTGAATAGTTCGGCAAATTGGAAGTTATATTTTCCAACAAGTTTGATTCGCTCGACAAATCTTCATTTTATGGAATACGTATATCCGTATTATGCCTCATTATCCATCATTTTCTATATCCATTATTTTCTGCATGCCACATCCCAAAAACAAGAAAATTTTTTCTATATAAATATTTTCTTCTTTCATAATATCCAATTTTTTCTATATTGCAAAACATACTTGCTAAAATGTCCAAAATTTAACCCCATTTTGGACATTATGAGTTCTTATTTCTTCATATAGAAAATGCACCTGCGTTTGAAGGATATTTTTTAATAGCATTTTTCCATATAGAAAATCTCAACCAACAAGTCGGAATTTATTATTCAAAATCTGATGACAATAATTCTAAATCAATATTTTTACACTCATATCCAACAATTTTTATTCTGTTATATCCCTTTTTCAAAGATACTGTTTTCGCAACATACCCCTCCGCGCAATTATCCGAAGTACATTCGATTATTGTGGTAACATTTCCATTTTCATCTACATGAACAATTTTTGCGGTTCCTTCAGATAAACTTAGTTTTATTTCAATGTCAATATCTTCATTATCCTCAAGTGTTTTTGTCCATAAAGTTTGACGACCATCGAACTTTTTCACTTTTAATGAATAACTATTATCTATTGAATTAAAAACAGAACTTTCTTTTGCATATCTATCTTCTGTTTCTGCAATTTTACGTATGTCATGATATTCCTTTTTGGCAAACACATTACTGCATCCTGCCAATATAACAAATATAAGTCCTAATAATAAAAATGTTTTATATCTATTCATATGATGCTTCATACCTCCACAAATTTCGAGTTGAGCAAAAGCCCAAGGGACTTTAATGTCCCTTATGCTTTTCTCTTTTCTTTTGCTGTTTCAGTTCAAACATTCGCTGTTCTTCCGCCTCTTTTTCCTTGCGGCTTCTCTCTTTACGCTCCTGCTTGTTCTGTTCCTGCTGCATTTTCAACGCCTGTTGCGATTTTGTGCCAATGCCTGTTTCCAGCATCTGCTTTTTTGCTTCACGCTGCATGCGTTTTGGATTTCTTTTTATATCCTTTACAACAGTTTCAACAGCCGGACTGAATTTCAAACCAAAATAGTATTTTTGAATATATTCCTGCACTTCGTAATCTTTTGGTTCTGCACCAAATGTTACCTTTGTCACAGATAATTTACCATCTTCCATACGCTCAAATACGCCTACCCAAAATGGTTCTTCAAAATATACCGTCAGTTTTCCACTTACTTTGTCCATAAGAATCCCTCCTAAAATTAATTGAACAAAGAATGGACAACCCGGAGGGGCAGGTTACTTACCCTATTTTCATAGGACGGCCGGGCTACCTACCGGCTCTGGCACATCAAAGATGTACGTTGCGTTTTTATCTTTGCTTTTATAATCAAGCCATCTGGCACGATTAACTTAATTCGATAGTTTCCGATTTTCTATTTTGCCTTTTCGTTCCATTCCACACCTGCTTCATCTGTCCAGGTGCCTTTTCCGTCATAAATATAGATAGCATTTATACGATCCATGTAACGTCCATCTGCCAGTAAATAAACCGTTGTCTCGTCACCTCTTAGATTGACCAGTTCTGCAACATCCGGCCAGTTATCCTGATTCTCGAATTCTTCCGTTGATGAATCCGCATCTGTATTTTCGCTTTCTACTGCTGATTCCTCTGGAAGCTGCACCACCTCTGTAATTGCTTCAATCGTTTCAACCGGAGAATCACTCCAGGGATAGGCGGCATCCTCACAACCTGCCTGTTCAAGCAAATCCATGGCATCAGAACTTAATAATCTTTGGTATGCATCATATACCAGGGCAAATTTGTTTGAAAACTCAACCTGCTCTGAATTTCCCTTATCAGAAAGCCAGAATATGGTCTCCGCCTTAATCTCATCAATACCCATGGCTGTTCCAACACCCCAGTCCAATAAGTCAGCTGCAACTTTAACGGATATTAATCCATTTCCCGCTGTTCCCGGCTGAATATCTGTATTGATTTCATCTAACATATTTTGAAATTCTGTATATGACTGCTCCTTGGACTGCGATTCATTTTGCTCTCCGGACTCTGTCTGTTCTGTATTGTTTTCAATATTCGTCAATATTTCTGTTTCCTTTTTTTCACACGCACATAATAAACATGCCATCATAACTGCCATTAACAAAATAAATTTCTTTTTCATTTCTTTCACTCCTAAATCAACTGTATTATTCTTGCTATTTCCATAAGCCATCCATATGTAAATCACTTTTCTTTATCATTGAAATAGCACTCAGCTAACTTTAATGCCAACACAGTAAAAACTTGATTTATAATTCCTGTCCCTATTGCATTTTTTATCTCTTCCCATCTCATCTTGACAACTTCAGTCTTTTCACCCAACGCTCTTTCTGGCTCTGCTATTTGTTCAACATTTGTTGCCAGATACGTAAAAACCTTATTTGTTGCATTTGCTGCATTAGTATAAAAACTTCCTAATAATACTAAATCATCTTTTGAAAAGAATCCCGTTTCTTCTTTTAACTCTCTGGCTGCCGCATCACTTTCTTTCTCATTGTCATCAACTTTTCCTGCCGGAATAGCAACTGTGACTTCGTCAATTGCGTATCTGTATTCTCTAACAAAAATCACTTCATTTTCTGCCGTCACAGCAACAATATTAACCCAATTAGGAAATTCACAAACATAATATCCATCAATTTCTTCTTGCTCATCTGTAATGCAACTATCCTTTCGCAAATTGATAAAGGGAGAACGAACCACATACTCTTGGCTAATTGTTTTCCATTTCTTATTACTTTCCATCGCAAAGCACCTCTCTTTGTTATTTTATGCATTTTCATATACACATAAATTATAGCAAATATAAGTTTCTATTATTTATTTCTTTTCATCCAATAGCATAACTCCCTCTGCAGGATTGTGATCAATGGCCCCCACAATCCGGTGTGGCAAGTATGGCTCCTCCAGATAAGCGATATCTTCTTTCGTTAATTTTACCTCAAATGCTTTTGCCGCATCATCAAAGTGCGTCGCTTTTGTTGCTCCGATAATTGGAGATGCGACTCCTTTTTCCCATTGCCATGCCAAAGCAATCTGCTGCATTTTGACCCCATAGTGCTCCGCCAATTCATGTACACGACGGACAATCTGCATGTCCTGTTCTTCGGTGCGGTCGTATTTGCCCATGGCAACACGGTCTGTCTTGCTGCGAAGCGTATCAGCGTTCCATTCCGGTCTGGTCAGATGACCTGCTGCCAGCGGACTATATGGCATCAGCGACACTCCCATCTGTCTGCAAATAGGTATCAATTCTCTTTCGTCCTCGCGATAAAGCAGATTATAATGATTTTCCATTGCCTGAAATTGTGCAAAACCGTGCTCCTTTGCCACAAGCTGCATATTATAAAACTGGTAACCATACATGGCAGAAGCTCCCAGTGCCCTTACCTTTCCGGCTCTAACCAAATCATTCAGTGCCTCCATCGTTTCCTCTATCGGTGTTTGATAATCAAATCGATGAATGATATATAAATCAAGATAATCTGTTCCCAGCCGTTTAAGCGTACCATCAATCTCTCTATGAATTGCCTCTGCGCCCATATTTACAGCAGACATAACCTTTTCCATTTCCACATCATAATCCTTGCAGTCCCTCGAAACCCCGAGATTCACGTTTATCTTAGTTCTCAGCATACTGCCGATACCCTCCGGATCGAGGCATTTGTGAGCTTTGTTGGCACATATCGCCACCCTGCCCTCAGCAACCAGCTTCTGCAGCTTTTCAGCCGGCATATTTTCCTTCTCGGCAACAGTCCTCAGTTCCGGTGTGAATATCCCTTTTCTTGCAGCGTCCATCTGTGTTGTATAATTCATCGTATCCTCCTTGTTTTTTTGTGGATATAGAAAAAAGTGCATGCACCTGAGGTACATACACTTCTGTAATAAGCATATTCCATATGTGATACATAATGTAAAACATATATCAATATTTTTCCTACGTTGGCATTATCCACATCAGGTTCATGGGTCGGAACTTTTGTTCCCTCTCAGCCTGTTACACAAGCTCCCCGTTATTTAGTTCACGCATTTATTATAGTCGTATCGTCACGCTTGTCAAGAGGTAAAATGCCGTATGTTGAATGTCGGTATGTTGAATGTCAGCTGTGCATGTAGTGGTGTCGCACTGATTTCAGCCGTAAAAGCGGGATTTGCAGGCCTCGACGGCTGAAAAATGGGAAATCGCAGAGTGTCGGCTGTTTTATATAAAGGTGCCGGATACTTGTTTTTACAGGTTTCAGCCGAGATGTTCAGTTGTGTGGTTTGCACGGCTGAAAAATGGAAATCAAACAATGAAAACCGCATGATAA
>OQVT01002637.1_pt1 | contig 11565 bp, 11 predicted proteins | sample 1691561 | NCBI WGS metagenome assembly OQVT01 (sample SAMN03418260, study PRJEB22391) | human gut metagenome | biome: human-gut; feature: organic feature; material: feces | host: Homo sapiens | place: Tanzania | collected 2013-01
ATAGGGGGGCTTTTTTAGTGTGTGTGTTTGTCTTGCTTTATAGGAAAATTAAAAACTAAATAGCGCCTGCGTTGAGACGACGCTGAAGCTCTTGTACGCAAGTGGAACCTTCGTCAAGAGTGCCGTCAACGCATGTGCCCATCCTAGTCTGAAGGGCCATAATAGTGTCTGTGCCGAGTATACCGTCAGCGGTGACACCGAGGATGTTCTGGAGAGCCCTGATGACAGGGGAGCCCTTGGCTGTGCCGTCGCACATCCAACCGGAGGTGAGAGCACCATTGCGGTTGACGTTCGGTGCCCACTGGTGCCAGACCTCACCGTCGGCATATGTGCCGAAGTAGTTCTGGAGCGCCATTGTGGTGTCGCGTCCCCAATAGCCATCGACGTCAATTTGAGTCGTGGTACCAGGTGTGGAGGGTGTCACAGTAGGCGTCTTGTCAGAAGAGCCGTCGCGCTTGGATCCGATGTAAACCAATTTTCCGTCCCAACCTCCGTTTCCATAATTCGCGTAAGCCTTGATATTTGACTCCCATCCTGTCTGGTCTCCCTGCTGTCCAGAGATTCCATAGGTCTCGGAGAAATAAGCCCAGAAGAGTTTGCTGGCTTTATCGGACCCGATATCAGACTCGAACAGGTGACGCTGCATAAGAACGACCAGGTGCAAAAGCTATTGGAATACTACATGGGCAAGAACACTATGGAGCGACAGAACTTTATCATCGACAACCTCGTGATAGAGGAAGACCGACCAGAAGACGTTTACGAATAACAAAGAAAACATGATTTCAAAAAGAAAGATACTATACCTCATGCTGTTGTTGCCGTTGGCTGCCATGGCACAGTTGCGCATCAATATGCGAGGAGAAGCCTTGCGCAAACTGCAAATAGCAGAGATGGCTATCAACAACCTGTATGTGGACACCGTAGATGAACAACGATTGGTGGAAGACGGCATACGAGGTATGCTCGAAAAACTCGATCCGCATAGCAGTTACCTTACCGCAAAAGAGGTGGAAGCAAGCAACGAACCACTGCAAGGCAACTTCGAGGGCATCGGTGTGCAGTTTAATATGTCGGAAGATACACTACTCGTGATACAACCCGTGGTAGGCGGTCCGTCTGAAAAGAAAGGCATCATGGCGGGTGACAGAATAGTCACCGTCAATGATACTGCGATTGCTGGCGTAAAAATGTCGCGCGAAGAAATCATGCGCAGACTGCGCGGACGAAAGGGAACATTAGTGCGCTTGGGCGTTGTACGCCGCGGTATCAAGGGCATGCTGCATTTCGATATCATCCGCGACAAGATTCCTGTGAAGACTATCGATGCCTCATATATGATCAGACCAACGATAGGATATATCCGAATCGGTAGCTTCGGGGCACAAACCCACGAAGAATTTCGCGAACGACTCAAAGCTTTAAAGGCACAAGGCATGACCTCACTCATCCTTGACCTGCAAGGAAACGGTGGCGGATATATGCACGCTGCAGTGGAAATTGCCAACGAGATGCTTCACGCTGGCGACCTTATTGTATATATGGAAGGGCGACAAGCCTCACGCAAAGATTATAAAGCACGCGGAAAAGGACTCTTTGAGGAAGGTCAGCTCGCTGTGTTGATTGACAGTTACTCGGCTTCAGCCGCTGAAATCGTGACGGGTGCCATACAAGACCAAGATCGCGGCATCGTGGTTGGACGTCGATCATACGGTAAAGGTCTGGTACAACGACCTGTTGACCTGCCCGATGGATCAATGATTCGACTGACTATAGCCCACTATTTCACACCATCTGGACGCTGTATCCAAAAACCATACGTGAAAGGAAAAGCAGAAGATTACGCCATGGATGTATATAACAGACTGACCAGTGGCGAACTGCAACATGCAGACAGCATACATTTTGCCGACTCACTGAAATGCTATACACTGCGCCAACACCGTACGGTTTATGGCGGAGGAGGTATCATGCCCGACCATTATGTGCCACTCGATACTACAATCTATACTCCCTTCTACAGAGAGATTGCTGCCAAATCATATATCATCAACGCCAATTTGCGCTATGTGGATACACATCGCAAGCAGTTGCAAAAGCAGTATCCTGTGTTTGAGACTTTCAAAAACACCTATGAAGTGCCGCAAGATGTGATTGACCAAATGTTGGCAGAGGCTGCAAAAGACGGTGTCAAACCAAAAGACGATGCCGAATTGCAAAAGTCACTCCCATCCCTTCGTCTCCAAATGAAGGCACTTGTGGCACGCGACCTATGGAATATGGATGAGTATTTCTCTATCATGAATGAGCAAAACGACATCGTGATGAAGGCTATCCAGCTGTTGCAACACCCCTAACCCACTTCTATTGCAGTAGGAATGACGTACAATACGCTTTGTAAACAACTGGCATTGACCTACGACGAGGGTGAGGCAAAAGCCATTGCACGCTTGGTTTATGAAGTGCGCTATGGTTTATCGCTCACCGATATCTGTCTCGGACGCGACGCAGACATCGATGACAGCGACCTCAAACAAGTGGCAGAACGATTGAAAAACCATGAGCCCGTGCAGTATGTATTAGGCAAGACGCAGTTTTGCGGACATACTTTCCATACCGACCGACGGGCTTTAATACCCAGACCTGAGACCGAAGAACTCTGTCAATGGATGCTTTCTACACCATTCTGCAGTTTGCTCGATATCGGAACAGGTAGCGGTTGCATTGCCATCACTATGGCATTGGCACAGCCAAAAGCACAGATTACAGCATGGGATATATCGCCCGATGCCCTTTCGCTGGCTTCAGAAAATGCACAAAACCTGAATGCACATGTTGATTTCATATTGCGCGATGCACTACAAAATCATGAAGATGATAATCAGCGCTATGACATTATCGTGAGCAATCCGCCATATATCTGTCAAAACGAAGCTGAAGCGATGGAGAAAAACGTACTCGATTACGAACCACATACAGCACTTTTCGTGCCAGATAGCGATCCATTGCGATTCTATCGCGCCATTGCACACTATGCCTTAACGGCACTTCTACCACAAGGTTACCTTTATTTCGAAATCAATCCACTCTATGCCGATGATCTCTGCACAATGCTTCACAATGCTGGATTCAGCGAAGTGACGCCCCGTAGCGATGCTTTTGGCAAAATACGCTTTATCCGTTGCCGCCGATGAACACGATGACAGAACAAGAAGCCTACCTCCGCTTGGCTGCATTATGTGCTCAAGCCGAACACTGCGAATATGAGATGCAGGAGAAAATGCGCCGTTGGGAAATTGCTGACGATGCTCAGGCGAGAGTGATGCAACGGCTGATAACCGAGCGATATGTAGATGATGAGCGCTTTGCACGTGCTTTTGCCAACGACAAAGTGAAATACAATAAATGGGGACGACGCAAGGTCGAACAGGCCATGTGGCTCAAACACATTGCCGAAGACATACGCCAACGTGTGCTCGACAGTATCGATGACGAGGAATACATTGCCATTCTGCGCCCATTGCTACAACAGAAAAGACGCTCAGTAAAGGCCCGTAACGACTATGAACTGCGGCAGAAACTCATCAAATTTGCCATCGGCAGAGGATTCACCATGGATATTATCAAACAGTGTATCAGTATCGATGACGAAGAAGAATACGATATGGAATAGGCTTCTCGACACCATTCTGCCCCGCCATTGCAGTATCTGCGACAGTCGGTTAGGCTTCGACGAGAAAGCCATTTGTGGCAGTTGCGCCACAAGACTGCCGCGTACCCACTACGAACTGACGGCAGACTATAATCCTATGACCGTTTTGTTTCAAGGTATCGTACCTATAGAAAAGGCTGTGGCATTCGTACATTTCAATCCTCACAATGCTTCAGCGCGCCTCATTTATGCTATAAAATACTATCGGCATCCTGACTATGCGATGGCTATGGGGGAAATCATGGCAAAAGAACTATTATCCTCAGGGTTCTTTGACGATATAAATATCATCGTTCCGGTACCACTTTCGCGCCGCCGACTACATCAACGAGGCTACAACCAGAGTGAATATTTGGCACGTGGAGTCAGTAAAGTCACCTCTATTCCGGTAGTTACCCAAGCACTCCGTCGCAAGCATTTCCTACAAAGTCAAACGATGTTGGGGCACACTGAACGCCAGAAAAATGTGGAAAACATGTTTGTATTGCGTGATGCCTCGGCACTTTCTGACCGACATATCCTATTGATAGACGACATCTGCACTACAGGTGCCACCGCCATGGCCTGTATTCAAGAGATGCAAGTAGCAAAAAATATACGCTTCAGCATACTGACGCTTGGGTTGACAGACCATTAAACAGCCATTCCAAAAAGATGATGAAGACCATGAAATCATCTCTTTTTCTGCTTCTCGACAGGTTGCACTTTGTGAACAGCCGACTTACTTGTATGTTATTAATTCGGTATCTTTTTTTAACTGATGCAAAGGTATAAATAAACTTTGAAACTACCAAATGAAAACAAAGAAAAGTTTGTTTTAATATCAAAAAACTTTGTTTTCTGCCTTATTTATATATTAATAAGGTATAGAATAATTACGCCCGTGTGGCCTCCATGCCTGGCACGGATGGAGGGTTACGCCCGTGGGGGTGCGTCGCATATATGGTAAGACTTGACTAAACGACACAAAACCAAGGGGTTACAGTGCGGCGGTCGGTCCTCTCTGAGGTCGAGCCGTTCAAATCAACACCTTTGCTCTAATCCTTAAAATTTTACATAGTTTTACGGGTAGCAGCCTACATTCTGCTACTTTCAAGGAAAACCAAATTACGACAGTTATTTTGGGGATAAAACACATTAAAACGCTCATTTTTAGTACGTTAAAACAACCAAAAACTATACTAAAAACACCATATCAATAGGTCAAACTTACACAAAACAAACGAAATACGCACAATGTCCTGTGCATAAAAACAAAATACCTTAACTTTGCGTTATAAACAACACAAAACACAATATATATGGTAGACATCGAGATAAAGAAAGACGGGCGCAAGGTGGTGCAGCCATACGCTCCCGTTACGGAACTGAACATTATGGAGACCGTTCATCGCAAGGGCTTCACCACTCAGCAGGTGGCAGAACGCCTGGGCGTGACCAAGGCTGCCGTGTCGCAAATGACTTCGGGCAACCCTACGCTCTCCACTCTCTACAAGATAGCCTGGGCAATAGACGTTGACCCTCGCGACTTTTTCTATCGCATGGCTCCCGACGGCACAATCATCGAAGAGCCGAAGGTAAGCTTTGAGAAGCTGAAGGAGTATGCCGAGCGCGAACGCTTGGGTCCGCTGTTCGCGCAGACTCCGCAAGACGCTCACAAGGTGCTGGTATGCCCCAACTGCGCCACCGCGTTTCTCGTCACCAACATTCCACGATATGCCGAGGAGAAGAATGACACAAAGGTATAGATTATTCTTCAAACTAATGAATATAACAAAGGGAAATTTGATAAAACGAATTTTTCTCGCAATTTTCTTTGTTTGTTCAAAGTTTGTTTGTATCTTTGCATCACTTTATTATACTTTACAGAAATAAAAATTCAAAATCATTTTAAAATGAAAGAAAGAAGAAACAATCTCCGCATATCTGCGATAATGAAGGAAAAGGGACTAACCCTTCCCGACCTTGCAGCGAGAATAATCATAACCGATAAGGATAATAACAAACGAACATTGACCCCTGCTGCTCTCGGAGCACGCATAAACGGCAATCCGCATCTGAGCAACTTATATGAAATAGCCGATGCACTGGGTGTAAAGATAACCGAATTGTTCCCGCCAGAAGACCAATGTACGAAAACTCCTGCTGCGGAGTTCAAGATACAAACCATCTGCCCGTCGTGTGGCGCAAAGATAAGTGCAAGCGTGACGGCGGAGTAAAAGATATTAGCATAGTATTTTGCTATGTTATTAATTCGGTGTGTGCCGTTGTCCGTGAGGATAGCGGCACTTTTTTCGTCCTACGGACATAGCAAACAACAAAATCCCACGTCAAGCCTCGTGTGCCTACCGTGGGAAGTGTCCGCATTGGCGAGGGAACTTTAGGCTTCCAGCTTGCCGTTGCCTTCTGTGCCGCCACCCTCAGTAACGGTGCCGCCACCCCCGGTAGTAGAACCGTCACCTGCGGCAGCAGAGCCACCAGCAGTTACGCCACCCGTGATGTCGTTGCCAGCGAGCACGACCTTGAGGTCGTCCGTGACAAGCGAGCGCATGAAGCTGTACGGGTTGCCAATCTTGTGCTGCGCCTTGTAGGCCTTCATCACGGCGAGGCAAGCCTCCGCAGCCAAACAAAAAATATATTAACCTACGAAAGTACTAACGTATAAAAATATTAAAGTATGAAAAAGATTTTCAGTTTCTTGCTCATGGCATCAATGCTGCTTGCCGTGGGCGCGAGTGTAGCGAGCTGTAGTAGTGGCGACAATGAGGAGGAGGAATATGTGCCTGTAGAGTCGCCGTTCGCAAAGCTTCTTAGAGAGAAGCCAGTATGTCAGTTGAGTTACTCAAGGAGTTACGATGAAGGATTCTTTAGCCTTCAAAGCAATCCAATGGAAGGCAATTTTAAAAACGACTATTATGGAATAGGAATAATAGTCTATAATGCTCCGCAGGACGACATGTACAACGGACGTTATGAAGTGAAGCAAGTAGACGCTTCGGTGTGGGGATGGAAGGAGCAGTGGCGACCCGAATACAAGAAGCACGAACTAAGCACTGGGGATAACAACCAGCCTGTAAAAGGAGCTTGGGCAGAGATAAAGACTCTTGATAAGGGCGACGAATACGGAAGAAAGACATTCCGTGTGACGCTACACGTTGACGAAATGACGGAAAAGAACGGCGACTACGCCCGCAATATCAATATATCGTTTACAGGCCGCGATACAGGACCAATGCTTGTCAATTAATGTAAGCTGTCTTGCAGGAGAAAAAAAAATATTGTACCTTTGCAAAAGTATTTTATTAGAATAATTCATATTCTATAAAGTATTTAAAATGTTAAACTAAAAGGGCTGCTATCCGTGAGGACAGCAGCCTTCTTTTTTACCCTCCTAATCGCCGAAGGCGACCAATTCCTAATTCCTAATTCGTCATTCCGCCCAACGGGCGGCCTCCCATCGTCTTCTCGTCTTCAGTCCTTCCAACGGCTTGCCACCTGCATACACCCACTTCAAGAACTCCGCCTGCACGGCAGCCACCGAAGCCTTCTTCTGTATCAGCTTGAACAGCGTAGACCCCTTGAAGGCACCAGTACCAAGATTAAAGCAGAAATCCACACACGCGTCAAACCTCCCTTGCGTCTTGCAGACTTCAGGGATAGCAGACAGAAACGACTCGATAGGAGCGAGGTCAGCTCTCAGCCACTCCTCAGCCTTCGCCTTGTCGCACACCGTGCGTGCCGTCACACCCTTAGTATGCCCGTAGCCACACGTCCACACACCGGCAGGGCATCGGTACGCCTTAGCCCGATACCCCTCCAGTTGCTTCAGCTTCTCAATCAACACGTCACTTGCTCTCATATCATATTTTTTACTCTTTTACTCTTTTACTTTTTTACTCTTTACCAACTCTGGTTGTGCCACTGCAATATCCACTCATCACCAGTGAACCATAGTTGAATGACGTTATATATCCACTCACCCTCAAACGACCATGATTTGTCAGCATTATATCTCGTTATAGGGTTGCCGGAGCTTTGGTTGGACTTGATTATCACATGACCCCATTTGTTGTTTTTCCATTCACCGTTCCTCATAATGAATGTATAGTGCTGACCAATCTCGGGGTCGTCGGGCAGTGTGAGGATGATGCTACCATATTGGGTTGGATAGCACACTATCACGCACTCCATCTTGGATATTTTTCGGCTCACCTTTGCAACGGTCAGCATCGGACGGAAACCGGCTATGTCTCCACTTCTAATGAAAACAGAATGATTGCCGTTAGGATATGGATTAGCAGCCATTATTGGACTCTCGCGAGAGTGCTGGTCCATAGTTCCACTGACATCAAGCACCAGACCGTAGTTAGCCTGAAAAGCCGTAGCCGTTTCACCCCCAGGACCTACCGGTTTTTCGTAATTTCGCTTATACTCCAACTTCAAGCCTCCAGTCTGAAAATTATCTGAAACGAAATTAGATACGACATTGCCTATTGACATCTTAAAACTGCCTTCAGAATTATTGCGGAAAAACAGCTGTGCACTACCAAGTCGCATGTAATTTTCACTCCGCACGCCTTCTTCCAGGTAACCGCCTACAATCTGTAAGTCGCCAATATATCCCGCAGTCGCCTTAATCGCACCCTTACTCGTCACATAGAACGGAGCTTTCGCCGCCGTAGACGAGCCCACGAACAGCGGAGCATACACGTTGTCAGACACCTTGCAATAATCAGGCTCGTAATTGCCGAAATGTCCTACCGTGCTCGTGCCGTCCTCGCTCTTCGCCCACACGTGCTTGGCGTTGATAAGGTCGGCATTCAGCCCGTCCTTGTCAAACACAGCCACTTCCTTCCCCGACTGCGTTCTGAGCTTCGTCTTGTCTGCCGTCAGCGTTATCTCCTTGCTGTCAATATCAATGCCAGCATCAAGCAGCTTGCCAGCCACGCTCTTGTCCTCAACGAAGTCAGTCTTCGTCGCACGGTACTCGGTCACCGTAGTGCCGTATTCCAGCTTAGGCTGAGAGACATACATAGCAGTGCCTTTGTTGCAACGTATGAGCACTTTATCAGGGGACTTATTGCCGACAACACGCCAGTGCACCCAGTACCGTTTCCATACATAGTCCTCCTTGAACTCCACCTGCGCATTACCATCCACTGCTGTATACTGGTTAGGACCGTTCACTCTGTCCAATACCTCTACGAACACCTTCTCTGTAGAGTTAGTCCCATAGAAGTAAGCAGTAAATTGACCGCCCTTGCAGCCCTTCGCCATAAACGAGAACATGTAGTCTTGGCCCTGCTTTACCACATCAGCGCCTAACCCCCATTCCAGCATATCAATAGAATTGACATCAGTTGCATATCGAATGTCAGTATTCAGTGTCGGGAACCCTTTATATGACTGTCTGTTTATCTCATCGTCGCTGTTGTCACGAGGATGCAGAGCACTATAGCTGCCGTCTCTTACCTTCAAGTTGCCACCTGCCACCAGCGTATCAGTATTATCAAGCAGATTGCCGCCAATGTAGTCAAAGTCCTCTGGCGACATAGACCAACCGATACTGTCCTCACCTTCAACAAGACACGGTTGACAAATCCAAGCGTTAGTTGTGACTCCTTCCGTCTTGTTGTTAACCCAAAAGTTACACTCGATGAAGTCTTTGAATTTTTCGGTGTCATTAGTGTTGAAGGTGACATAACAGAGCTGCCACTCATTCGCCTTCTTGACAGCAAACAGATTACCACCGCTTTGTATCACGGAGTCAAGGCGCTCGCCACCAGTTGCAGTCTCCGCCCATTTCACTTCAATATAGATACTTGCGTCAGTTCTGTCACACTTTACCCAACAAGAAGCTGTGTATGTTTTGTTCTTCTCTATTTTGATGCACTTTGTAAGGTCTGGTGTAATACCCCACCAAAACAAGCCTATGTAGTGATTAGGTGCTGTTGCAATTACATGAGCACAATTCACGCCGCCAACACCATTCAGCGTTTCTATACCACCGCCATCTTGTGTACCGATTCTTACGCCCCCCTGCCGTCTCAGCGCACTCCCCACAAGCAGATTCTTCCTGCCCACAGCCGTCTGCGACACCTTCAGCGAAATCTCACGTGCGCTCTGCTTGATGGACGAAGTATACTGCGTAAGTTCGTTTGTAGTCTTCAGCGGCAGGGCATTATACTTGTTGCTCACCTCATCGTACTTCGACTCCAGCCCCTTTTGCGAAGTCACCAGACCGCCCCACACAGCGCTCACGCTCACGCTGATAGGCAGATCCACATAGCACGTCTTGCCGTTATACACGCACTTCACCGTCACGTTTGCTGAAGTCCTGCTGATAGCCCTGCCATCAATATTGTCATGAGCTACACTCTTCACCGTCACAGTGCTGCCCGATATTGTAGCCGTGCAACCCACAGTCGAAGTGAGAGAGTAAGTACCCGTCACCTTACTGCTGCCCTCAAGCATAGTTATTGTTGCGGTATTGCCGCTCGACACATCAGCCAGAGCATTGCCGTTGCTGCCAGTCTTTGCCGAGAACGTCAGAGCAGCAGGAGAGAACGAAGCCGACACAGCATCCTTGCCAGCTGCGCCAGTCGGTCCTTGTGGGCCACGGTCACCTTGCTCACCCTTATCGCCTTTCTCTCCTTTAAGTGTATGACCTGCTGGGGTAGGGCGAGAGTTGGAAGGCATGGCAGACTCAGAGTATTGTCCCGACTGCCAAGTGTAGCCGTCTTTATATATTTTCCACGATGCGTTGTATGTAGAGAATACACGATATTTACCACCGCCTCGAAGATATAATATAGGTCTGCTACCACGACCTAACTGCTTGTAGCTTACTGGTGAGACAGGACAAAAGTTAAAGGTGTCAGAATAGATGATTGTCTCTGCAAGTGTAGTGCCCCAGCCCGAAGCTTGAGTATCGATATGAAAATCTACAGAAAAACCTGCCGAATGAGTAGACCATGAAGGCTTGGTGCCGCTATTGAGATTCACCACCACCTTAATGCCGGCAAAACCAGTTAGCGGCAAATGCTCTCCCACAACCGTGTACCATGTATTCTGGTCGTAGGTTGCAGCCGACAAATCTACCCACACATCCTGCTGCCAGTAGTCCTTGCCGTCAGCACCTGGGTTGCCTTGCGGACCTTGAGGGCCTTGAGCACCTGTATCACCCTTCTCACCCTGCGGGCCTTGCACGCCTTGTTCACCCTGCGGGCCTTGCGGACCGACTGCACCATCCTTGCCGTTAGAGCCGTTCTTGCCCTTATAGGCCACGCCATAGGTCGTTGTGCTCTTGCCGTCAGAATACTTCACGACGGTTCTCGACCACAAGTAAGGCTGCGCATCAGTAGCCTGCTTCACGGTAGTGCTCCATCCGCTCTGAGGCGCACTGGTGGCACTGCTGCCAATCTGATACTCCACGGTCGTGCTCACCACACTCACGCTCACACCATCCTTGCCAGGCTTGCCGTCAGCACCGTTCTTGCCGTCCTTTATCGCCGCTATCGTTATCTGACCCCTCGCCAATAATGTTGTCATACACTTTCATCTTTTAGTTTACAGAAAAATAAGGGTGAGGTGCCCTTATTTGGACACCTCACAAGTAAATGTACCTCTGCCGCTCACGTCAGCGTTAGCCACTGTGACGTAAGGCTTGGTCGAAGCGTTTACTGGACTTGACGTACCGTTCCAGTTGGTAGCAACACCGTTGGCATTGTACTTTGTCCACTTGTACGTGAAGCTTGAAGCATGGCTGCTGTCAGCCTTCACCGCAGCACCATCCTCTACCACCTTGCCGTCTTTCCACACACGGGCGAACAGCTCGGTCGACTGGGCACCGT
>OQVT01002642.1_pt1 | contig 11556 bp, 12 predicted proteins | sample 1691561 | NCBI WGS metagenome assembly OQVT01 (sample SAMN03418260, study PRJEB22391) | human gut metagenome | biome: human-gut; feature: organic feature; material: feces | host: Homo sapiens | place: Tanzania | collected 2013-01
AATTCGGAGCTAGTTTATATATGGAGAAATTCGAATTGAAAATGTCCAAAGTAGCACTGAAAATTTTCTATATAAGAAAAAAGTCAGTTCCAATATCCCAAACGTTTCTATATGGGGAAAAGATATGCTCAAATGTCCAAAAAAGTCCTAAAAATGGGATGTAAAGAAGGTGAATTTTTGCATATAGAAAATGGCAATGAAATGCAGTATGATCCCTATGAATGACAGTGCGAGCACCATGAATCACAATGCGGTTCCCATCAGTTATAGTACAAGCTCCCATTAACAACAGTGGTTACCCTATGAAAGACAGTATAAACCCATGAATGACAGTACAAGCCCCATCAATCACAACACAAGTTTCCATTAAGCAAAATATAAGTCACCATCAAAGCTTCATGGCTCAAGGAAGATGCCAATATTTGGTGGATAATAAGTAAATAGAAAAAAGCAAATCATAGTGCCAAAAACAAGTAGTTTCAACCAAAATGTATAGGGAGTCCATGTACAGGAGATGGTCACTCGATGAATTGCAAGAAAACCAAGCAGCACACAGAGAATAAAGGTAGCAATGTCCAGAAAAGTATAGTTTTTTCCAAGGACTCCGGAATAGCTGTAGAAGATTATCGGAATCAGGTAAGTGGATAAAAGAATACCAACGAGCAGGGCAGAAGTAATACATGGATATTCTTCCTTCAGCTTATAATTCATAAAAATTGCGAAAAGAAGCATTGGGAAAAAGCTTAATTTCATATGCTCCCAGACAGATTCATTGACGGGAGAAAAATACCCCACAATCTTATTGTTGCCGGACCATTCGTAAACAAAATGCAGAAGACTTCCAGCAAGCGCCACAAGGAAAAATCCAATTAAAGTATAACGGTTTAATCTATTCATACTAATAAATTATGAAATAATAAGAAAAATATGCAAAAGAATAAAAAAATTGCCCCGACATAAGTCGGGGCAGAATAATTAGCAACCGAAGTTAAAATAATTGCAAAGAGTATTAAATAACTCGGAACAGCTATTGAAAATATAACACATAGTTTCGTCCTCCTTATTTTTTATTTGTCTTAGCTAAGCACAAATAAATTGTAACAATTTCGTAACATTTAATCAATAGGAGAAAAATGGAAATTAATTTAAAATTCCATTTTGCATTTTGTTTTGCATTCGTGTTGCAAACATATCGATTTTAATGAATTTTATTATAAAATTACGCACTTTAGTTTATAAAATAACAACTATGAAAACAAAGAAAAACCAGTAAATACACGGTTTTCGCATGTTTACTGGTTAAAATTAAAAAAGCTGATGACGGGAATCGAACCCGTGACCTCCGCCTTACCAAGGCGACGCTCTACCGACTGAGCCACATCAGCAATGATTGAATCACCGTTGATTATTCTATCACAGTATAAATTATTTTGTCAATTCAAATATTACGTTATATGAAAATATTATGTTATGCGACAAATATTATATGATAAGCAAGTATGATATAATACAATCAAGATAGTGCTATGCAATAAATAATATATGCAACAAATGATATATGAAACAAATAATAGATTAACAAGCAAAGATGATTTAATCCAATAGGATGATATGAACGAAATCTCGGAATTTTAGAAGCAAAGAAGCGCAGGGAAAGGAAATGATATGCAGGAAATAGTAGGAATAAAGGAAGACTATATTGCAGTCATAGAAGAAAATGGTATTACGTATGGTGGAAATCAAGGATTTTTTGGTGAGCTTTCGGATGCGTTAAGCAGGAGAAAAGAGCAGAATGGGTGTGGAATGATTAAAAATGAGAAGTATAAGGGTGACGTGCTTCTTGGAAAGACTTTTACAGTTGACCCGATTTCAAAGAGGAGACTTGCCAATATGGGAGAGGAAAATCAATATTATATCCAGGATCACCATGAAGCAATCGTATCAAGAGAAATCTGGGACAAAGCAGAAGAGATTCGATTGAAGCGTGCCAAACCCAAGCTGATGCAAACAACCGGAAACAGAGAGCGTTATACAAGACAGTTCACATTCAGCAGTATGCTGGAATGTGGGTATTGTGGTCATAAATTATCCAGAAGGACAAGACATCAGACGACTACAACGAAAAAACCTGTCTGGCAGTGTATGAATGCTACAAAAAACGGGATTGATAATTGTCCGAACTGCAAGGCGGTAGATGAAGTGATTATTGAAAACGCTTTTCTGGAAGCATTTCGACTTCTGGCCGATAGTTTTGATGATGTTCTTCAATCGGTGCTGAATACGATTGAAGATATTCTGAAGGATGATACCGAATTGAAAAGAGTAAAACAGCTGGAAAAAGACATTTCCACTATTGAATCGAAAAAAAGCAGGTTAACAGATCTGCTGATTGATGGTAAAATAGAACAGGAAGATTATGATGAAAAGAAGCTGAGCTTTCAGCGGAAACTTCACCAGATTACGGAAGAAAAGGCTTATCTGGAAGAAAATATCGGACAGCAGAAGAATATAAGCAGGCGTATGTCACAGCTTCGACAGACACTGGAAAATGAAAATGCCCTGGATGAATTTGACAGAATCGTGTTTGAGAGCATTGTAGAAAAGGTAATTGTTGGTGGGTATGATGCAGAAGGTAATCCAACACCATATAAACTGACATTTGTACTTAAGTGCAATCAGACATTAAAGGTAGATAATGCGAAAGCAGACTACAGAGCAAATCAGAAAGGGAAAAAGGTGTCATAAATGGAGCAGAATAAGGCAGAGCGATTGAATAAAAATATAACTGAAAAAATGTGTTCATCAGACGGTAACGTGGTTGGGGAAATGTGTTCCCCAGCCGATGCCGACACATGTGGAGACGGTTGTTTTGCTTTCCAAGGGTGAGGTCGACTCGAAAAAGATTCGGGTTGAGTTCTCTTTAGAAGATATGGATATGTCCGAATTTCAAGATGGGGCAACCTACACGCAGATCAAGGACTATGTACTGGAACATAGCGGATTAAAGGTATCAAACCTGTATATCTCACAGATTAAGCGGAAATGTGGGATTGAGGTTGGTAAGAACTACAATCTGCCGAAGTCCGAAGATTCCAGACAGCCTCTGTGTCCACCGGAAAAAGAGAAAGCAATCCGAGAAGCATTCAAATATTTTGGGATGATATAACATCCCGTAAAATGGAGGTTTCTTATGGATAGATTGATTTCTTGTAAGTTTAACATGGATACCGCTTGTGTGGAACTGAAATTCTTTGATGGTAGTATGATTGCGATTGATACGATTGCGGTTGAGAACGAGGTTGCCGACAATATGTATCAGAGGTCGGAACTGGATTATCTGATTTACAATGACCCGATTGGATATGCTGATTTGATATTGAACGGAGATTCCAAAACCTATTTGAAAAACTGTTACAGAGTATAAATCTGTGGATACGGCGATTGGAGCGATTTGCCTGGCTCACTAAACCTCTAAGCCCATAGTTATTGGCTAAGGCAGATATTCAACTTTAATTTTAGAAAACATAAATAAAGGCTATCCAATCTTTTTGACTGGGTAGCCTTTGAAAGTTTTGCTCTTTCTACTTTTTAAGAATCAATTTATGAATGACCATGCCGATTATCAAACCAAAGGATGATACTGCCAAATACCAAAGCGAATGTATCAATGCTGTCTCGTTATAGTATATAAACACAGATGGCACAAATGTAATTGCTATGATTATTGGATACAAGTACTTTACTTTCAGATTTGAAATGCTGCCAATTAGAATTGAAAGCAATAATGTTGCTAAAATAAGCAAAACTATCATTCCCATAACGTCTGTTGGTCCTGCAAATAATGGAAATACATAAAACATAAATAATTGAATTAAGAGTATTAGTATCTCCTTCAAGTATTTCTTCATAATCAAAACACCTCCGTTCATATAAACTCTTTTTTATTTCATTTTGCAAAGATTATCTTGATTTGCAGTTTGTCATTGTTGTAGATTGCTCCAATACTTCCGCCCATACGCTCAATCAGCAGCTTGGCGATGGACAATCCCAAACCGGTTGAATTGCGACTGGCTTCTACTGTATAGAAACGGTCAAACAATCTGCCGACCGTCACATAATTCAGATTGTGCGCCGTGTTGCTGAATGTAACACAGCCGTTCTTATCCATGACTACGGACAGATCGCCGTCAGAGTATTTCAGCGCATTGCTGATAATGTTGGAAAAGATACGGTTGACCGCACCTGCATCCAGTTCACGGAAAACCGGTTCCTCCGGCAATTCGATTTCCGGTTGGATGCCTTTTTCCTGCATGACCGCATAGAAAGACAGCAGACTTTCCTCCAATGCCCGGACAACATCCATACGTTCTGGTTTCAGTTCCTGAAAAGAAGTAACCACACTATATCTGAATAGTTCTTCGGTTAGATTTTTTAAAACATCTGTTCTGTTTTGGATTTGAGAAAGATAGCAGTGTACCGTTTCGCTTTTTTCCTCTCGTTCCAATAGGTCAAGATAACCGTTTATCGCCGTAAGCGGAGTTCTCAGGTCATGGGAAATATTGGTGATAGCTTCTTTCAGTTCCAGATCGCCCTGTTGGTAACGATGGCGTTCCTTGCGGAGCAATCGAAGCTGGATATTAATCTCCGAAGCCAGTTTTCTCAGATGAGGGTCGCTGGAAGAAATATCAATCAGAGTGTTTGTGTCGGAGGAAAGACGTTCCTGGAATTCTGTATGAATTTCATCAATACTTTTTTCTATAAAAATAATCTTTGTGATTAGAAAAAATACAACAATTAGCAAAATACAACACAAAATCCAAGGGAACATCTTTCTACCTCCTTACTTTAGGTTCTTTTTCTTAAAGGAACGACTTCCTATAAGAGATGTTGAAAAAATTACAAACGCAGAGCACAATGGAAGAAAAATCAGGTGTTCCACCCCTTCTTCGCAAAGAATTACACCTTGTCCTCCAGGTGTCAGACAGATAAGAAATTCCAGCAGGATACGAAATGTTCCACCGATGAATTTGATATTTTGGGGATGCCATCGCACAGTTGGGTCTGTATCACTCCACATCCATCCATCCAATAACTCTGGTTCTGCAAAACGATCATAAAGGAGCATCCCGATTATGACCATTGCAGCTACAGCTCCCAGACAAAGAAGTGTCGCTGAGTTTTTGTTCTCCGCCAGACTTGCCAACAGACAACATACGCTGGAGAGTGCAACGACCATCAAAAGGCTTGAAAAAATATAAAATGCCATCTCTCCCAAAGAGAGGTTCAGGCTTGCCGTACCCAGTAGCGGAATACCCAGCATCCCATTAACTATCAACCAGATTAGTGCAGTACTCAGTCCAGCACATATGGTCAGGAGAAGATTGGAAAAATAAACTTCTTCACGAGTGTGTCCGCAGATTAGTTTATTGCGCAGAGTTCCATATTCATAGTCTGTTCCCCACAAATATGCGGCAAATACGGCGATAAATGGTCCCATCAGGGGTGAATATCCAAAAAAACGGGCGACCAGCTTATAGATGTATGCATTAGTCAAATTCGTCTGGAAGTAACCGTTGAGGATGATGAATGCGGAAAGCAATACAGCAATCACTAATTCTATTCGAATCATTTTTTTATTCTCTGTACGGTAAAAGGCTGCTCGAAAAAGTTTACGCATTATTATCACCTCCAACCAGAGAGATGTAATAACTCTCCAAACTTTCATCTTTTTCCTGCATAGACAGCACTTCGCAGTTTTCCTTTGCCAGTACAACGGTCAGCTGTGTCACATTGATCTTTGCGAACACATCGGCTGTTGTTGCGGAGATAATTTTATATTCCAGATTCATGGAATCCAGCACACGAGCCAGAGTAGAAGTATCGGTCACTTCCATGCGGACACACTTGCGGCAAACTGTGTCCAGTTCTTCTGCACTCAGTTCCTTCACCATGCGACCATTATCAATGATACCGTAATGAGTAGCCAGACGGGAAAGTTCATCCAGAATGTGACTGGAAATAAGAACTGTAATCTGTTTTTCTCGGTTCAACTTCAAAATCAGTTCTCGCATTTCCACAATACCCTGAGGGTCGAGACCATTTACAGGCTCATCAAGAACAAGAAAGTCGGGATCACCGGCTAATGCGATAGCGATGCCCAGACGCTGCTTCATACCGAGGGAGAAGTTCTTCGCTTTTTTCTCTCCCGTGTTGTCGAGACCTACCAGCTTCAACAATTCCTGAATACAATCAAATGATGGCAGACCAAGAATGAGATACTGGTGCTTCAGATTTTCCTCCGCAGTCATATCCATGTAGATGGACGGTGTTTCCACCACAGCACCCATGCGACGGCGGGATTTGATAATATCCTTGCTGTCATTGCGGATGCCGTACAGAGAAAAGCTACCGGAAGTCGGTTCCTGCAATCCGCAGATCAAGCGGATCAGGGTTGTCTTACCAGCGCCGTTCTTTCCCACAAAGCCATAGATGGAACCTTTGGGAACATTCATAGTAAGACCATTCAATGCCTGAAAGTTTTTATACTTTTTTGTCAGGCTGTTTGTTTGCAAAATATAGTTCATATTGTATTACCTCCTTTGCTGACCTAAGTTTACAAAACAAAAGTCAAGAAAGTGGTCAAGAAAAACGTCAAGATTTGGTCAAGATTTTTTGTTCTGCCAATTTGAAACCAATTCCCCAGACTGTTTCGATATAGTCTACACCGCTGACATCCTGCATCTTTTTACGAAGATTGCTGATGTGCTGCTTCAAAGAACGCTCGGTGCAGTCGGGTGTGTCCAGACTGATTCTGTCAAGCAGGACACTCTTTGAAATTACCTGTTTGGGATTTTCCATCAGCAGTTTTAAGATGGCATACTCCGTTCGGGTCAGCTTCACAGGCTGCTCCTGTACTGTCAGAGAAAGGGAAACCATATCCAAAACCAAATCGCCAACGGAAAGAGATTTGGTTTCGCCATGTTGTTCTGCCTTGCGGAGCTGAACAGTGATACGGGCAAGAAGCTCTTTTGTATCAAAAGGCTTGGTCATGTAATCTGCCGCACCGCCCAGCAGAAGATTTACCTTGTCTTGCACATCTACTTTTGCGCTGAGAACGATAACAGGAATGTTCTCAATGTGGGGCAGAACTTCCTCGCCAGACAATCCCGGCAACATCAGATCCAGCAGCACCAAATCGGGCTTGTTTTGTGAAAGAAGATATAACGCTTCTGTGCCGGAGTATGCACGAAGAACAGAATAGCCCTCTTGCACCAGCACTTCTCTCAGCATATCTCCAATATGAATATCATCATCTATGATTGCGATTGTTTTCATTCTCGTTCCTCGTCAATTTCCTTTTATAGTTCAAACGCTACTATCGTTTCCTTTGGCAACTTCTCGTTTTCGCAGTTTAGAAGGTAGGCTATTGCCTTGTTCGCAAAGCGGTTTGTTTTCATTGTATCCCAATCGGCAAGTCGGACTATTTCTGATGTGCCGTTCTCAAAATCAAATGAAATCTGGCCCCATTCGCCGTCGCAGTCTGCTTGGTATTCGTAGATTGCGGTGGCGATTTTCTTTTTTCGTTTGGTCTTGGATTTCTGTTTCAAGCGGACAGCATGGATTGCGCCCTCGGCAACCAACAATTCTGTCAGTTTGTCCACTGCTCTGCGGTAGGCTCGCTCCGCACCGCTGGCAGTGCTGCCCTCAAACATTACAGCCAGTTCCTCAAAGGTGGGACGGCCTTTCCATGAGCCGACATGCCCGCAGGTCATGCAGATTGCCAGCCGCTTTTCAAGCAAGGTCTGTTCCCGGTAGTTCAGCTTATCAAAAGCTCGCTGCACCTTTTCTGCCTGTATGCCGTTCCAGAGAATATCGGCAGACAACATCAGGGAGTTCAGGACCTTGGAATTGAAACCGAACCTGTACCCTGCCCTGGCATATAGTGAAGAAGACGGAGAATACGGAATCCTGTTTCCGGAATAGTCTTCATGACCGTCGTCATACGAGACGAAACGGGCATCCATTAAAGATGCGGAGAGATTCACATTCAGGCCCTTCCATCTCCAGGAGAGCTCTGATTCCACGCCGCGGCTCCGGGACTTGGCAGCATTGGCCATCATGCGTCCGGTCCCCTTCCCTCGCGGGAACACGGTAATCTGCTGATTCCGGCAGCTGATATGGTATGCGGTCGCGGATGCGGTCAGAAAATGCCCGGCAGCATTGATTCCGAAACGCAGTCCTGCCTCGTAATCCATGCAGGACTCCGGCCTGTAGCTGGTGGAAGACGCCGGAATCTCCTCAGCAGCATCGAGATACACGCCAAGTTCAGACATCATTCCGTTCATCATGCGGTTCTGCAGGATGTCAGAAAAAATTTGGGTATTGAAACCTCCGGATTTGTAACCGCGCGAAACGGAGCCCGTCAGTTTCAGGTCAATGCCGCGATTTCTCATGGCTTCAGTGGCGGCATCGAAAAGGACTGACGCTTTCGGAAGAACCTGGAAAAACGACATGTGCTCATTTCCCCGGTAGCTGGTCGGGAAATCCTTGTACGAAGGCATTGGCGTAAGCTTGAAATGGATGTCCGAACTGGAGTCGTATGACATATGGTCGCCTTCATAATCCACACGGAGCCCGGCTGTAAAGAGCCATCTGGACAGACGGAAATATGACTCATGATAAGCGGCCATGTTGTAGCTCCAGAGAACGAAATCATTGGAAATCAAGAAATTGTCCTCCTCGATCATGAGTTTGCCGAACTCCTGCGGAATGTAGGCATTGGCATTGTCCAGAATGAGGGAACTGATGCCGTCGCGGAGGAACGTCACGGGAGCGCCCATGCTGTTGCGACGGACGAATGCGAAAACACCGCTTTGGTGGTTCCACCAGGCGGGATGCGTCTGCGGACGTAGTACAACTTCCTGTGTCACAGATGCTTGCCGCTGCGTCTGGTTCAATGTGAACATCAACGCGGAAGTGAAATCCTGGTCAATATCCATGGAATCGAACAACATCTGCAGGCTGGTTACCGAACTCAGTTTCCATTTGCCCAAATCGACATTGACGCGCAGCCCGTCCATCACGAAAAGGCGTCTGTAAGCACTTCTGTCATTGTAATTTACAGGATAGAGCCAGCCTCCGGCCAATGCTTCCCCGCCTTGTGCCGCATCCGCGGCATCAGCCTTCCAGAGCCGGTAAGGATAGCCGCCCTGATCCGTATAAGAAGCATGTAAGGTATTGTCAATGAAAGCATTGCCGCAATTTTTCACATATCGGAGACGCACGGATGCCGCATCGGAAACATCACACTTGCTGCCTGAATATTCATTGGTATAAAATCCGTCAGAATGGCCGTACATTACGGCGGCACCGAGATTGTTCTTATACATGGAAGCATTGGCTCTCAATGAATTGGCGCTGCCGTATTCGACATTGGCCCTTACTCCCTGCCATACAGCCGGGGACAATGTTTCCACAGCCATGACGCCGAGCATGGAATTGCGCCCGTAGAGCGTGCCCTGGGGACCGCGGAGCATGTCGATCCGCCGGATGTCCATGAATGAAAAATCATAACAGTTCTTGTCCAGGACAGGCACGTCGTCGATATACAGGCCGATTACCGGGTTTTCCATACGCGAGCCGATGCCGCGCACATAAATGGAAGATGTCATTGACGACCCGTAATCGGGCATCGCCAGCCCGGGGACAATGCCGGCCAAATTCTTGGGAGAGGCAAGTCCCGCTGTCTCTATCTCCCTCATAGTCAAGGAAGTAACCGGGACAGCAATCTCATTTTTCGTCAATGTCTGTTTCAATGATGAGGATATGACAGCTCCCGACAATGTATCTTTCACGACAGGTGTCGCCAACACCAGCACCACTGTCACAATAAAATTAATCATAGCGGCGGCAAAAGTACAAGATACAATGATTTCCGTCATTGCACTATTCGCACATCCTAAAGGACGATTTATACCATTCTTTCGCGGAAAGAGGAAGGAGAGATGCCTGTCATCTTGCGGAAGAACCGGGAAAAATATGACGCTTCGGAGAAACAGAGACGTTCAGCGATTTCCGACATTGGCATAGACCTGTCGCAGAGAAGTTCGCGGGCAAGGGCCAGACGGGCATTGTCAATCCACTCTCCGGCGCTTTTTCCGGTTTCGGCCTTGACGGTGCGGTTGAGATGGCTGGGAGTGACGCCCAGAAGCGAGGCGTAACCGGCGACACTGGAGAAGGGCTGCGAAACGTCGAACACTTTTTCGAGGTAAGACGAGCACAGCCTGGAAGCTGCGGACCCGCCCGGAGCCGGAAGCAGCTCATCAAACTGGCTGAGTATCACCTCTATCAGGCTTCTGACGATGGCGACCTGACCGGAATGACGCATGAGACGGATCATGAGTTCATCGTAGAAAAGTTTGTCCTCTACGGGGATGGAAAGAACCGACGGTTCCTTCATGCGAAGCACGGAATGTCCGGCATTGCGAAGCAACTCGGTAGAGAAGGCGCCCATGTAGCCTATCGTGTCCTTGAAATACTTCACGGAATAGTGAACGGACGGAGGTATCAGGGCGAAATCGCTGGCTTTCAACAGATAAGGGTGCCTGTCAATATCTATGAGTACCTCTCCTGAAAGGAGATAGACATACGACCAATCGTCTCGGGCAATCGAGTGCATCGGATGTGCAGTCACTTGCCCGGCAGCATTGAGAGGACGTATCACGAAAAGGCTCATTCGTTGCGGTATTGGCTCGGGGTCTTGCCGGTGTGTGATTTGAAGAATTTGTAGAACACCGACTGGTTCGGGAAATTCAGCTTGCATACTATCTCCTTGATGGACAAGTCGGAGTATTTGAGCATGTTCTTGGCTTCGAGTATCACGAATGCGTCGATCCAGTCAGGGGCTGAACGGCCGCTTACGGATTTCACGAGCTTGGAAAGATATTTCGGCGTAAGGCATAGCTTGTCCGCATAGAAAGCCATGTTGCGCTCCGAGGTGTGATAGTCGGTCACAAGACGGAGGAACTGGTCGTAGACATTCTTCGCCTTGGCAGAAGGCGCATGAGGCTGGTGCTCGGCTGCGGAAAGACGTCCTGACCAAATCGATCCGAGAAAATACGAAATGGAGGAAACAAGTGCTCCGATTGCCTCTTTCTTGTTCTGCGAATCTATGGTCAGGAGCGAGGATGCGAGGTCAAGGTACTTCTTGCAGATATTCCGCTCGTGGTCATCCAGGGAGATGCACGGGTTATCCATCAGGGCGACGCTTTCATTGAAAAGACGGTTGAAGTCGAAGCGGACGCTGGACATGAAGTTCTTGGACATGGCCACGACGATGAAATGAATGTTGTCATAGTCGTCACGGTCGATGCCCGACACCCTTATGATATTGCCGGGGACATTGAGTACCAATGAGTTCTCGGCGATCTGGAAGGAGTCCAGGTTCACGTCAAGCTTGATCCTGCCTTTCAGACAGAATATGATGATATAGCCGTCGAAGCGGAAAGGATATTGGAATACTTTCAATTCCTTGTCATATCTGAGTTCCGCTATGAG
>OQVT01002644.1_pt1 | contig 11546 bp, 4 predicted proteins | sample 1691561 | NCBI WGS metagenome assembly OQVT01 (sample SAMN03418260, study PRJEB22391) | human gut metagenome | biome: human-gut; feature: organic feature; material: feces | host: Homo sapiens | place: Tanzania | collected 2013-01
GGGCGGGTATCCACATGCACCCAGCCGTTGGCGCGTCCCAGACCGGGCGGGTAGATGCCGCAGCCGCCAGCATTGCCCAGCAGCTTGTCCGCATAGGCGTACACCTGCTCCACGCTGATGCCCTGCACCTGAATGTCCGCCGCCTTTCCGTACAAATGCTGGCTGAACTTCGCCGCGTTCTTCTGCTTCGCGTTCCAGCTCGCCGTGCGGAACCCGCTGGTGATCGTCACCGGCTTGCCGAAGTACACCCGGATCTTCTCCAGCACCTCCACAAGCGCCGTGTCGATGAATACCGGGTCGCTTCCGTCACGGCAGTAGAACTCCCGCACCTTGAAATGCTCTGAAAGCTTCTGGTTTCCATTTTTCAAAATGGAATAGGCTTCCAAACTCAAATATCATCCTTCCTTTCACGTTCCAAGCCGGAATCTTCCATCTGCCTGTTTCAGCGGCTTTACCTCCACAGGCAGGGTATCTGCACACAGCATCGCCGCCACAGGCTTTGCCGCCGCATTCGCAGTGATCCTGATATTTCCCGTCACCGACGCCATTTTGAATTCTGCGCTCGTGCCGTCCTTTGCCGTGACGATACAGCCCGCATCCACAGGGACCCATTCCTCGGTGACGTTCGTCGAGCCGTCTTCTCCCGATGCGATCGTTGTCTCAAGGCGCATTGCAGTCAGTGCCAGCGTACAATTCTCCGTGTCCTTCACCGTAAACACGTTCTGGTAGCTCATGCCCTTCACGACGCTCCCCACCGGGTTCGTCTCAACCGCGCCGTCGAGATCGCGCTCAATGGTACACGTTTCAAACTCGCCCACGGTCACGCTGCACTCGGCCTTCACCCCGCCGCACTCCGCTGTCACCACGGCAGTTCCCTTTTTCAGGGCCAGAATGGTGCCATTTGAGGTAATTTTCACCACGTTCTTTGGTGCTGCCGTCACGTTCACTCTGCGGTAAAACGTATTCGTCGGCCCAACGCCCACCAGCAGCTGGTATTCCATTCCTTTCTTCAGCTTCAGCTCGTAGACGTTCAATGCCACAGCTTCCACCTTCAAGGTGTGCATGGTCGGGTGCAGTCGGTACTCCAGCGTGATCTTCGAGTGCCCCTTGTCGCTCTTGAACTGGTTCACCCACAAAAGACCCTCGTAGTAGTGGCCGGGGTTGTCCTCCAGTGCAAACCGCACCCGCTTGCCCTTCAGGCGTTCGCAGATGGTGGTGTACGCAGTCTCCCAGTCCCAGCCCTCGTAGTCGTTCTCAAGGTAGAATTCGATCTTTCCGGTGCGGTCATCGAAGGTCGCCCGCTTCGGCACGGTCTGACTGTAATCCAGCGAACCGTCTCTGCACGGTACAGTCACGAACTTTGTCCGCTCAATGGGCGGCGCGATCACCGGCCGGGAGGAAGGGATCAGTTTCCAATCATCCCAGGTGTCGATGTAGTCATCATCCACATTTATAATAAGAGAATGGTACATGGAGCCTCCTCACTTGGTGTTCAGGTATCCGATGGTCGATTGAATGGCGTTCCATGCCTTGCCTGCCGTGCCAAAGTTTGCCGCCTGTAAAGACGAAAGCTTCGATGTCGTCTCGCCAAAGGTAAATTCTTTTTCGTCCAGTTCATGCAGCGGGATCACTTCTTTCGTGCAGGGCAGCCAGTTTTCTATGCCGTGGGGTTCCGAGAGCACGTAGGTCTCCTTCAGGAAATCCAGTCGGTCGGTATCCACGCCAATATCCGCAAGGTCTGCTGCGCTGATCTGCAGGCTCCCGCTGAACCCGGACCCGCCATACTTTTTCAGCTCGTCCTTTGCTTTTTCGTAAAGGCTGTCGGTCGTAGAAGACGTTCCCTCCACTGTGATGATCTTCTGGCACAGGCCGTACTTCTTGATGGAGTCTCCATTGTATGCCTCTGCCGTAAGCTGCTGGGTATGGGTCGTCTCCCAGAACAGAAAGCCTTCCTTCCAGCTTGCCCAGCCGATGGCCTTTACCGAGTTCACAATGTCGTTATCCTTGAGATAATAGGAGATGTCCAGCAGGTTATCCCCCAGCCTTATCACCTGATCGGTCTTGTCGTTCAGCTTTGCCACACAGTCCAGATATCTCGTGTAGACCCGCACACCGTCCACCATTTTGATTTCCTTGTGCAGCCGCAGATAACCTCCGTATTTCCCCACAACATTGTTCGTCAGCACGTCCCAGCAGTTGCCCACGCTGGCCGTTTCCTTGTCCGTATCGCTCTCCGGCTTTTCCACCGTGATGCTTCCGGGCAGGAACACCTTGCCTTCCGCCTTGAATCCGCTGTGCTCCGCAGGGTCGTCCTCCACGGCAAGGGCCAGCTTTACAAGCTCTTCCACCGTGTAGAACTGGTTTTTCACCTGGCACTGCCGTTCCTGCAGATATCCCAGCTCGCTCACACAGGTCACATCGATGTCGAGGTTGAAGTTCGTGCTCAACTCGGTGATGTAGCCCATAAAGATCTCGCGCCCGTCCTCTTCCACGCTGACCACCGGTTTTTTCAACAGCAGCTTGTCATAGTACGGATTGGAGACCGGCACCGTAAAGGTAAACGAGCAGGGATCGTTTGCTTCCAGCGTCAGCTCCGGGTCAAGGATAAAGGCGGCCTTCTCATCGTAAGGATCATCCAGAATGTTCCGTTCGGTCCAGTAGTAGCTCTGTCCGTCCGCAGTGCCCTTGATCTGCCCGATATGCACAACGTAGCCCGGAGATCGGATGTGCTTCACTTTGCAGCTCTTTACGGTGGTGGTCGTTCCGTCTGTGGCTTCCACGGTCAGCGTATGGGCGGTGTTCTTTTCAAAGCTGTTCAGCATATCATCCGACAGTTCAAAGCGATATACGCCATTTTGAATTGCCGTGAACGTCTTATGAACCACGCCGTCGATCTTCTCGGTCACGGTCACGGTTTCTTCTTCCGGGTCGGATATCTTGTACAGGAAACCCGATCCCTTCCACCGTCCGTATAAGCCATCCTTGCCGAAGTAGTTGCTTTTGATCTCCGGTGCTTTGTTGCTGGTCAGGAAGCCCTTGTCGTCCACCGTAGCGTTTTCATCCACGCAGAAGCATACCAGCGTTCCCGCTATGGATGTTGCGTTGTAGCCCGTGTACCAATAGGTCGTGATGTGTCCCGGGTCACCGGGGTCTGCGCCTTTGCCGCGCTTGACGCCGACACCCTCGATGTATCCCCAGCAATTCTCATTGTCGGAGTTCGAGGGGTCATCGCCGGTTTTCGCATTTCGGCAGGCAAAGCTGTAATGCCAGATGTCGTATACATCCCAGCCGTTTGCATTCACGGTGGCGTTTTCCCTGCCGCCGCTGAAAGAGCGCTCCCAAAGCGTTTTCCCGCCCGGAAACCGCATAAACTCCTCTGCACTCGGTGCAAAGAACTTCTGTTCCTTCAGCGTGCCGCTGCAGTTGGAACCATAACTGTATCGGATCGTCACCGGTACGATCGTTTTCAGGGCAGCTTCACTCAGACGCTTCGCGTAGGTGTTTTCAAGCCAGTTGCGCAGGGTTGGCTCATTTTCCCACGAAACATCTGCATTTTTACTGCCCCACCCAACGTTGTCCGGCAGGAGATTCGTCCGCATCAGCATGGTCTTTCCCTTGCCGTTCAGATCTTTCTCGTAGTCATGCTGCGCTACGATGAATTCTACCGCCGTGCCGTCCTCGTACACCTTCAGGGTCTGGCCAACGGTCAGGTCTTTGACAATTCCCATCTTCTCACCTCACCTTCGCTGCGGCGATCTGCCCCATCCGGTTGTCGATGTATCCGATGGTCTTCTTTCCGTCAATGGTCATCTTCATGCCGCGGATGCTGTCCACGATGCCGTCCATGTGTCCGGCAAGGCCGTTGATGGCGTTCAGCGTGTCGTCGTTCCCCTTGTTTTTCATTCCATTTTGAAGCTGTACTTCTGCATCGATCTGGTTCGCAAGGTTCCGGCTGATGTCGCCGTCCAGACTCAGACTTCTGGTGGAAGCAAAGGCATTGTCGATCTCGTCCGCCCCTTCCAGTACGTTCGTCAGGTCCACAACGGGCACGATCTGCGGCGTGTAGTCGTAATCGTCCCCCATCACCTTGCTGATGGTGCCAAGCGTGCCCTTCGCAATGTCCATTGCATTCTGCGTCACATCATCCACCGCATCGTCAATGAGCGGTGCGTCTTCCTTCACGCCATCGCTGATGCCCTTGTCGATCTCCGAACCGATGTCCTTCGCCACGTGGGTCTCACGGTTCTGGTTTTTGCGATTGCTCACGAACCACGCAATGCCGCCGATCACCGCCGCAATGGCCGCAAGCACGCCCACTACGATCAGCAGCTCCGGCAATGCCGACATGATGGCTGTCCCCAGTCCTCCAAGTGCCTCGCCAATGCCGCCAACTGCCATTCCTGCACCGGCTCCTGTCGTTCCCAGCTGTCCCAGCATGGGCAATAGCCCGCTCAAGGAATTGCCCACATTCGCAGCCGCTGTCCCGATGTTGGCAAGCTTTCCCGTAAGGTCTCCATTTTGAATTCCGGAAAACAGCTTCAGCAGCATGTCTCCCGCCCCGCCGGTCAGCTGCTTTCCAGTGTCCGTAAACAGCAGATCGATCAATCCCGTTGCCGCCGAAATGATGGCACCGGCGTAGTCTCCCTGCATGGCCGACGCAATGGCCGAGACGAATTCCGTCCCGATCTCCATGCCTTCCTCGCTGAATGCCGCCTTGAATACGGTGCTCAGGGGGTTCGTCATCTCCTCGCCCATGGCCCCGGAGACCTTCGTCCACACCTCGCTGCACGCATTGCTGATGGGCACCCAGTTCTTCTGGATGGCATTGGCAAGCTTTACCACCGCGCTCTTGGCGCTGTCCTCAAGGCCCATAGCGTCTGCCAGTGCTCCCGCAAAGCTCACCATGGAGCTGCGGGAGGAAAGCAGCTGATCCTTCAGGTCGTTCACGTCGTCTTCGCCCAGCGGATTCCCGTTCAGGTCTTTGCCGTCCGCCAGCTGCTGCTGGATGAGCCGGGTCTTTTCCAGCTCGGCATTCATGTTCTGCAGTGCCTCCACCGTGCCGAGGATGCTGGTGGTAATGCCCTGATACTTTGCTTTTCTTGCCTCAGCGCTGTTTTCGCCGTACTGCTCCACCGCCTGCTTGTAGGCGTCCTCCCGGTCTTTCAGACTGCCGTCGTCGTAGATGCTGGTCAGCAGGTCCATCCGGCTCTGCATCCGGCTCTGTTCGTCCTTGATGATGGAAAGCTGTGCGTCCAGCTTGTTCAGTCCCTGCTTTGCAATGTCATTTTGAAGTTCAAGGCTCTCGGTCTGTGCATCCAGATAGTCGTTCCATGCTTCCTTTGTGCGCAGGTCGCTCTCGCCATATTCCTTCCGCAGGGTGTCCCACTGCTCCTTCGCCTTGGCTTCCTTCTTCTGTTTTACTTCCAGCTCGTTCTTCTGGTACTCGGTCTCCCGGTCGATCTTGTCCAGCTTCGAGGCAGTGCTGTCGTTCTGGGCCGTCCACAGGGCATATTCTTTTTCCAGCGTGTTAAGATCGGTGTCGTACCGCTTCGTGATGTCCTCGAACAGGCCGGTGTACTGATCTGCCTGCAATTTCGCAAGGCTGGTCTTTTCGCTCAGCAGGCTGGCATAGGCTTCCTTGGTCTCGGTCTTGTCCGCGCCCCAGCGCTTCAGCATTTCGTCGTACTTTGCCTGTGCAATGGCTACCCGGTCGGTCTGGTTCGCGATCTCCGCCGCCGCGTTCTCCATCTTCTTCGCCAGCAAGGTATCCTCGTCCGCGCTGTACTGGTTCTCGGTCTGCCACAGCTCGTATTCGCTGTCCAGCACTTCCCGGGCCGTCTTGTTGGCTTCCAGCTTCGTCTTGTACTTTTCCTCGATCTGCTGGGCCACAGTCTTCTTCGTGCCGGAGGATCTTGTGCTCGTGCCACCGCTGCCTGTCGGGTTCTGGGCATCCTTCGGGTCCTTCTTTATATCCGCGTCAAGGTCTTCGGCAGTCAGTCCGGTCTTTCCGCCAAGACCCTTCCACAGCTCTTTCGTGCCATTGACAATATTCGGCACAGCATTCTCGATGCCCGGTACCTTCGGTACCTTCGGTATCTGCACGCCGCTCACCGCACTGTTGATGGCATTTTGAATTTTATCGGTTGCACCTGGGAACCACGCTTCGATCTTGCTGATAAACCCATTGTACAGCCACTCTCCAAGGTTTCCGCCACTGGCTTCAGTGCTTTCCTGCGCCTGCTCCACAGCTTTCGCCGTGGTAGTCTGCACCGTCTCATTCACTTCACCGGTCTTCGCCTTGATGGCGGTCATGCTGGTGTTCACGTTCGCCGCATTTCCGCTGATGACCCCTGCCGCTGTGCCGGACGCATTTGCTGCATCGGTCATGGCCGCTTCGCCGTTCAGCATGGCTCTGGCCATATCCTCGGTAACGTACTTCACTTCACCGGTCTCAGTCGTCAGCGCGATCAGCCCGTCCGTGTTCTTCTTCTGGGCAATGGTCATGACGTTGGTTGCTGCAGTGGCTTTCTCCGTCTGCTCGTTTGCTTTTTGCATTGTGGCAGCACTGTCATCCACCTGCTTCTGGTTTTCTTCCAGCGCTTTCGTGGTGTCCTGTACAGCCTGCTTGCTGTCCGCCATGCTGTTCTCGATCCGGTTGCCGATCTCGTCCAAACTCGTCCCGAACGGTGCAAGGAACGGATAAGTGATGCCATTCAGGATCGCGCCAAACGCGCGGTCTTTTGCAGTAAAGGTGTCCACCCAGCTGGTGGGGTCCAATGGGTTCACCAGCTTGCTCACTTCGCTACCTTTCTCGCCAACCCATGCTTTCAGCTGTTCCCATGCCCAGTTCAGCACCTGTAATGTTGCGTCAAGGACAATAATAATCACGTTTGCAAGCGCTTGAGCGATCACGTCCGCCTTGTTGTTGATGGTATTGCAGATCACGTCCACAATCGTCTCCAGCGCCGCCTGAATATCTGGGCCTGCTTCAATAATGGCTTGACATACCGGATCAGCAAACAGGCTCAGCACTGCCAGAATACCAGCCGCAATGGAGAGCTTTACCAGACCGCCTGCAAATGCACTGAAGGCCTTACCAAGATTCACAAGACTTGCGGCAAATACGGTAAGGCCCGTTGCAATGGGTGGTGCCGAACCGATCAACCCCAGCCCAACCAAGATGCCCAGCATTCCGGTAAATCCTGCCAATGCATGCTCGAGGCTCAGTCCGCTCAACAGGTAGCATGCCGGTGCAAGCATCAGCAGTGCAGTTGCCAGCATCAGGCAGGCCCCTGCTACACCGGTAATTCCGGCTGTCGCCGCGGGCAGCGCCCAACTCAATGCCACGATAGCACTAAGCCCAATCCCAAGAGCGGCGAGATTCACAACGATGGTCAGAATATCCACATCCGCCAGCATTTTGATGGCCAGCGCCATTTCGATCATTGCCGCGCCCATGGCCACCATTGCCACCGCCGCAGCCGTGCTCTCGGGTGCCCGCTTGCCAAGCAGATACAGTGCGCCTGCCAGCTCGATCAGCATTAAGCTCGCACCGGCCATGCCCGCGCCGCCCGTGTCCGTCTCCATGGCTTTGCCCATCTGCTTTACGGCAGCCGCCATCACCAGCAGCGAAGCACTGGCGATCACCATGCTCTCCGCACCCTTTTTCATCCGCAGCGGGTTTACCTTCGTGTTCGCCATCAGCACCAACAATGCCGCAATACCGCTCACCACCAGCCCTGCGCCCCGGATGCCGTCCATCATGCGGTCGCCAAGGCTTGCAAAGATCGCCACAGCCCCTGCCGCCATCAGCAGCGCCGTTCCCATTGCATTGATGGCAACCAGCATTCCACCCAGCTTCACAAGATATTTGATGATTTTATCAAGGGTACTTACATCCGCTTTTCCGGCAAGGTTCTGTGCCGCACCAGCCGCCACCAGGAGAACACTCATCGCGACTGCCATTACACTAATAGCTTTCACACCGTTTTCTACCTGATAGGTATGCATTCCGCCGATCTTTTCAACAGCAAGTATCATAATGTCTATTGCCGCCGCAGCTGCAATAAATGCATCGGAGCCCTTTGTCCCGTCGCCATAGGTGTTGAACACGGTCAGCATTCCCACCATGCCCATCAGTACACTTGCCACCCTGCTGATGGCGCTCATGCCATTCTCAACCTGATAGGTATGCATACTGCCCATTTTGGCAAATGCGGCGGCCAGCATGCCCATCCCGATGCTGATGGCCGTAATCGTCCCGATCAGTTTCGCCGTGTCAAGGCCTGTCAGGTCGGTAGCCGCCAGCACTTTCAGTGCCACCACCATGCCAAACAGCTCTGCAATCACGCTGGCCAAAGCCTGCACCGCCCGCGTCGGGTCGTCGATCTTCGCCAGCAGATACATGCTGCCGCTGATTAACGCCACCGCCGTTGCAATGGCCTTTGCTGCAGTTGCAAGGTTGTTCGTGGTGTTTGCCTTTGTCCAGGTGTTCACGGCACCCGTCAGGCTGTTAAAGAAATTGCCGATGGGGTTCGCCAGTGTTTTCTTGAAGTTATCGCTTGCCTTCTTCAGCAGCACCGTTGCGCCGTAGATCGCTGCCGCCAGTGCGCCTACGTCGATCAGTGCCAGCAGCCGGTAAAGATCCACTCCATCCTGCAGGTTGAAGAAATCCTTCACCGCGCTGAGCGCATTCCTGCACGCACCGCTGATGTCGCTCATGATGCCGGTCAGCGTTCCCCCAAAGTCCGCCAGCGCCTTTTCCGCCTTCTCCGGCAGGCTCAGCACCACGTCCCGGATGTTCTCCAGCAGCGGCACCTTGCTGTCGGCAAACTCGCTCACCGTGTCCCCGGCACCCTTGAACCCGTTGAATGCACGGCCGATCAGTGCGCCAACACCCTCAAAGGCTCCCAGCAGAATGCCGCCCAGCAGCTGGAACGCCGTACCAATGACGTTTCCTGCCGAAACACTGTCTATTTTGAATTTGTCCAGCACACTGCCCACAGCATCCACCACGGTGCCGAATGCGCCGAACTGTTTCTTTGCCTCCTCCATGTTTCCGCCGCGCACAAGGGTCTTCACGCCCTTCACCACGTCCGCAATGGGGCTCACCAGCGCCGCAACAGCACCCACAAGGATGCCCAGCACGTCGCTAAGGCTCTCCGCCTGTCCAAGGCTTTCGTCCACCCATGTCAGCAGATTGCCGATGTAGCTTCCAATGTTCAGCAAAAGGTCGCCCATCGGGCTCAGCAGATCCAGCAGCTTTCCAAGGATCATAAAAGCGGTCTTGCCAACCGTCTTCACGCCCTTCAGCCCGATGCTCAACACCCGGAATACGCCGGTAAATACTTTCTGCACCTTTTCCGCAGTTTCTTCGCTCAGCGCCATTTTCCCGGTCAGCTCGTCAAATCCCTTCAGGAAATTGTACAGCGGGCTTCCGTCGGTCATGAACACGTCACCGAATCCGTCCCGGATCGGGCTCAATACACTGTTGATGCCTTCCAGCACGTTCAGGATGCCGTTAAAAAAGTGCTCCCGGCCGCTCAGCTGGTTCATCTTGCCTGCAAGGTCGTCCAGGTTCACACTGCCATTTTGAATTTGCTCCGCCATGGAGTCGTAGGCATTTGCCAGCGCGTCCACCTTGTCCCGGTCAAGCCCCAGCTTATTCAGTTCTTCGTCGCTCATGGCTGCACGCTGGTGGTAGTGCTCAGCCGCTTCCCCCAGCACTTCGTACAGCTGCTGGGCCGTCACGCCGCTTTCTTCCAAAGCCTTCTGAAAACTGCCCGCCTCTTCAATGCCTTCCTCGCTCAGCAGGCCCTGATTCACCAGTGCTTTCTGCAAAAGGTTTGTGTAGTTGTCTCCGGCTTCGCCAAAGCCTTCCGTTCCAAGCAGCTGGTCAAGGCCGGAGTCAAAGGCATTCTTCAGCCAGTTGTTCCGCCTGGCCGCACCGCCTGCGAACATGTTCCAGAACTCTTCCGCCAGATCGCTCCAGAATCCCTTTGCTTCCTCGTAGTTGCCAAACAGGATATCAAAGGTCTCCATCCAGCCGCTGCTCACAGCGTCCTTCGTGGCGTCCACCGCCTCGGAAAAGCTCTTTGCTTCCTGTGCGGCCTTAAATGCTTTCACGGCCACGTCGTCGTACTGGTCTGCCAGTGCATCAATGGCCTGTGTAGCCAGCATACCGGGGTTTGCATCCACCATCTTCTTCACGGCTTCCGCAAATTCTGCATACTTGCCAAAGGCGGTCTCCATCACCTCTTTGTCAGCCCACTTCTTCTGTAAGCTGTTGTCAAAGCTGCCGGTGGTCACGTCCCCTTCCTTGATCTTGCCAAGGCTCACGCCAGTGTCGATCAGAAGCTGTTTCAGCTGCTGGCTTGCAACGCCCGCCTGCTCCACGCTCTTCCAGTCGATCAGCTGGATGGCACCCGTGCCATAGCTCTGCGCCAGATTGTAGATCACCCGCTGGAACTCGGCCGCGCCTTTGCCCGCATAGGCCGTGGCATTTGCCATGCCCATGATCATCGGGATCATCTTTTCAATGTCGCCGCCCGCGCTCGTCAACGTGGAAAGAGCGCTGGTCATGTCGGTAAAGCCATAGCTGGTCTCGTCGGAAAACCACATCAGCTTATCAAGGTAGCTGTTCACCTTGGTAATGCTCTTGCCCGTCGCGTTCATGATGGTCTGCACGCTGGCAGTCTTCTGGGCGTATTTGTTCCAGCCGCTCGTCACCTGATCGAGGGAAAGGCTCTTCACCAGCTTTTCGCCGGTGTCAACGGCCTGCCTCGTAATGTGGCTCAGGGCCGCAACGCCCATCACTTCCACAGCCGAAAACTTGCCGCTCAGGTTGTCCAGCGCGCCCTGCATCTCGTCAAAGTCCACTTTGGCCGATGCATCACTGATCTTTTCAAAGCCCTTTTCCGCGCCGTCCAGCTGTAAGCTGTTGTGGAGCTTCTCAAGGCTCTGCATGGTCTGATGCACATTCTTTTCAAACTGCGCGTTGTCAAACCGCATTTCTACTACGCGCTCGTCCACTTCCTGGCTCACAGTCTCTTTACCTCCTTCCACAATTCATCGGTCAGAGCAGAAAAAATCGGAGCCAAGGCAGGGTTAATGTAGTCCACCCCCTGCACATAGGCCCCGTTTCTCGTGCCGTGTCCGTATTGTAAGATCACCGCAATGGGCACGCCCTCCACAATGTTGGAGTTCTTCCAGCACAGCGTGGCCCCGCTCTTGTCCATTTTGATTTCGTAGCTCCAGCTTGCCGCTGTCTTTCCGGTGGCTTTCGGGGTGGCATCTGCAAGCCGTTCTACGCCCAGCTTTCCGTATTTCTCCAAAATGGGCCGCACGCTCCAGCTCTTGATGTTGCTGAAAAAGGTCAGGCTTTTCTTAAAGTCGCCTTTCTGCCGGATCTCGATTACTTTTGACATGGAAACTCCTTCCGTCTGCTCACTTCGTTCGCATCCACCTGTTCCCCACTCTGTCGCCTTCGGCAACATCTCTCCCCGGCCCATGCTGCTATGGCAAGCTACGGTATCCCGTTCGAGTGC
>OQVT01002647.1_pt1 | contig 11539 bp, 9 predicted proteins | sample 1691561 | NCBI WGS metagenome assembly OQVT01 (sample SAMN03418260, study PRJEB22391) | human gut metagenome | biome: human-gut; feature: organic feature; material: feces | host: Homo sapiens | place: Tanzania | collected 2013-01
GACTCCTACAATGCGGCGTTGTGGGTCAAGAAGCGCAAGTCCGTCCCTGTCCTTGTCCCTTGCGGGAATATGCTACATTCTCTCGGGCACCTCGATACCCAGCAGGTCCATGCCGTTCTTGATGACCTTGGCCACATTGCGTGCCAGCACATAGCGGAAGGCAAGGGCCTCGGCGCTCTCGGCGCTGAGGATGGAGTAGTCGTGGTAGAACGAGTTGAAGAGCTTGGTCAGCTCGGGTCCGATGGAGTATCGGTGCATCGACCTGCAGACGGGCCAGCAGGTGTTCCACTATGGTCCTGTCCACGGGACAAACAATATCGGAGAGTTTCTCGCCATTGTCCACGCCTTGGCGCTCATGGAGCAACGAGGCATCAAGGGAAAGGTCATCTACTCCGACTCCTACAATGCGGCGTTGTGGGTCAAGAAGCGCAAGTGCAAGACCAAGCTGGTGCGCGACGCCAGGACGGCCAAACTCTATGAGGTCATCGCCCGCGCCGAGAACTGGTTGCTGACCCATCCCTGTGCCACGCCCGTGCTGAAATGGGACACGGCGCGTTGGGGTGAGATACCCGCCGACTTTGGGCGCAAATAGCTGTCTCATGTGAATAGAATCGTTTTGTTTTAAACCCCTACCATCCTGCATAGCCATTCATGCACTCCCTCTATCTATTTCAGTTTGCCGCCCTCGTCTTCATGCTGGTCAATGCGCTCTTCGTTGCCATGGCCCGCCTGAACGTCCGCTGGAAGAACAAGCGCTATGAGCGCTCCCGCTCGATGATTTTCCTCGCCCTGGTGCTTCTTGCCGCACAATACTATATCCAGATGAGATTTCACATCAGGGCCACTGACGACCACTTGGGGGCCATGGTCAACATGCTCGTCTATACTCCCTGCTTCGGACTGATAGCCCTGGCTATCTACAATCTCGAAGCCGTTCAGGCCAAGCGGCTCAACATGGTTTTGGCCTGCGCGGGGTTCTATGCTGCCATCGTTGGCTGCTTCGCCCTTGGCCACTATCTGAGGGGCAGTTGGCATATCGGCGGCTGGCTCTATCCGATGCTGGTTCTCTATAGCGTCCACATGATCTATTGCGTCCTCATGATCCGAAAGGAGACCCATAGGCGCAGAAGGATGCTGGAGACCCTCACCGCCACCGACCTCCTGCCCTATGTGCGCTATTCGCACGCGAGCGTGGTCAACCTCTGCCTGGCCGCCCTCGTCACGCCCGTGGCCATCCTTTCCACCACCACGCTCTATATCTTTGGCCCCTTGGTGCTGATGGCCATCCTTTTCTTCGTTCTTACGTTCATCTCTCTGGGCACGGGCTACACGCCGTCAGAGGAACTCCTCGACTCGGAGGGGGAGGAACTGGCGGAGGAACTGGAGGCGGGTGCCTCCCTCTCTCCTTCTGGAACGTCGGCCTGTGCTGAGGCTTCCACCGCCTCGCCTTCTGGCCAGCCTTCGCTCTCCGAGGAGCGCATTGCCCTGATCCAGGAGCGCATCGACACCTGGTGTGCGCATCGTGGCTACAAAGACTATTCGGCCAACTTCATGACCCTGTCCCGCTCCCTCGGTATCTCCAAGGCCGACCTGGGACTCTATTTCTCCCAGCGCCTGCACACCACGTTCCGGGTGTGGTTGAGCGACATTCGTTTCCGGGCCGCACAGAGCATGATGCTGGAGCACCCTCATTATAGCAACGACGTGATCTCTGCCGAGTGTGGGTTCTCCTCGCGCACGCAGCTCTACCGCATCTTTAAGGCGAAAGAGGGGTGTACGCCTACGGCTTGGCGCGAGCGCCAGTTGAAATAGGGCCTCTTCGGGCGATGAAACCGACTTTTTTTGACTTTTCGGGCCCTTGCTTAGGGCCACTTCTGCGGGTGTCGCCTTCCTACGAAAGCGACACCCGCTTCCCTTTCAATGCAACACCTATTTGGTAGGAATGCAACACATTTCTGAGGGGAAAATCCATGCCTTTTCTTCGGAAAATCCTAATTTTGCAGCATGGACCGAATAGATAAACTTACAACACTGTTTGAAAGCGATGACCAACTCTACTTCTGTATCGGCTTGATCATCCTTGTGGGAGCCATTGTCATCGTTTGCGCGATGGTGAATGACTACCGGGAGTATCTCGACGCCCATCTCAGAACCCGATTCAGGCTGAAGGAGTTTCTAAGAGAGGAGAAGTTCTACTTCTTTCTCTTCTTCGCGTTTGTTGCGTTGATCATCTTTATCGTGGTCATCTGTACAAAACTTGCTCAAGCATGAGGCCGTGAGGCCTTGCAGGGTTGTAGAAAACGCATACTTACTGGATAATATATAGGCAGCTGATTGCCAAACAAGGACTGTGAAAGAACCCGCCAAGGGTCCATATACTGAAACCATTAATCCGGTTGATTTCAGAGTCCTGTCGGAAACAGTACGGTGGACGATCGCGCGTCTTGGGAGACCAGGCAAGCGATCGCCCACCGGCCTGCTATAGACAGGTAATCACGAAGGGAGTAAGGCCCCTGATATTCTATTTCGCCAGCTCCACAATAAAACCCGCTTTCCGCCGTTATTTTCTTATATTATATTAGAATGGTATGAAAGTATTCCGCCACTCCATATTGCTGGTTTTCGCCCTCCTCTGTGGTTTGCAGGGCCTGGCGCAACAACAGCGATTCTTCAATCTGACTGTTGACGACATTGCCATCGACACGATGTTGCCCCGTTTCAGCTATGCCATCCCCTTGGGGAAGCACTATGCGGACAGCATCTACACGCTCGAAATACGCTACCCCGAGTTTCTCGACATGGGGCGGCGAGACTCGCTCCGATACCTCGCCTTGGCCCCCTCGGCAGACCCCGGACGACTGCCCGAGATAGAGCAGCACATCGTCGTGGACCGCAAGAAGGGACGCCTCGACTTCTCGCTCTGCCCCGTCGTGCGCCGTGAGGGTCGCCTGCAGTTTCTCGTCTCCTTCATGATCGCCGTCACCTCCCAGCCCAAACCGTCGCTGAAGGCACCGTCGCGCGCGGGAACGCAGGGAGACTCTACGTCGCAGGAGGATGCGGCCATCTATGCGAAGCACTCCGTCCTGCGCGAGGGACGCTGGGTGAAGATTCGCGTCCCCGAGTCGGGCATTTATCAACTGACCGCTCAGTTGGCGCGGCAAGCAGGCTTCAGCGACTTGAGTCGCGTGCGCATCTTCGGCTATGGTGGCAACCTCCAGAACGAGGAGTTGCGCAAGAGCGATCTTGCCGCTACCGACGATTTGCCCGAGGTGGCTTCCACGATGGTCGGCGACCGCCGCTTGTTCTACGCCAAAGGCCCCGTGAGCTGGGAGAACAAGGAGGCCACGCGGCGCACCCGTAATCCCTACTCCGACTATGGCTACTATTTCCTCACCGAGACCGACGGAAAGACGCCGCTCATGGTGGACTCCGCCCAGTTTATTGCCGACTGCTATCCTTTGGCCGACGACTACCATGCGCTCCGCGAGGTGGATAACTTCTCTTGGTATCAGGGTGGCCGCAACCTCTTCGAGAACGATCCGATCGAGCAGGGGAAGTCGCGCACCTATGTCTTCTCCCACCCCGCGGGAGAGAATCGCATGGCCAACCTCACCATCGCCGTGACGGCTGGTGCTGCCGCTTCGGTGCAGTATCGCCTCAACGGAAAGGATCTCGGCAATGCCAGTCTGCGCCTTTCGTCGTATAATGCCGGCGTGGAGGCAGAGAATACTTATAAAATCGAATACGCTACCTCCGACACGATCACGGTGACGACGCTCTCGGGAGGCCCTGTGCGCATGGACTACATCAGCTACGCCTACGAGCGCCCGAAACCGCAGCCGCGCTTGGCTACGGATCCCTTCCCCGTGCCCGAGTATGTCTATGCCATTACCAACCAGGACCACCACGCCGACCCGCAGGCCGACCTCGTCATCATCATCCCGACGAGCCAGAAGTTGCGACCGCAGGCTGAGCGCTTGGCGCAGATGCATCGCGACCGCGACTCGATGCGCGTGAATATCGTGCCGGCCGATGAGCTCTACAATGAGTTCTCCAGCGGCACGCCCGACGCCAATGCCTACCGTCGCTATCTCAGGATGCTCTACGACCGGGCGGGAGACGACGAGGCCCAGATGCCCAAGCACCTGCTGCTCTTTGGCGACGCCGTCTGGGACTGCCGTATGCTCACGCCTGAGTGTCGCTCGCTCAACGCCGACGACTATCTGTTGGCCCACGAGAGCGAAAACTCCTTCTCTGAGACCGACTGCTATGTCAACGACGGATGGATGACGCTGCTCGATGAGGGCGAGGGTGGCGCTTCGATTCGCAACGACAAGGAGGATGTGGCCGTGGGGCGCATTCCTGTCACCACAACGGCGGAAGCCAAGGCCGTAGTCGATAAGATCATTGCCTATGCCAACAACGCCCATGCGGGCGACTGGGCCAACACCATCATGTTTATGGGCGACGATGGCAACAACAATCTCCACATGCGCGATGTAGATGCCACGGCGGAATATATCGGCCAGCTCTATCCGGGCTATCAGATCAAGAAGGTGATGTGGGACGCCTATACGCGCGTCAGCACCTCCACGGGCAATCGCTATCCCGAGGTCTCGCGCCTCCTCAAGCAGCAACAGCAGGCGGGCGCCCTCGTCATGGACTATGCTGGCCACGGTGTGGAGTATCAGATCTCCAACGAGTCTGTACTTACCATCAGCGACTTCCGCACGTTCACCAATCAGAACCTGCCGCTTTGGATCACGGCCTCTTGTGATGTCATGCCTTTCGACACGCGCAAGGAGACGATCGGCGAGACCGCCCTGCTCAACGCGCAGGGTGGATCCGTGGCCTTCTGGGGCGCGACGCGCACGGTCTATGCCTATTACAATAAGTTTATCAACAATGCCTTTCTGCGCCATGTGTTGAGCTTCACCAATGGCAAGCCCACCACAATGGGTGAGGCCCAGCGCCTGGCCAAGAACGATGTTATCAGTACGGGCCAGGACCGCACGCTCAACAAACTCCAGTATTCGCTCCTTGGCGATCCAGCCTTGGCTCTCAACCTGCCTACCTTCGACGTGGTTATCGACAGTATCAACGGACTGCCCGTGGGAGGCAAGCAGGATATCATCCTCAAGGCGGGCAGCGTGGCTCGGGTCAAGGGACGCGTCACGCGTCAGGAGGAAACCCTCGCGGGGTTCAATGGACAGATGACGGCTACTGTCCGCGATACGCGCGAGCTGGTGACGTGCAAGAACCAGGAGGAGACTTCCAACTCCGCCTTCCAGTATTACGACCGTCAGAAGGTGCTCTTCAATGGTTCCGACAGTGTGCGCAACGGCGAGTTCCAGTTTACCTTCGCCGTGCCTTTCGATATCAATTACGCCAGTGGTAGCGGACTCATCAATGTCTATGCGGTCAGCGACGACCATGCGCAACTGGCCCATGGTGCCGAGGACCGCTTCTTCATCTATGGGTCAGAGACGGTGCGCAACGACAGTATTGGCCCGTCAATCTACTGCTACCTCAATACGCCTTCGTTTGTCGATGGGGGAAGCGTCAACACCACGCCCTATTTCGTGGCCAACGTCACGGATAAGGATGGCATCAACGCCACGGGCAGCGGTATGGGGCACGACTTGCAGCTTTGCATCGATGGAGACCCGAACCTGACGTTCAACCTCAATGAGAACTTTACGTTCGACTTCGGCACTTATACCAGCGGTTCTACCTGGTATTCGCTGCCTGAACTCTCCGAGGGCGCGCATCAGTTGCGCTTCCGTGCCTGGGATATGTTGAACAATGCTTCCACCGCCGTGCTCAACTTCCAGGTCGTCAAAGGACTGAAACCTTCCATCGAGAGCATCAGTTGCACCAACAATCCCGCCACGACGGAGACTACCTTCATCGTCAATCACAACTTCACGGGCGCTGAGGTTGATGTTGAGATTTCCGTCTTCGATATGAGTGGACGCGAGTTGTGGCGCCACACGGAGAGCGGCACCTCGACGGGTAGCGCCTATACCGTGCGCTGGGATCTCTGCACCGATGGTGGAGCAAAACTGCAGACGGGAGTCTATCTCTACCGTGCCTCTATCGGCTCGGATGGCGGCGAGCGGGTCTCCAAAGCCAAGAAACTGATTATCATCAACAATAAGTAAGCACGATTTGCGTTTTAATCATACACACAGAATGAAATATACGCGTATGAACAGTCAAAATAAGTATGTCGGTATCGTCCTCTTGTCGGCCTTGTCGCTCACGACCTATGCCCAGGACAAGAAGGATATGTTCAATCCGGTCAACTCCGCCGTGACCTCACAGTCCATTGCCCCGGACGCTCGCGCCGGTGGTATGGGTGATGTCGGAGCTGCTACCGACCCTGATGTGGCCTCACAGTATTGGAATCCGGCCAAGTATCCGTTCACTATCTCGCGAGCTGGCGTCTCGCTCAACTACACGCCATGGCTGCGCCAGTTGGTCAACGATATGGACTTGGCCTACCTCTCGGGCTACTACCGCATTGGCGACTACAGTGCCGTATCGGCCTCCCTGCGCTACTTCTCCCTTGGTGAGGTGCAGACCAGTTCGAGTGTGGACAATACGGGCGACATGACCATCAATCCCTACGAGATGTCCGTTGATGTAGGCTACTCGCTGATGCTCTCCGAGACGTTCTCCCTGGGTGCGGCAGTGCGCTTCATCTATTCCGATCTGACCTACGACTACAATGAGGACACGTCGCCAGGATCGGCTTTCGCTGCTGATATCGCGTGCTACTATCAGAATTATGTCAATCTCGGAAGCCGCGAGTGTCAGCTCGGATTGGGACTCAATATCTCCAACATCGGTTCGAAAATCACCTTTGGTGGCGACAACCGTTCGGAGTTTATCCCGACGAACATGCGACTGGGTATGTCTCTCATGATCCCTATCGACGAGTACAACCGATTCACCATAGCTGCCGATGCCAACAAGTTGCTCGTGCCTACCTATCCGCAGCGTGAGGACAACGAGACCGACGAGCAGTATGAGCAGCGTTTGCAGACCGACTACTACGACCTCTCTTCCATCAGCGGCATCTTCAAGAGTTTCGGTGATGCGCCTGGTGGCTTCAAGGAGGAGTTGCAGGAGATACAATGGAGTGTTGGTGCGGAGTATGTCTATAACGACAAGTTCTCCCTTCGTGCTGGCTACCACCATGAGAGCGAAAACAAGGGTAATCGTAAGTATTTCACCGTTGGTGCTGGCTTCCGTATGAACGTCTTCTCGCTCGATGCTGGCTATGTCATTGCTACGGCTAAGAGCAATCCGCTCGATCAGACGCTCCGCTTCTCGCTCTCGTTCGACCTCGATGGTGTCAAGGACTTGTTCAGACGCAGATAATGATACGGGTAGGATTTGGATATGACGTCCACCGATTGGTGGAGGGACGCGACCTCTGGCTGGGAGGTGTCAAGATAGCCCACGACCGTGGTCTCGACGGCCATAGCGATGCAGACGTGCTGATACACGCCATCTGTGACGCGATGCTTGGTGCTGCCAATATGCGCGATATCGGCTATCACTTCCCCGATACGTCGGAGGCTACAAAAGATATGGACTCTAAGATCATCCTCCGTGACACGGTTGCCCTCCTCGCAGAGAAGGGTTACCATTTGGGCAATATCGACGCGACAGTGTGTGCCGAAAGACCGAAGCTCAGTCCTCATATCGACGCCATGCGCGACTGCCTTGCCGCCGTCATTGGCTGCGATCCGGACTGTGTCTCCATCAAGGCGACGACCACCGAGCGTCTCGGCTTTACAGGCCGCAAGGAGGGTATCTCGGCCTATGCCGTCTGCTTGATAGAGAAATAACGCACGCTCACGCATTTAAACATTGTAATAAATACAAAGTTTAACATCTTTTCTTTTGTGGTCTCAAAAAGGATGTTTATCTTTGCAACCGTAAAGAGAACAATAAACGATTGATAACGAAAACAAAGACATTATGAAAAAGTATGTATGTGACGTTTGCGGCTACGTCTATGACCCCGCACAAGGTGATCCTGATAGTGGTATAGCTCCTGGCACGCCGTTCGAGAGTATTCCTGCCGATTGGACTTGCCCCATCTGTGGCGTAACCAAGGATGAATTCAGTCCTATGGACTAATAACGACCCAACTCCAAATCATCGGACATGATACGCCCCCACAGTCAATCAAAGACTGTGGGGGCGTTGCTATCTCTGCTCTATAGGAAAAAAGAAAGGCCGTCGCCCGTTGCTGATGTCAGCATGTGGCGACGGCCTTTCCTATTGATGGGATCACCCAAGGGCGATCAGATTATGTTACTTCTTGTAGTTCTCAAGACCCTTGTCGAGGAACTTGATGTAGCCCGGGATGTCCTCCTTATAGACGAAGCTACCAGAGAGCGGCTTACCCTCGTTATCGACCGTCACGTGGAACGGCTGTGCGAGGTAGCCAAACTTCGTCTGCTCCAAGTAAGACCACTTGTCACCAACGGTGCGCAGCGTGCGGGTCGTACCATCCGGGTTCTTCACCTCCATCGGCTTGTCGAGCGGCGTCTTGTCATCGACGAAGAGGGAGATGAGGACGTAGTCCTTGGTCAGACGCTCAGAGACCTCATTGTCCGTCCAGACAGCAGACTCCATCTTGCGGCAGTTGACGCAGCCGAAACCGGTGAAGTCGAGCATGACGGGCTTGCCAGCAGCCTTAGCGGCAGCCATACCCTCTTCGTAAGACGTGTAGGCGGGATGTACCTCCTCGGCCTTGTTGAGGTTGAAGTCCTGCGTGTTCATAGGCGGCGAGAATGCACTGACAGCCTTACAGGGAGCACCCCAGAGGCCAGGCACCATATAGACGGCGAAGGCCAAAGAGCAGAGACCCATCATGATGCAGGGCACCGGCATAGCCTTCTGCTCCTGGTCATCGTGCGGGAACTTGAGCCAGCCGATGAGGTAGAAGCCCATGAAGGCGAAGATCATGATCCACAGGGCGAGGAACGTCTCGCGGTCGAGGATGCCCCAACCGTAGGCGAGGTCGGCCACGGAGAGGAACTTCAGAGAGAAGGCCAACTCGACGAAGCCCAGCACCACCTTGATCATGTTCATCCAAGAACCCGACTTCGGAGCCTTCTGCAGCCAGGTCGGGAACATGGCGAAGAGTGAGAACGGCAGGGCCAAAGCGAGGGCGAAGCCGAACATACCCACTGTCGGAGCCACCCAGTCGCCACTCGTAGCGGCCTCCACAAGCAGCAGACCGATAATCGGGGCCGTGCAGGAGAAGCTGACGAGGCAGAGGGTGAAGGCCATCAGGGCGATGGAGAGAAGTCCTGTAGTGGTGGAAGCCTTCGTATCGACGGCGTTACCCCATGATGAGGGCAGCTGCAACTCAAACCATCCGAAGAAGCTGAAAGCGAAGACAACCAGCAGGAGGAAGAAGAAGATATTGAACGGTGCGTTGGTAGCCAACTCGTTGAGGCGCTGTGGGCCGAGGAGTGCCGTCACAATGAGCGCAAGGGCCATGTAGATGACGATGATAGAGATACCATAGGTGGCAGCGTCGCGGATACCCTTGCTCTTGCTGTCCTTGGAACGCTTCAGGAAGAAGCTCACCGTCATCGGGATAATCGGCCATACGCACGGCGTGAGCAGGGCTACGAAACCACCGACGATACCCATCAGGAAGATGTACCAAACCGACTTGTTCTTGGTGCTCTGACCGTCCTCAAAAGCCTTCAGCTCCTTGATGACCGGTGTCCAGAGGTCTGAACCCACGCCAGCGGTGCCCGTGTCAGCCTTGACGGCAGTGGCGGTAGAGTCGCCAGCAGCAGCCTTGGCAGAGTCGCCAGCAGCGGCAACATCCGTCTTGGCCTCCTCTTCGGCAGCTTTGTCCTCAGTGGGGGCAGGTGCGTCCTTGGGGCCTTCACCACTATAGTTGAACTCCACGGACGTCGGCGGCATACACATCTCGTCGTTGCATGCGCCAAACTCCAGGTAGCCCTTGACGTTGTAGGTCTTGCCTGTAATCTTGTATTTCTGTACGAAAGTGACGTTGTTCTCGAAATAGCGAAGCTTTATGCCAAAGATGGGATCCATCTCGCTAATCTCGCGTCCAATGTGCTGCAACCCACCAATGGGTTTCACACCCTCGGCCTTATCTGTGTGTAAGGTCGCAGAGACCGGACCATCCGCGGGGAGACCGGTGGAATAGACGTGCCAGCCCTTGCTGATGGACATGGTGAACATCACCTGTACCTCGGTGTCCGACACTTGTTTCTTACTCGCCTTAAATTTGACGGGATTCCCTTGGGCAAAACATAGTAGTGCCAAAAGGCTTAACGTCAGAGTTAAAATGGCTCTTTTGTTAGTTCTCATATTCATGGTTTTCTATTAAACATTGGGGACAAAATTATTAAATTCTATCTACATGAGCAAACTTTTGAGCAGAAAATTTCCCCGTTCGGAAAAAAAAGGATAACTTTGCAGCGCATAGTAAAAATAGAATACAGAGGAAACAGGAATTCCGGCATGATGAACATGTCGGGATTCTCGTTTTTTGTGTAGTTTGAAACAAACGAAAAAATCTAAAAAGCAGAATAAATTATGGCTTATATGTCACAGAAGGGCTACGATGAAATGGTAGCCCAGCTCCAACAGTTGGAGACGGTAGAGCGCCCGAAGGCTTCGGCAGCCATCGCCGAGGCGCGCGACAAGGGCGATTTGAGTGAGAATGCGGAGTATGATGCTGCCAAGGAGGCACAGGCCCACCTGGAGACAAAGATCAACCAACTGAAGTTGGCTATCGCCGAGGCGAAGGTCATTGACACCTCGCGCCTCAGCACAGAGGCGGTGCAGATCCTTTCGACCGTGGAGATGACCAACATGGCCAACAACATGAAGATGCGCTACACCATCGTCAGCGAGAACGAGGCCAATATCAAGGTGGGCAAGATCTCCATCAAGACCCCGATCGCGCAAGGCTTGCTCAATAAGAAGGTTGGCGACGTGGTGGAGATTGCCATCCCGCGTGGTACGATTAAGTTGCGCATAGACAAGATCACCCTCGAATAATTACGATTATGGATATTTTCAGCAAGATTGCTGCTGGTGAGATTCCCAGCTACAAGTGTGCGGAAAGCGAGAAGTTTTATGCTTTCCTCGACATCAACCCCGTCGTCCAGGCCCATACGTTGGTCATCCCTCGTCGGGAAGTGGATTACATCTTCGACATGGAGGACGACGAGCTGGCCGAGTTTGAGGTCTTCGCCAAGCGTGTCGCCAAGGCCATCCGTACAGCCTTCCCCTGCAAGAAGGTGGCCCAGGTGGTGCTCGGCCTCGAAGTGCCCCATGCCCATATCCATCTTCTGCCCATCAACTCCGAGGGCGATGTAGATTTCCATCGCCACGTCCAGTTGAGCGAGGAGGAGATGAAGGCTACTGCCGAGAAGATTCTGGCAGCCTTCAACGCACAGTAATCCTCTCCAGGTCTTTTAGCCAAACGGAAGGAAGACCGCGACATCGCCGTCAAGTT
>OQVT01002648.1_pt1 | contig 11538 bp, 10 predicted proteins | sample 1691561 | NCBI WGS metagenome assembly OQVT01 (sample SAMN03418260, study PRJEB22391) | human gut metagenome | biome: human-gut; feature: organic feature; material: feces | host: Homo sapiens | place: Tanzania | collected 2013-01
GAGCCCGCCGAGGAATTCAGCTCGGCGATTCCTAGCTATTTTTCGGATGTTTTAAGCTCGGCTATGGAGCTGCAGCCAGGCCAGCGCATTCAGAATGTGCCGGAACTGATGGGAATGCTGGCCAGCCAAACCACTGCACACACCATGATGACAGCCGGTGGAAAGCGCCAGAGCAAGCAAAAAGCACAGGTGAGCACCCGCAATGTTTTAATGACAGCCAGCGTGATCATTCTGGTGCTGGTGTGCCTGCTGGGCTGGTGTATCATCAAGCTCACCGATCGGCAGGAAAAGCCGGTGCCCGCTGCGCCCGATCCGGCTGCCAGCCAGGTGCAGACGCAGCAAACCGCACTGCCCAGCTTTGTGGGAAAAAGGCTCAGTGCGATCCAGCACGAAAAAGAGTATCTGGCCTATCGTTTTACCATCACCGAAGAGTACAGCTCAGAGGTGGCAAACGGTGTGGTGATCCGCCAAAGCCCGGCAGCAGGCTCGGAAGCGCCGCAAAACGGCACGGTGGAGCTGGTGGTCAGCCGTGGGCCGCAGCTGGCAACCATGCCGAAAATCTTTGGATTTACGCAGGAAAAGGCCATTGAAGAGCTGGATAAGGCGGGCATTCGCTACAGCCTGCTCATGGTGGCCAATGACGGCCAGTATGCGGCGGGCACCGTGGCCAGAACCGAACCTGCCGAAGGAGAAAGCTTTGACCCCGACACCCGCATTGCCAATATCTATATTGCCGCCGAGCGTGATAACACGGCGGCGCTGACCATAGAGGAATATCAAGAGCAAAATCAAGAGCAAGAGCCGGAGCCCACACAGGAATGACCCTTTGCGGGCCCTTGCGCCCGTGCGGCATAGCGCACAGTAAGGAGAGCGGCATGGCGGCAGGCAGAAAAGTACAACTGAATACAAGCCGCGCCGTGTATGGCGCTGTGATGACGGTGATCTCATTCGAGATCTATTCCGTGCTGGTGCGCAGCCTGCTGGGCTTTGCCATGCAGCTGTGGCATCCCGGCGCAAGCCTTGAAAGCCCGGTGGGGGTGCCGCTGGCGGTGCATTACGGCATCGGACGCGACGAGCACGACCACGAAGGACGCGTCATAACACTTGAGATGCAGGACTTCTATCTCGTCACATGCTATACGCCCAACTCGCAGGACGGGCTGCGCCGACTCGACTACCGCATGCAGTGGGAGGACGATTTCCTCAACTACATCAAGCAGCTTGACGCCAAGAAGCCAGTCATTCTGTGCGGCGACCTGAACGTAGCACACGAGGAAATAGACCTGAAGAATCCCAAGACCAACCGCAAGAACGCCGGATTCACCGACGAGGAACGCCAGAAGATGACACAATTCCTTGCCAACGGATTCGTCGATACGTTCCGTTCGCTACATCCCGACGACCCCACCTACTCGTGGTGGTCGTACAGATTCCGTGCACGCGAGAAGAACGCCGGATGGCGTATCGACTACTTCATCGTGTCAGAACGACTGCGCGCCAGCATCGCATCGGCAGCAATACACACAGAAATATACGGCAGCGACCACTGCCCCGTAGAGCTCGTCATCGAATGACGGGCTTTTTTTATAATGTAATAGGCATAACCTAAAGAAACATTAAAATATTTGTCATTTCCGCAAAAAGTAACTATCTTTGCACAGATAAACTGTGTCCGTGCATACATCTGTTTTCTTGACATTTCTATCGGGACATACAACATGACGTAAAAACAAAATTAAAACAACAACCAAATACAGCCTAACCCCATAACTTACAATGATTAAAAGAATAAAGAAACTCAAGAAAATACGCCTACACCGTGAAGGAACCGACACTCTCGTATACGGATTCATATTCATTGCAGCTATCGCTCTGCTGTTGTGGCGCTTCTGCGACAACAAAGCTCCGTTCTGGTGCTTCGCTGTAATATTCGCTGTAGTCTACGGAATTGTAATCAACTTCTTCCGATGCCCCATCAGATTCTTCCCAAGCGAAGACACCGAGAAGATAGTAGTGGCTCCTGCCGACGGTCGCATAGTAGTGATAGAAGAGGTAGACGAAGACACCTACTTCCACGAGCGCCGCATTATGGTGAGCATTTTCATGAGTCTGTTCAATGTACACGCCAACTGGTTCCCCGTAGACGGACGCGTCAAGCTCGTAGCTCATCACAACGGCAACTTCCACAAGGCATGGTTGCCCAAGGCAAGCGAAGAGAACGAGCACGCCGACGTAGTCATAACAACTCCCGATGGTGTCGACATCCTGTGCCGACAGATTGCAGGTGCCGTGGCACGACGCATCGTGACATACGCCAAGGAGGGTGAGGATTGCTACATCGACGAGCACCTCGGATTTATAAAGTTCGGTTCGCGCGTTGACGTTTATCTGCCACTCGGCACCGAGATATGCGTCAAGATGGGACAAGCCACTACCGGCGACCAGACAGTTATAGCAAAGCTCAAATAGAGTTGGGCTGATAAAAGCAATACGGAACAATAATGACAGGATCGCGGCAATGCCGCGATTTTGGATTTAAAGCATACCGAAAAAAGGAAACAAGAGGGAATTTGACAATTCGTAAATGAAGGATTCGGAATTGCCATTGACGACAAATTCAAAATTCAAAACTCAAAATTCAAAACTCTATATGGCAAACTTTATCACAAGCAAGATACCAAACACCCTGACATGTGGCAACCTCGTATCGGGCTGCATAGCTACCTTATTCGCCCTGTGCGGCGAAGCCCAGCTGGCACTCGTATGGATTATAGCAGGAGCCGTGTTCGACTTCTTCGACGGAATGAGCGCCCGACTGCTGGGCGTAAGCTCGCCTATAGGCAAGGAACTCGACTCTTTGGCAGACGACGTTACGTTCGGCGTGGCACCGTCAGCAATGGTTTTCACACAACTTTCGGTTATGGACTATCCGTCGTTTATGGATCCTATCGCGTCATACGTACCGTTCTTCGCCTTCGTAATGGCAGCCTTCTCGGCTCTGCGATTGGCTAAGTTCAATCTCGACACACGACAGACAACATCGTTCATCGGTCTGCCCACACCTGCCAACGCGCTGTTCTGGGCTTCGCTGCTTGTGTCGCAACCAGACTTTCTGGAGAGTTCTACAGTAATGGTATTGCCGATGCTCGCCATGATATGCGTAAGCTGCTGGCTGTTGATAGCCGAAATTCCGATGTTCGCCCTCAAGTTCAAGAACTGGGGATGGGCAGGCAACGAGCTTAGATATTCATTCATCGTATTCTCGGCTGCCATGATTGTATTGCTGGGCATAATGCAAAGCTTCTGGGTTATCATAACAGCCTACTTCCTGACATCGGTTGTAGCTAACGCTATGAATACCAAAGCCAAGCAATAAGTGGCAGGAAAAGCTCAAGAGAGGCACAAATATATTTATTAACTTCAAACAGACAAAGAAAATGGTATTTGTAGGACTCTTTCTGAAATCAATATTTCTCATCTTGCTGCTGAGCGCCTTCTTCTTCATCGGCATCATATTATATTTATATGTACGCGTGAAGAAAATGACCAAGACGTTCAATTCCAAGTCTACAAGACGCTCCACCAACAAGTCACAACCGACAAACGAACACGTATACGACGAACGCCCTGAAAGCCAAGCCAAACGAAAGATATTTGCTAAAGACGAAGGCGAATACGTGGATTTTGAAGAAGAAAAGAACTGATATGAGCAAGTACACAGACGAAGCCGTAGCACTGCTGCAACGACTTATTGCAACTCCGTCAATAAGCAGGGACGAGAAATCAGCAGCCGACATCATGCAGGGATACATCGAAAGTCTCGGCATGAAGACGTGGCGCGAGGCTAACAATGTATGGACCGTATCGCCATGGTTTGACGAAAATAAGCCTACCCTACTGCTCAACGCACATATCGACACTGTAAAACCCGTAAGTTCGTGGACTCGAAAACCATTTGAACCTACCATTGAGGACGGAACGCTGTACGGACTGGGCAGCAACGACTGCGGTGGCGGACTCGTATCGCTATTGCAAGCAATGCGCATTCTTTGCCAGCACGAACAGCAATACAACATCATTTATCTCGCCTCGGCAGAAGAGGAGGTGTCGGGCAAGGACGGAATAAGCCGTGCCATACCGCTGTTGCCGCACGTCGACGTTGCAATAGTGGGCGAACCTACTGGCATGCAGCCTGCCATTGCTGAAAAAGGACTGATGGTTCTCGATCTGACGGCACACGGCAAGAGCGGACATGCGGCACGTGGCGAAGGCATCAACGCCCTGTATGCAGCACTCGACGACCTCGTATGGATACGCGACTACCGCTTTGAGCGCGTCAGTCCGTTACTCGGACCTACCATAATGAACGCCACAGTCATCAATGCAGGCACCCAACACAATGTAGTGCCTGACGAATGCCATATCATAGTGGATGTGCGCACCAACGAGCTCTACACCAATGAGGAGGTATGCGAATTCGTTGCAAAGAACATTCAGAGCGACTGTAAGGCGCGGTCGTACCGCCTGCACTCATCACACATACCCGTCGACCACCCAATAGTTCAACGACTCAAGGCTATGGGCAAGACTCCTTTCGGGTCGCCGACGCTTAGCGACCAGGCTCTTATGCCTTGGCAGTCATTAAAACTTGGTCCGGGAGACTCGGCACGCTCACATTCTGCCGACGAATACATACGCATCAACGAGATTAACGACGCAATAGAAACATACGTTGAATTGCTCGACAAACAAGTAATTTGAAAACAACAAACTTAAAACCCTGCAATCTATTATGCTTAACAATTTCAAGATAGACAACGAAACCAAAAGCGGACAATGCAAGAAAGGCATACTCAACTATTTCGTTGCTAACGGCAACTCAACCATACAGGAGCTGGCCAAGGAAGTGAATCTTAGCGTTCCAACCGTTACCAAGGCATTGGGCGAACTGCTCAACATGGGATATATCAACGAGTATGGAAAGCAGGAGACCGGCGAAGGACGCCATCCGACACTCTACGGACTCAATCCCGACTCAGGCTATTTTGTCGGAGTAGAGATTAAGGAAGGCTTTGTCAATCTTGGAATGATCAATTTCCGAGGCGACCTCGTTAATATCGAGAACGACAAGCCATGCCGCATCGACAACACAATGGAGTCGGTCAAGGAGCTGTGCGAACTCGTTAAGCAGTTTATCAACAAGTCGGACGTGAACAAGGATAAGGTTCTCAACGTGCTGTTCAGCATAGCCGGACGCGTAAACGCAAAGAGCGGATACAGCCATACAATATATAATTTCACCGAAGAACCCCTCACTACACTCTTCTCAGACCTGCTCAACTATCCGGCAAGCATCGAAAACGATACAAGAGCATACGCTTATGGCGAATATATGGCAGGCAATGTCAACGGCGAACGAGACGTTCTGTTCGTAAATGCAAGTTGGGGACTTGGCCTCGGAATAATCGTCAACGGCGAACTATACACCGGACGCTCGGGATTTGCAGGCGAAATAGGTCACATGCACTTATATAACAACGAGATACTCTGCCACTGTGGCAAGAAGGGATGTCTCGAAACCGAAGCCTCGGGACGCGCTCTCTACCGCATAATGCACGAACGCATCAATGCCGGCGAATCGTCGTCGCTGACACAAAGCGTTGGCAATGACTTCACACTTGACGACATCATCGATGCTGTAAACGCCGAAGACCCGCTGAGCATTGACGTAGTGGAGCACATCGGACACGCTATCGGCGAGACCGTTGCCAACCTTATCAATGTGTTCAACCCCGAACTGGTAGTCATAGGCGGACTGCTGGCACGCACGGGCGACTTCCTTCTGCAGGCTGTCAACGTGTCGGTGCGCAAGTATACACTCAACCTTGTCAACAAGGACACACGCCTGTGCCTGTCAAAACTCAACGAACGCGGAGGCATTATAGGAGCCTGTCTGCTGGCACGCAAGATGGTGCTGGGATAAGAACAGACCCGAATAAAGCCGCCGCCGATAATATCAAAATAACATGGAAGATTTCATTCACCTACACGTACATACCTATTACTCCATACTCGACGGACAATCGCCCGTGCAGAAACTTGTGGATAAAGCGGTAGCCAACGGCATGCGCGGCATGGCCATAACCGACCACGGCAACATGTTCGGCGTGAAGGAGCTGTTCAACTACTGCAACAAGATAAACGGCAAGCTGAAGGACGAGGGCAAAGAACCATTCAAGCCGATATTCGGATGCGAGATGTATGTGGCTCACCGACGCAAATGCGACCGCGAAAAGGACCGCGGCGATATGGGCGGATACCACCTTATAGTGCTCGCAAAGAACTATAATGGCTACAAAAACCTCATCAAGCTGGTGTCACGTGCATGGGTGGATGGATATTATATGCGTCCTCGTACCGACCGCGAGGACTTGGAGCGATATCACGAAGACCTTATTGTATGCTCGGCATGTATTGCCGGCGAAGTGCCCGCCAAGATTCTGAAGGGCGACATGCAAGGAGCGCGCGAAGCAATTGAATGGTATAAGCGTGTGTTTGGCGACGACTATTATCTGGAACTTCAACGTCACGAGGTGAAGGACCCGCATCAGCGTGCCAACCGCGAAACTTTCCCATTGCAGCAGCGTGCCAACAAGGAATTGATAGAGCTGTCGAAGGAGTATGGCATCAAACTTGTCTGCACCAACGACTGCCACTTTGTCGACCAGGACAATGCCGAAGCCCACGACCACCTGCTGTGTCTGGCTACCGGCAAAGACCTTGACGACCCCAACCGTATGCTCTACTCCAAGCAGGAGTGGTTCAAGACGCGCGAAGAGATGAACGAAATCTTCGCCGATGTGCCCGAAGCACTTTCCAATACACTTGAAATATTGGACAAGGTGGAGCCATACTCCATCGACCATGCGCCCATTATGCCTTTCTTCCCCATTCCTGCCGAATTCGGTAGTGAGGAAGAAACACGCAAGCGCATTACCCCTGAAGAGCTGTTCCGTGAGTTTACAACCGACGAGAACGGCAACGACATCATGTCACACGAAGAAGCCGAGAAGAAAATCAAGAAACTTGGCGGACTGGACAAGCTCTATCGTATCAAGTTTGAAGCCGACTATCTGGCAAAACTCGCCTACGACGGAGCCAAGAAGTTGTATGGCGACCCGCTACCCGACGAAGTTTACGAGCGTGTGAAGTTCGAATTGCACATCATGAAGACCATGGGCTTCCCCGGTTACTTCCTTATCGTGCAGGATTTCATCAACTCTGCACGTGACGAACTTGGCGTTATGGTAGGCCCTGGACGTGGTTCGGCAGCCGGATCGGTTGTAGCCTATTGCTTGGGAATTACCAAGATTGACCCAATCAAGTACGACCTGCTTTTCGAACGATTCCTTAACCCCGACCGTATTTCCCTCCCCGATATCGATACCGACTTCGACGACGACGGACGAGGCAAGGTGCTCGAATGGGTTGAGGACAAATACGGACACGACAAGGTTGCGCACATCATCACCTACGGCACCATGGCCACGAAAAACTCTATCAAGGACGTGGCACGTGTGGAAAAATTGCCGCTCGATATAAGCAATCGTCTGTGCAAAGCTATCCCCGACAAGCTGCCCGACGGACTTAAGATGAACCTTCCCAACGCAATCAAGAGCGTACCCGAGCTGCGCGAAGCTGAAGCAAGCGCCAATCCGCAGATGGCAAACACCATAAAATACGCCAAGATGCTTGAGGGAACGGTGCGCGGAACGGGCATTCATGCCTGCGGAACGATTATATGTCGCGACGCAATATCAGATTGGGTGCCAGTGTCAACAGCCGAAGACAAGTCCGACCCAGGCCACAAACTTCTTGCAACACAATACGACGGACACGTCATTGAGGAGACGGGACTCATCAAGATGGACTTCCTCGGACTCTCCACCCTGTCCATAATGAAAGAGACAGTGGAGAATATACGTCTGACACACGGAATCACAATCGACTTGGACAAAATTCCTATCGACGACGAGCTCACATACAAGCTATATCAAGAGGGCCGCACCATCGGTACGTTCCAGTTTGAGTCGGCAGGTATGCAGAAGTATCTGCGCGAGCTGAAGCCTACGGTTTTCGAGGACCTTATTGCCATGAACGCCCTCTATCGTCCCGGTCCTATGGACTACATCCCATCGTTCATCGCCCGTAAGAATGGCAAAGAGGAGATAAAGTACGACATCCCCTGCATGGAGAAGTACCTCAAGGACACCTACGGCATTACCGTCTATCAGGAGCAGGTGATGCTCCTCTCGCGCCAGCTTGCCAACTTCACCCGAGGCGAATCGGATGCCCTGCGTAAGGCAATGGGTAAGAAGAAGAAGGCTATCGTTGACGCGATGAAACCTAAGTTCATCGAAGGCGGACAGAAGAACGGCCACGACCCAAAGGTACTCGAGAAGATTTGGGCAGACTGGGAGAAGTTTGCATCGTACGCATTCAACAAGTCGCACGCCACATGCTACTCATGGGTGGCATATCAGACGGCTTACCTCAAGGCGCACTACCCTGCCGAATTCATGGCAGGCAACATGAGCCGATGCATCAACGACATCACGAAGATTACGAAGCTCATGTCGGAATGCCAGGCAATGGGCATTCCGTGTCTCGGTCCGGATGTCAACGAGAGTCAGCGAAAGTTCTCTGCCAACAAGAAGGGCGAGGTACGCTTCGGACTGTCTGCAATCAAGGGAATGGGCGATGCGGCTGCCGTCAACATCATTGCCGAGCGCGAAAAGAACGGTCCATATAAGGATATATTCGACTTTGTACAAAGAGTCAACCTCTCATCGGTCAACCGCAAGGCACTTGAATCACTTGCCCTGAGCGGCGGATTCGACTCGTTCGGCATCAAGCGCGAGCAATACTTCGCCCAAAACGTCAAGGGCGACACATTCATTGAGACCATATTGCGCTACGGCCAGGTGTATCAGACCGAGCAATCGTCAATGCAGAACTCGCTGTTCGGCGACATGGGTGGCATAGAGATAACCACTCCGCCAGTGCCAAGTTGCGAACCTTGGAGCACAATGGAGCTGCTCAAGAAGGAGCGCGAGCTCGTCGGCATATACCTGTCGGCACATCCACTCGACGACTATGCCGTAGTGCTCAACCATATGTGCAACCTCAAGTGCCCGCAAGTGGGCCGCGAGATGGACAAGAAAGACCTTGCCCGATACGAGGAACTCACCTTTGGAGGCATCGTTACAGCCGTGTCATCACGCTGGACCAAGACCAACAAGCCCTTCGGAATAGTGACAATCGAAGACTTTGAGGGCGCAGGCGAAATAGCATTGTTCGGTGAAGAGTGGACAAAATGGCAGAGTATGCTGCAAGAGGAATACCCAGTGTACATCACGGCAAAGTGCCAGCAGCGTTTCCGCAACAATCCAGACGCCTACGATCTGGTGATAAAGAAGATAGAATTCCTTAGCGACGTGAAGGACAAGTCGATAGACAAGCTCACCATCTACATAGACTCCACACTGTTCAAGGACTCCAGCATCACCGACCTGCAGACCATGCTGCAAAGCAACAAGGGCCAGGTGCCGCTCTACTTCAACATCCACGACTCTGAGCACAACACCAACATTGAGATGTACAGCAGCAAGGTGACGGTAGACGTCAACAAGCGTCTGCTCAACTTCCTCGACGATATGGACAAGCAGTCGGGCGAACTTCACAGCGTGCGCTACGCCATCAATTAGTCAAGGCACAAGCAAGAATGGCACAGACTTTGATATTAATTATTCATTAACGACAATATTAAAAACAAAAGACAATGGAAGTAAAGATTACAACCGAAAACATTGAGCAGTACAAGAGCGGCGAACTGCCGTTGGTAGTTGACCTTTGGGCTACATGGTGCGGTCCTTGCCGTATGATTGCCCCTATCGTTTCAAAGCTCGCCGAGGAATACGACGGCAAGATAGTAGTAGGCAAGTGCGACGTTGAGGAGAACGACGACGTAGCAGCCGAGTACCGCGTACGCAACATCCCTACACTGCTGTTCTTCAAGGGCGGCGAACTCGTAGGCAAGCACGTAGGTGCCATCACCGAGGGCGACCTTAAGGCAAAGTTCGACGAGCTTCTGTAAGCCACTCCGAACTATATGACACTCCCTAAGAGGGTGTGCTACAACTGGAATGACCGGACTAAACGTTCCGGCAAATCCAGTAGTAGCACACCCTCTTTTTTGTATATTGCCATCCAGCAAAAACGTCGTATCAAGGCATGATACGATCATTTCAAGGCACGATACGGTCATTTCAAGGCTTGATACGACCGTTTCAAGGCACACGACAAAACCTTATATCACTATCCAGACATTAGTATCACGGTTGAGAAGGAACATGGTAACGTATTGCATACGTGCTTGGCATCTATCAAGAACGCACGAAAAAGCCATGAGTGATATAGTGTAACCCTTTCTTTTCAAGTGCAATAATAAAATACAAGAAATAACGTTCTTCATAAAGAAAGGTTTTGTGCGATAATAGTTCAAGGACTAAAAACTCTACCTTTGCATACTACAATAAATAACAACACGTTTAAGGTCGCAAATTGCGACCAGTCTAAAACGGATGTCATAAAATGTGGAAACAAAATAACGAGACAATATGTTTGAGATAATAGGAGAAATAATCGTCAGATTCTTGCAAGGAATTGGCGCAATGGTGTTTAGGATTTTATGGTGGTTGTTCATAGAGGCCTTAGGCTCTGTATTCCGTTTCTTTTGGCTGAGGCTTTTTCTGCGCCGTCAAGTTTCTTTCGGTCAAGTATACTTTGGAATGGGACGAAAGCAAGAATCATTTGTAAAAAACTATGGCTGGGGATTACTGATTATAACGATTGTTTTGGTAGCTATTGGACTTTGTCAAAAATATAAATTGTAGAAATCATAAAGAAACGAAGGAAAAACGCCGACGACTCTTGCTTGATATGGTTTGTAGAAGCCGTATTTCCGTACAACATCGACAAGCCGTAATCCAAGATGTTTATGACTCTGGAGCTAAGATGTATACATGTCGACCTACCACCCTTTCAAAAGGACTCCTTTTGCAATGCAAAAGGATTACATTTGGAGGGCAAAAGGACTCCTTTTACAATGCAAAAGGACTACATTTGGAGGGCAAAAGGACTACATTTGAAAAGGAGAAAGATTTTGCTACCTCGCGAGGGAACAATCGCTACCTCGCGAGAGAGCAAAAAAAAGCCCGAAACCAAACGGTTTCGGGCGCAAATTATATATTCTGAATTAGTCGAGCTGAGCGAGCTTGTTGTCAGAACCGAGCACGTCAATGATCTTGTGCTTGTACATCTGCTCCATGAGGTCGCGAGCAGGACCGCAGTACTTACGTGGGTCGAACTCACCTGGTTTGTCATGGAATACCTTGCGAACAGCAGCTGTGAAGGCCAGACGTGAGTCAGAGTCGATGTTGATCTTGCAAACTGCAGAAGCAGAAGCCTTGCGGAGCT
>OQVT01002651.1_pt1 | contig 11533 bp, 7 predicted proteins | sample 1691561 | NCBI WGS metagenome assembly OQVT01 (sample SAMN03418260, study PRJEB22391) | human gut metagenome | biome: human-gut; feature: organic feature; material: feces | host: Homo sapiens | place: Tanzania | collected 2013-01
GCTTTGGGTTACACTCACCCTATTTTCATCCCTGCCACTAATTTTCCTTTGGAAATAATGAAAATGTGATCACACACTGCAGATATTTCAGACAGAATATGCGAACTTAATATAACCGTATGATTTTTGCCAAGTTCTTTGATGAGGTCACGGATCTCTATGATCTGTTTTGGATCAAGTCCGACCGTCGGTTCGTCCAGAATGATGATCTCCGGATACCCCAGCACTGCCTGTGCAAATCCGACTCTCTGCCTGTAGCCTTTTGACAGGTTACGGATCAGTCTTGACTGCTGTGCGGTGATTCCGGTCGTCTCCATCGCCTCCTCCACATATTTATTTCTCAGACTTTTTTCGAGCTTCTTTAACTCTGCCACAAAGTTCAGATACTCCCTGACTGTCATATCCACATAAAGAGGCGGGATCTCCGGCAGATATCCCACACATTTTTTTGCTTCTTCCGGCTGTGCAAAAATATCGAATCCGTTGATTTTTACCTCTCCGCTGGTTGCACCTAAATACCCTGTAATAATGTTCATCGTGGTGGATTTTCCGGCGCCGTTTGGTCCTAAAAATCCATAAATTTTTCCTGGTTCCACAGTCAATGTCAGATCATTCACTGCAATATGGTCGCCATATTTTTTTACCAGATGGCTGATCTCGATCACAATCTTTTCCTCCTTACTTCCGGCCGCATGAAAATCGCGAAATCCGTCTGTTTTCACGAATTTCGCAACTGACGGTTTTCGATAGTATTATCTTATCGAAAAAATGTGTTTAATTTTGGTAAAAATTGTGATAACTTTGTGAAATCCATCTGACATTTTCACTTTCTGGCTTTAGCCGTTCATAAATTCCACATAGCGGTTGATCACATCCGCTTCTGTCGCTCCAATGATAAAATAGTAGTCGATGAGCTCCATATGCTCTGTGGAAATGTATGGTCCATACATCGGAATGTTACAGCATAATACATCGCTGTCCGCTACCACTGCAATTCCATAGCCGAGATTGGAATGCACCAGTGGAAAACGTTTGGATTTTTCCCCATAACAAATGTATTTTGTCGTATTTTTGAGTGGAAGCCTGTCATCCTTTAAAACACCCTTGGCTGACAGCCGTTCCGATCTTGACCAGTCAAAGTACATCCAGTTCTGTTTTTTCACCACATCCATCTGTCTCGGTGGAGCTGTCTTTTCTTTCAGCACTGTTTTTCCGGCGGCATTGGCATAGGAGATGGCACCACTTTTTTTGTCGACGGTAAGCTGGATCTCTTTTGTGTTTATTAAGATTGCCTCTCTTGTCTCTTTCTGCTGCCACTTTATTTTCGTCTGGCTGTTCTGGAACAATTCTTTTATTTTCTGTCCTGCGCCGAATGTCACACGGATCACGGCGTCATTCACCGGACTGACATGGAGTACACCGTAGTTGCTGACACAGGCAACACCGCACGCCGTCTGCTCCACCCAACGGACAGCTGTGTCGATCCTGCCATGTCCCGATGGACGCAGGATGCTGTTGTCCGGAATATCTCCGAATTTATGGACAGATTGCATACCCGATAATTCGGAAGTGTGGTGTTCGGAGAGGTTCATGGATTTCTGGATGGTTTTGGGTTTTGTGATTGGCTTCTCAGATAACTCCGGCTTCTCCACCACTTCAGGCTTCCTGACCACTCTCCGCACCGGCTTTTTCTCTTCGACTTTGAAAACTTTCTGCTCCCGCTCCGGCACCGGATCAGCGATCAGTCCGGTCAGAATATCTTTATATAACACCGCAAGTTCGTGCAAAGCTCTTGTTGCCGCCACGTATAAGAGTTTTACATGCGCGTCGTCTGACGGATATTTTTCTTTGCTCGGGTCAAACAACAAAACAGCGTCAAATTCCAGACCTTTGGTATACGCTACCGGAAGGATCATGACACCGCTTCCAAATTCTGTGTTTTCCAGATCATCACCTGTGACGGACAACTTTTTGCCAAGCATCTTTTTTATCTTCTCTGCCTCTTTTTCATCCCGGCATACGATTGCAATGGTTTCAAGTCCCTCTTTCTGCCAGTGTTTTACCTGCTCTGCTGTGTAGCGGTATAACTCTTTGTCATCCGAAAGCTGCGCCATCGTCACATCTTTTCCGTGTCTTATGATCGGTTCGACCGGATAAATCGGAAAATTGCCGTGCTGCAAAATACGCATTGCAAAATTAGAGATTTCAATCGTATTCCGGTAGCTCTTGCGCAACAGCTCAAAGCTGTCATAAGGGCCTGTCAGAAATAATTTGCGCAATGCCTCCCAGTCATTCAGACCATATCCGTAATGAATGTTCTGCGACACATCACCCATAATCGTAAATGTACAGTTTCTCATGCAGAATTTCAGCACACTGTAAACCATCATGCCAAAATCCTGTGCTTCGTCGATCACGACATGACTTGCTTCCCGCACAAGCTCTATCTCTTTCACACGTTTGTAAAGATATGCCAGCGCTGCAAGATCATAGACATCAAAATCATTTTCCGGCACAGCAAGCTGATAGCCTTTTAACCTCTGCTCCTCTAAAAAATCCGCATACAGCTCAAAGATAGAAGTTTTCCATTCTTTTCCGCCAAAATACCACCGGTATTTTTTCTGGATCTCACGCTTGTCGTCCGCTGTGTACCGGATGTCTTTTCCAGTGATCTCGTTGTGCACTTTTGCCATCACACGTTTGTTCAACATGGCAATTTTATTCTGGATGGAAACCTCCGGGTTTTCGTTCAAATAAGCTGCAATCGCTTCTGCGGTCAGAAGAATTTTGCTCGTTTTTTGAAATGTTACCTTACTTGAAGTTCTCCTTGCAGAACTGGTTTTCACTGGAACTTCTAAGAAAATATCTTCCGCTAAAATCGTCTCCTCTTCGAGTTTTCTGCAGTACTCCTCCAGATTTTGGAACCAGAACAGTGTTCCCTTAATATGGATGAAGCTGTCCTCTTTCTCCAATGCATGCACACGCATTGTATGCTCGTCCCAGTCCTCATACAAAAGTCTTGTGAAAAGCTGCTCCATTGTCATCTGCCGGATTCCATATACATCCAGATCAGGCAAAACGCTGGTGATGTAGTTCAGCAAAATGCGGTTGCTTCCAATAATATAGAAATCCTCCGGGCGGAACTCTTTGTCATAATTATATAAAATGTAAGAAATCCGGTGCATTGCCACGGTTGTTTTCCCGGAACCCGCACTTCCCTGTACGATCACATTCTGTTTCGGAGATTTTCGGATAATTTCGTTCTGCTCCTTCTGAATGGTTGCGATGATCTCACCGAGTACTGCTTTTTTATTTTTTGCCAGATATTTTGTGAGAAGTTCATCATTCGCCACGACATCCGAATCGTAGAAATCTTTTAAGGTATCGTTTTCAATCTCATAAGTCCGTTTCATCAGAAGATCGATCGCGTAAGTTTTCTCATTCTGCACCGTATATTCGCACGGTCCGACTGCATTCTCATAATAAACCGACGCCACGGGTGCTCTCCAGTCGATGACCACTTTGTCGATGATATTTTTTGAGATTCCAACCCTTCCGATGTAGAGTACCTCATCTTTTTTCGAATCCTCATCATAAAAATCGATCCGCCCAAAGTACGGCTTCTTCCGCGCTTTTTCTAATCTGCTCCTGTCACGCTTCACCGTCTCATACATGAGCTGGGTATTGTCGATCAGCGAAAGCGCCTCCACATCCTTTGGTCCATAGGTTTCCAACAGCGTGTGGATGTCCTCCTTCAGTCTTTGCTCCTGTGCGATGTTTTTATTGAGATTCTGCTGTGTGATCTCGATCGTCTGCGCTAGATGTGCTTCTTCTGCTTCCCTTGTGATGCCCGGCAATCTGCCAGATGATTGTTTCCGTTGTTCCATTTGCGTCCCCTTTCCTGTAAATTGTTTGCAGTATTGCTTTCATATTATCTATGAAAGTAAGGTGTCCGCATCCCTGATACTTATAGTAGCAGATAATTCTAAAAATTTGTAGACTTGTATTTATATTTATTGTATAATGCAAAATGAAGTGTGCCTAAATATTAGACACACTTCATTTTTATTACATTTTTTTTACGCATTCACTCCATATTTCTTCAGATCCTCTTTGACCTGCTCAATCGTCTCAAAACAGATTCCGTGGATTCCGGCTTTTTCGGCTCCCTCGATATTTTCCATCCGGTCATCGATAAATACACACTCATCCGCTGTGAGCTGATATTTTTTTAATAATGTCTCATAGATTTCCACATCCGGTTTGACCTGTCTCACACTGTAAGAAAAGATATCGCCGTCTGTCAACGGTAAGAAATCCAGCGCATTGTCCTTCGTTCTCTGATAAGTCCAATCTCCATAGTTAGAAAGAATATACACATGCAAGCCTTCTTTTTTCATATTGGAAATCCATTCTTTCGTATAGGAAAACTGTGTGATTGCCAGTTCCAGATGATTCCAGAACAGATTGATCTCTTTTTTATATTCCGGTGCCTTCTCATAAAATGCCTGTAGGATCTGTTCATCTGACCAGACGCCACGGTCTGTCTCAAGCCAGACCGGAGTATTGACCGTAGCATCCGCTACCACTTTCACTGTCTTATCATCAAATCCAAGTTTTTTCATTGCGTCTTCCGGCTCCCACGCCACAAGCACTTTTCCGACATCTAAAATAATATTCTTTACCATACAATCCTCCATGTTTTGTCACAAAAGGCAGGGTGCCACTGCACGCCTGCCTCAGTCTCTTTATTTATTGCGGTAAATGATATCTTCTCTGCCTGGTCCATTGGAAACCATTGTGATCGGGTATCCGATCTGTTCCTCAACAAACTCAATATATTTTCTGCAGTTCTCCGGAAGATCCTCGTATTTCTTAATTCCACGGATATCACATTTCCATCCCGGAAGATTTTTTAATACCGGTTTTGCCTTCTCTAATTTTGCAGTTACAGGGAAGTCTGTGGTTACTTCTCCGTCGATATCGTATCCAATACATACCGGAATCTCATCTAAGTATCCTAATACGTCAAGTACAGTGAATGCAACATCGGTTGTTCCCTGCATACGGCAGCCATATTTGCTGGCAACACAGTCGAACCATCCCATTCTTCTTGGACGTCCGGTTGTTGCTCCGAACTCACCGCCGTCTCCGCCGCGTCTTCTCAGCTCGTCAGCTTCATCTCCGAAAATCTCGCTTACAAAAGCTCCTGCTCCTACTGCGGATGAGTATGCTTTACATACCGTTACGATCTTCTTGATCTCATATGGCGGGATACCTGCTCCGATCGCACCGTAAGCTGCTAGAGTGGAGGAAGATGTAACCATTGGGTAGATTCCGTGATCCGGATCTTTTAAGGTTCCAAGCTGTCCTTCTAACAGGATATGTTTTCCTTCTTTGATCGCTTTGTCTAAGAATAAAGAAACATCTCCGACATATGGAGCGACCATGTCTCTGTACTCATGCAAAGTAGCTAATAACTCTTCTTCTTTTAATAATGGTTTGTGATACATATGCTCAAGCATAATGTTCTTTGTCTCGCAGGTACGTTTTACTTTTGCCTGCAATAATTCCTCATCGAATAACTCACTTACCTGAAAACCGATCTTTGCATATTTGTCTGAATAAAATGGTGCGATACCGGACTTGGTAGAACCGAAAGAATTCTTTCCAAGACGCTCCTCTTCATACTGATCGAAAAGAACGTGGTAAGGCATAACCATCTGTGCTCTATCTGAAATCATGATTTTTGGTGCAGGCACATTGCGGTCTGTGATCGATTTGATCTCACTCATTACTTTCGGAATATCCAGTGCGACACCATTTCCGATAATGTTGGTGATGTGGCTGTGGAATACGCCGGATGGCAATGTATGTAATGCAAATTTACCATAGTTGTTTACGATGGTGTGACCTGCATTTGCTCCGCCCTGAAAACGGATAACAATGTCCGCTTCATCTGCAAGCATATCTGTGATTTTTCCTTTTCCCTCGTCGCCCCAGTTAGCGCCTACTACTGCTGTAACCATTTGATTTTCCTCCTGCATAAAAAAAGTGATGGTCTGTAAAAACCATCACACTTTCCTGTTTTTACTTTATGATTATACACGAATATATGTCATAAGTAAAATTAATATTCATTATATTTGATATAATCATTTATTATATCATTTTTCTACTGGCTATTGGACCAACAGATAATCATATAATTTTTCTGCCGCTGCCGACATCGGCGCACGTTCGTTTGAGACAATGCAAAACTCGCGTTCCGGTATCGCCCTGTCAAATTTCAATATGAATAATTCCCCGCTTTCAATGTATTTTTCTGCGAAATCCGACACGACACTGGCAACACCGAGGTTGCGCACTGCAAACTGGATGAGCATATCACTTGTCGCAAGTTCAAATTCCGGCCGGACAAATGTGCCGCGCTCTGCCAGATAATCCTCCACATATTTTCTTGTGGAAGTGCTGCCCTCTAAGCACATGACCGGAAGATTTTCAAGCTCTTTATAGCTTAATTTTCCGCCTTTTAAATACTCAAACTTTTTTCCCGCCACAAAGACATCCTGAATTTTGCGGACAGGTGTCATTTTAAAATCGTATTTGTTGTTCACCGGGGTACTGATGATTCCAAAATCAATTTTTCCGTCCTGCAAATGTTTCAACGTCTCCGGTGTCGGGGCATTCGTCACGGTCACCTTGATCTGTGGAAATGCATCATGGAACGCTTCTAAATAAGGAAGCAGATAAAACTGCAATGTCATGTCACTAGCCCCCACACAGATTTCTCCGGCATCTAAGTTTAACATCTCTGAGAGTTTTTTCTCCCCGGTAAGGATTGTCTCATATCCTTTTCTCACATATTCTGCAAGCAGTCCGCCTTCTTTTGTCAAGCGCACGCCTTTGGATGTCCGCACAAAGAGAGCGCAGGAAAGATCACTTTCTAAATGCTTGACTGCCTGGCTGACTGCCGGCTGTGAGATGGAAAGCGCCTCTGCTGCGAGGGAGATACTGTTGTATTTGGATACGTAATAAAAAATTTTGTAGTATTCGAGGTTTGTCTGCATTGTTTTACTCCATGATTTTCTGTGACTTGCAAATAATTGCTTTCCTATTATAACAGTTTCCCACGAAAAAATCCTTTCTTTTGCGAAAACAAAAAATTTATATTTTTTCGCAAAATAAAACATTGTTTTTTTACAATCCATGCCTTATACTAAGTTGCTGAAACGCAAAGAATATGCGTGTTGAGGCTAAAAAAACACAGACAGATTTTTAACTATTTTATAAATCAAGGAGTACAGACTATGACAAAAGACATGACAACGGGAAGCCCGCTTAAGATGATCTTATTTTTTTCCGTTCCGGTTTTACTGGGAAATATTTTTCAGCAGTTTTATAACATGGTGGATACGATCATTGTCGGGCAGTATCTTGGTGAGGATGCTCTTGCTGCGGTAGGCTCTACCGGATGCCTGATGTTCCTTGTATTAGGATTTGCAAATGGTATTGCGCAGGGATTTGGCGTTATGGTCTCCCACGCCTTCGGTGCAAAAGATTTCAAGCTGTTAAAGCATTATGTCGCACTCTCCCTGATACTGACTGCCATTGTATCGTTACTTCTGACCATCCCTACGGTGGCAGCTTCCAGACAGTTTCTTATTTTAATGAAAACACCGGACAATATCTTAGGACTCGCAGACTCTTATATCAAAGTCATCTTCGCAGGTATCCTGCTCACGATGTCCTACAACGTTGCCTCCGGTATTTTAAGAGGGATCGGCGACAGCAAAACACCGCTGTATTTCCTGATTCTCTCTTCCTTTTTAAATATTGTGCTCGACCTGTTTTTGATCGTCGTCGTAAAACTTGGAACCGCAGGCGCTGCCTATGCAACGATCATTGCGCAGGGTGTCTCCGCACTGCTTTGCTTTATTTATATGTTCCGCAAATTCGACATTTTAAAAACCAGCCGGGAAGATTACTATCTCGACGGATACGGTGTGTTCAATATGCTTTCCATCGGTATTCCAATGGCGCTCAACTATTCCATCACCGCTATCGGAACCATGATCCTGCAGGGCGCAGTCAATATTTTCGGTTCCAGTGTTGTGGCTGCCTTCACTGCCGCCTCCAAAGTGGAAAACCTCTCCACCCAGACCATGCCGACACTCGGCACTGCGATTGCCACCTACTGCGGTCAGAACCTCGGCGCAGGAAAATACAAACGTATCTACGAGGGAATGCGCAAAGGATTTTTCATCTGCATTTTTATCTCGCTTGCTGCCTCTGCCATCTGCGTATTCGGCGGACGTTTTATTGTGAGCTGGTTTGTGAGCAATCCTTCTGAAGAAATTTTTGACTATGCCATGCAGTATCTGAACACCATCAGTTTCTTCATGCTGCCGCTCGCATGGATTTTCCTTTACCGGAACGCCCTGCAGGGCTTAAACCGCGGACTTGTTCCAATGTTAAGCGGTGTTGTGGAAATGGTGTGCCGTATTATCGTGATCGCCGTCACCTTAAATCCGTTCGGTTACTGGGCAGTCCGTCTGGCAAGCCCGATCACATGGCTGATCACCGGAATCCTTCTGATCGTGACGTATTTTATCTGGGAAAAACAGAGCCGGAAAAAACATGCCGGTTCACAGGACTAAAATTTTAGTTTTCCGCCCCACTTCTGAACAGTCTCCACAAGCTGTATCAGATACCGGAACACCGGCTCCGTGATGACTGCGAACACGATCATGAGCATTGCACATTTTCCTGTGACCGCCGTGATCGCAAACAGTTCACTGAAAAACAGCATACAAAATAACCAGCCGATGACCATCGCTGCGATCAGGATCGCATGCGGTGTTGTCATCGGTTTTGCTATATGATAAAGGATCATGAAGCCGACAACTGCTATCAGGATCGTGCACGACGTGGAAACGCACTCTTTATCCACTCCGAACTCCCTGCAGAAAATCACCAGACCGCTTACCACAATAAAATCTGTAATCCCAGCCGGAAGCGCCTGGATCAGGACATTGGTAAGAAAATGCCCATGGATCTGATTCCGGTTCTGCTCCAGCGCCAGAAAAAATGACGGAATCCCGATCGTAAAAACACTGATGAGCGACACCTGCGATGGCTCCAGCGGATAATCGATCAGAAACAGCATGGAAAATACGGCTAAGAGCATGGAGAAAATGTTCTTAACCAGATAAAGGCTGGCAGTGCGCCCGATGTTGTTCACCACCCGCCGCCCTTCCATGACAACCGCCGGCATTTTATTAAAATCGTTATCGAGCAGCACAAGCTGTGCCACATGCGAAGCCGCCTCACTGCCTGATGCCATCGCAATGCTGCAGTCTGCATCTTTTAACGCAAGAATATCGTTCACGCCGTCTCCTGTCATTGCCACGGTCTTTCCCTGCTCTTTTAATGCCTGCACCAGAAGACGTTTCTGCTCCGGTGTCACCCTGCCGAACACCGTGTATTTTTTTGCTGCCTTCCGCACTGCATCCGCTGTTTTCAACGTTGCTGCGTCCACCTGTTTTTCCGCATGGCGGATTCCCGCTTTCTTTGCGATCTCCGATACCGTGACCGGATTGTCCCCGGAGATCACTTTCACTTCCACTCCCCGCTTGGAAAAGTAACGGAACGTATCCATTGCCCCCTCACGAATTGCATTGTTGAGCAGGATAAATGCAATGGGACTTGCATTTTCTGTCAGTTCTTTTCCATCCAGATTCCCCTCATACTCTGCAAATACAAGCACACGATATCCCTTTTCCAGAAATACTTCGATTGTTCCCTGAACAGCCGCATAATCCTGCCGCAGCACAAATTCCGGTGCACCGACCACATAAGCTTTTCCTGCCAGAACCACTCCGCTGTATTTTGTGGCAGACGAAAACGGGACGATTTTTTCTGCACTGTTTTCCATCGGCTCCGTAAAATACTGCTGCAATGCCTCCATCGTTGCATTGTCGCACGGCAGGGCACGCACACAGTCAGAGAGCAGCTTTGCAATTTTATTTTTGTCTTCCGATTGCTGGTCTGCTTCCTGTTCTTTCGCTGCCAGACTTTGGTCTTTTGCAAGGATAAACTGTGCCACTTCCATTTCCGGCACGGTAATGGTTCCGGTCTTATCCACGCACAGTACATTTACCCGCGCCAGTGTCTCGATACATTTCATGTCATGGATCAGTACCTTTTGTTTTCCAAGCCTCATCACCGACACCACCATCGCCACACTTGCAAGAAGGTACAGGCCTTCCGGGATCATTCCGAGAATAGCCGCCACCATGCCCGTCACACTATCTTTCATCGTTGCCCCGGAAAAAAAGTATTGCTGTAAAAACAGGATCGCCCCGATCGGCAAAATGATCACGCCCACGGTCTGCACAAGGCGGTTCAACGCCCGGATCATCTCCGACTGCTCGCCCTCTTTTGTCTGCGTTGCCTGTAACATCAGTCCTGAAATATAAGAATCTTTTCCCACTTTTTCGAGTTTAGCCAGGCACTCTCCCGATATCACAAAACTCCCCGAGAAAAGCGGATCTCCCTCTTTTTTTATAATCTCATCGGCCTCCCCTGTGATCAAAGCCTCATTGACCGTGATATTGCCGGATAACACCAGCGCGTCCGCTGGAATCTGTCCACCCGCTGAAAGCGTTATCACATCATCCTGCACCAGTTCATCCGCCAAAACCTCCTGATCACTTCCGTTGCGCCGGACTGTGATTTTCGGTGTGTTTAATATCGTAAGATCATCCAGGATTTTTTTGGAACGCAGCTCCTGGATGATTCCGATCAACATATTTGCAATAATTATAGGTAAAAAAGTAAGATCCCGAAAGGACCCCACCACGATCAGAAGAATCGTAATGATCAAAAAAATAAGATTATAATAAGTTACAACATTTGAGCGGATGATCTGTGCCACTGTCTTTGTGGAAGAATCTACGCTTTCATTCGACAACCCTGCCTTTTTCCGAAATTCCACTTCAGCAGTGGACAGTCCACTCATATTCTGGCACATTCTGCATCTCTCCATCTCACTTTATGATGCTTTAGTATGCCCTGTTTTTTGTTAAACTATTTGAACAATCGCTAATTGTTCTTTATTTTGCTTTTAATGCCCAGACAGCTTTGATCTGGCTTCTGATTTTTCCATAGTCCCATTTCTGACCACTGCGGTATAAAGAAAACGGATCGTTAATGGAAAATCCTTCATCATCATAATCATAGAGCAGGATAAAATGTCCCCCTGTAGTGAAATCTCCCTGCCGCACGGAGCAGATCACGATGTCTCCCTGATCTAAGTGCTGTTTGATCTCAATCTGGCTGATATTGATCTGCTCGGAGCGGACACCATAAGCTGCCGCCCCTTCTGTCATAAGCGACCACATCGTTCCTGTGCCGGACATATAGTAACCTTCCTGCATGGCGAATTTTGCGATTGCAGCCGGAGTTGCCTCCTCGTTTCCAGTCAGCGCAACTACTGCCATCGCCAGTGTTGTCGGACCGCATCCGCTGA
>OQVT01002654.1_pt1 | contig 11531 bp, 10 predicted proteins | sample 1691561 | NCBI WGS metagenome assembly OQVT01 (sample SAMN03418260, study PRJEB22391) | human gut metagenome | biome: human-gut; feature: organic feature; material: feces | host: Homo sapiens | place: Tanzania | collected 2013-01
GCCATGGCCTCCCGCCTGCGCCGAAACCCCCGTCAACTGCCCGCACTGCGGGCAGAAGTGACCGGGCGGAGCGGCGGTTTCGACGCCAGCCTTTTATCCTGCTTTTTCTTTCGTCCTCCGCAGAGCCTTGAAATCCCGCCTAAAGGCGCTCCAAATAACTGGGGCCGCTATCGTTACCCTCTTAGGCTTCTGTAATCGCACACAGCGGCCCACAGGGGCAAACACAGGGTAATTCACGCACTTATCCGCACACCGCATCAGCATTCCGCACCGTCTTTCTGCGCCAGTTGTTCCAAGCGCCTTGCCGCTCGCTGCCGTTCCTGTGCCCGCTCCGCAGCATCCAACTGCCGCTGATAAAACTGGTCGATGGAAAACTGGATGGGCAGGATCGTGTAGAGCAGACTTCCGTTTTGCTTGCGCCCGTCCCGCGTGATAATGCTGGTGCGCTCTGTGCGGATGAGCCCGCGTTCCTCCAACTCCTGCACGTACTTACACACCGTGTTGCGGCTCATGCCCACCGCTTCACCGATGGTACGGTAGCTGGGGTAGCACTGGTAGGTCCTGCGGTCTTCACAGAACAGCAGGAACGAGTATACGGCAATCTCGCCGGGTGACAGTCCCAGTTGACAGATGACCTTTGGCACGGGGTAGTAGTTCTTGGCAGGGTCAGGCTTCTGCCATGGCAGAGTACGGGTCATTTCGCACCGCCTGTCTGCGACTCTACCCACTGGCAGAATTTTTCTTTCGGGACAACGATGCGGCTGCCCACGCGCAGGGCCGGAAAGCTCGCTTCGTGCGTGAGCTCGTAGGCACTGGAGATAGAGATGCCCAGCACCTTTGCCACCAGTTCCGCGTTGAGGAATAACGGCAGTTCGTCGTAGTTTGAATAATCAGATCGTTTCATGAGATACTCCTTGCTTCAAATTCAGAGAAAAAGAACTTGCGTTTCGGAGGTCTCTCTGTTAGACTTGTTGCAGATGGCGTCTGCGTTTTCCGAAGCGCGGCGTGCCGCCAGACTGTTGCAGCAGTTTGGCGGCTTTCATTTTTGTAGGGACAATATACGCTTCTCACTCCTTTCTGTTCAGGTTTGCCATGCACCACAGGCCGTTCCTGCCGCGTTTTGCTTGCGCGGCGTTTGTCTCAGCCTTGGCACGCTCGGCTGCTCCGTGCAGCGTCGTGGCGGTACTTCCCCGGCGAGCATCTTCTCTGGTGATGGGTATGTAGTTGTGAAGGTACAGCGGAAGCTCTTTCCTTCTTCGTGCCCCCATGGTACAATAAACCTGACGCAGAATACATCATGAAGTAATCTTTTTTGCCGGGAGGTGGCGATGTGACTTCTGCAATTCCAAGCTTTGATCTGTGCACGACAGCAGGCAGCGGCTTCATGCCGGTTTTGATCTGCGATGACGGAATGCAGATCGAACTGCCGCCCCACTCGGCGGCAGAGCTTCTTCTGGCCGCCACCGAGATCGATCTCACGGCATACACCGATGCAGTCCGGCATTTACGGGAAACACATCCACTGTTTGAAGAGAAATTGGATATCAGTGTTTTGGAGTACCGCGACTTCCTTTCACAGGCACTGGAGCTGCCCGAACAGCTCCGCCACACAGATCCCGTAGGCTGGTTAGACGCCTGTGTGCATCTGCGAGCTGCCCTTCAGCAGCCTGACGACGGCTCTGCTTCTTTCCTGCTCTACTCAGGCCAACGCATCTTGCAGGCAATAGAACGTCCCGTTCTTTTGCAGGTTCGGCTCCGCAATATCTTTGAGATGATCTTCGACAACATGGATATTTCAACACCGCACCGCCAGTGGGAATATCTGCGCACTGTATACCCTGATGTCGCGCAGCAATGTGACCCAATTCATCTGAAAGAGGTGACGGAACCTTTCCGGTTTAGCGCAGTGAACGGCTGGAACTACTATCTGACGATCCTGTCACTGTATTTTGCGCAGGAGGCCCAGCGCATCACGCGATGCGTACACTGTTGGGAATATTTCATCCCGCCCACGAGGAAGCGAACACTGTACTGTGACCGCAGGTACGATGGGCAGACCTGTAAGCGTCGGGGTGCTAACCTCATGCGGCATGAACGGGATGAGCAGGATGAAGCACTTTTCATCTACCGGCAGCTTCGGGATCGAATGTATGCGCGAATGCAGCGATACGATACGGCTATACCGGAAAAACGAGGTCGGCTGCTGGTCTTCAGCGCGTCGGACTTTAAGGCTTGGATGGACAATGCCAGCAAAGCCCATCGTGAATACACCGGCGGCAAGATCGATTCCTCAGAATTTTTAAGGCGTATCGATACTTGGCAGGAATTGCGCAGCTACGATGTGAAAGCCATGCCCCTTGTTGTGGATACGACCGTATGGCAGCAGCGTGTAGCAGCAGATATGGATCACGCGCCCGCCGACAGCTTTCCGGAGCAGGTCATGTTCCTTAGTCTCCCCACAGATGGCAGCCCTGCTTAGTGGGAGATGAAGACGCGAGACCAGCTGCGGCGTGAGGCACAGAAAGGGCATCAGTCCTTGCGGGACAAATATACACACAAAGAAAAGCAGAACTGACATCGTCAGTTCTGCTTTTCTTTGCTTACACCGACGCAGGTTTTGCGCCGCTTACCCGTCGTAGAGGACGTAGATCAGGAGGCTATCACCTTCCTCGATGATGCAGACATTGCAGCGGAATCCGACATCCGCAAGGCTGTCCACACCTGCCCGCATCATGAGTTGGCGGAAGGTGAAGTCCACCATGTCTCGCGCCTTGGCTTCCAGTGTTTCCTGCGAGGCATCCAACGGTACTGCGGCGGGGAATCGGTAGGCGTTGTTGTTCAGTGTCAGACTTGCGTCCGTGCTGACACCGTACTGCGTGACCGCATAGGCGTTGGCGGCGTCGATGGCCGCTTGACGGTCTGCGGGTGCGGATGGCGTGGGTATCGGTTCAGGTTCTTGTGTAAGCTCTGACTCAACATATCCTGTTTTAGCGTGGACGGTCTCGGAGGGAATTTCCTCTGGTGGTTCCTCAATCGGTTCAGGGGTATCAGCGGTTTGCGGCGTGATTTCCTCCTGATGGGTATTTCCTTTTTGTGGTTGCTCCTGCGTTGTAATTGGTACTGCGTGCGGTTCATGTGCTGTCGTTGTTGGCTCAGGTGTCGGTTGTGGCTGCCGTGTTTCTTCTTGCACCGCCGGTGATAGCGACAATGGCGTTTCTGTTGGGCTGTTTTGCACCTGTCCACAGGCCGTGAGCAGCAGCGCCACGCTGATTGTCAGTAATGTGATCTTAGTTTTCATCTTCATCCTCCTCCATTGCGCAAAGAAAGGCCAGAGCTTCCTTTGACCGTTCTTTTTGGTGTTGTTGTGATTCGGTTGTCAGTTCCAGCGCCAGCCGGAAGCCACACGCAAAGCTGTCGAACGCAGCATTCTCCGCCAACAAACCCCTTGTGTCCAGCAGTCGCAGCACTAGCTTGCGCTCCGGCTTTGCCAATCGGTGCATCAGCTCCCGAAAGGCTTCGTCGCATTGCCGCTCATCTACCGGCTTAGGCAGTTCTTTCCAGAATTTGCGATGCAGTTCCCGCAGGGTGTCGTACATGGTTCTCACCTCCCGCGACAAACAAGTATCACAGAAGAGAGGGAAAGTCAACGGAAAAGAATGACGATGCAGTTCCAAATCGCGCCGTACACGCATCACAGCAAAAATGAATTCAGTTTTTTTGTGGTGCGGGGTTCTTGCCGTCCGTGCTGCGTGACCACGTTTTGACCGTCTGGGCTTCCAAAAACTGCACCAGCGGTATCGAGTCCTCTTGTTCGTCATAGGTTTGCAGCACGTCATAATACGGTTGTCTTGATTCTTCAATATTTGCAAGGGCGATGCGGCGTTCATTTGACTGCAAACAACGTTTCCCGGTTAGCACGGTATTCCCGCAGCCTCCGATAGAACGTGGCCTCCGACAGCCCAGCGGCCCGTAACACATTGCACAGCGAATATGTTGCGTTTAGCCTCGACTTTTACAACCGCCTAAGACATCTATTTAACAATCTGATATCTCAAGCGGGATAATCTCATGTTTCAGTACATCAATCAGCCCCTTGTCGGTCAGACCGAGCTCCGGGACGGTAGGCAATGAAATGAAGCTCAGTGCCATGAACGGCGCGTCCATCTGGTTTCCGAGACTGCGCGCAGAGTCGTTCAGTCGATCGATTTCCTTCATCACTGTCTCTGCCGGCTGATCGCTCATCAGGCCGCCCAACACCAGTGGCATGGAATCGATAATCGTTCCATTTTTCGCCACTGCGCCGCCGCCATGGAGGCGAGCAATCTCATTGACCGCCACAGCCATATCCTCGTCATTACAGCCCACACAGACAATGTTATGGTGATCGTGGCTTGTTGAAAACGCAAGCGCCCCCTTTTTCAAATTAAACCCGCGCACGAAGCCTATGCCAACCGTTCCGGTCTTGCCATAGCGCTCCACAACTGCAAGCTTCAGGATATCATCTTCCACACGATTCCCGATGACATAATCCCGCACCGGCATCTCTTCGTAGACACAGGTATTGATAATCTGCCGATCAATCATTTGAATGACGCGGCATGTCGTCATTCCGCATTCCTTCGTGCTATTAGCCGCGAAGGATGCAGCTGTTATCGGACTTTTCAGATGGACGGTATCCTTGATCCAGTCTGGATATGTGCTGATTTCACATTCCCGCAAAAGGGCGCCGTGCTGCGCCACAAGCTTCCCTTTGAAAAAGACACGGTCAGGCTGCATATCCTCCAATTTATCAATCAGCAGAATGTCCGCAATGCGTCCTGGTGTAATGGAACCGATCTCACCTTCTAAGTGAAAATGCTTTGCGGCATTGATCGTTGCCATTTTAATGGCTTCAATCGGCGGACACCCCAATTCGATCGCGCGTTTGACGTTATAGTTGATGTGCCCCTCCTGCCGAATCTCATTGGGATGTTTATCATCCGTGCAGAACGAAATATTATCCAAGCAGCAGCCGCTGCGCAATGCACCACAAATCAATTCGTCCAGATTTCGCTCCGTGCTGCCTTCTCTAATAAACACATTCATGCCCACCCTGAGTCTGGCAATCATCTCCTCTTCGTCGACGCACTCATGATCGTCGGAAATTCCACTTGACGCGTAAACATTCAGCTCCTGTCCCATGCGGCCGATTGCGTGCCCATTGCAGACCTTTCCTTTCGCTATGGTATCTGCGATTTTGTGTAAATATTCATCCTTCACAAGCAGTATCTTGGACGGATCCATTTCGCCGAGAGAAACACTCTCGTCCCAGGCCATGATTTCCTTGACCTCTTCCGCACCTAAAATGGCGCCTGTTGTCTCAAGACCGGGCGCCGTTGGCACACGGCTCGGCACCTCCAAAACAATTCTGCATGGCAGGCGGTTCATGGATATCAACATTGCGCGCAGTCCCTGCTCACCGGCAACATTTGCGATTTCCATCAAATCCGCGCATAGAGTCAGAGTTCCCTTCGGTACAGTTACGCTCGAGAGCGCCTCCGGGGACAACATCGTTGTTTCAAAATGCATATGGGAGTCAATCAGCCCTGGAACGGCAAACTGCCCTTTTCCGTCGACGACCTCTTTTGCTTCCAACCCCGCGTTCGGATCAATTGAAACAATCCGTTCGCCCTTGATATAAATATCCGTGGGGTAGATTTCACCGGAGTAGACATTTACAAGCTGAACATTACTGATTTTGATGTCACAGGGATACTTCCCCAGACCCGTTTCGACTGTATTCTTGATTTCTTCAAAAACTCTCATCACAACTCTCCCTGTTAAATTTGAATTTGCCCGTTTTGTAGTCAGCGGCAATTCACCGAAGTTTTTAAAAATCTGCTACAGCTTATTTGAAGAAGCTGTAATACACATGAAAATTTCAATCCATGGCCACCAGAATGAACCAATCTCAGCAATTCGAGTGTCTCTGCCCGAAATCAGTACAGGCCGGAACGACTCGTATTTGTCACTGTGATACGCCTTGCACGGATTCCTCATGCGGGAAATGTGTCTACACCCGCCTAAAATAGCAGCAGCGGAACGTGCGACACGCTCCACCACTACTATTATCCCATGGGTGCTTACCCGGCTTTTTGTTTTGCCTGACGAACATAAGATCCCGTGTGTTATCGACACATGTTCAGTATCTGCTCTACAGCCGCAGCGTCCAGCTTACAATAGCTGCCCAGCGCTCCAAAGCGAACCGCCTGACGCGCCATGTGCGGGATCTGGTCTGCGGGCACCCCCAGCTGCTCCAGCGTGGCCGGCGCTCCGATCTCGGTGAAGAATGCGCGCATCTGCGCAATGCCCGCTTTGGCAGCGGCCATATCATCCTCCAGCTCGGCAGGCACGTCCCAGACAGCACGGGCAAAATGGGCAAAGCGGGAGGGATCCTTCTCCGCCGCGTATGCCATCCAGTTGGGGTAGACCACCGCCAGACCCGCCCCGTGGGGCACATCGTACAGGGCGGACAGCTCATGCTCGATACGATGGGATGCCCAGTCCGCCTGCTTTCCAAGACCGATGCCGGGGCCGTTGGCCACGGTAGCGGCAAACATCAGGTTCGCCCGGGCATCGTAGTCACATGGATCCCGCAGCACACGGCGGACACTGTCCACCGCGGTACGCACAAGCCCCTCGGTAAGATAGTCCAGCAGAGGAGTCTCCGTTGGCGGGACGAAATAGTGCTCCAGCGCGTGAATGATTATGTCGATGGCGCCGTAGACAGTATGAGAGGCCGGTACAGAGAAGCTGTAGACCGGGTCGAGAATGGAAAAGGCCGGATAGAGCGCATTGCCATAGACCGCCACCTTTTCCTTTGTGTCCCAGCGGCTGATGACGGCATTCCCGTTCATCTCCGATCCGGTGGCCGGAATCGTCAGGATCGTGGCCACCGGCAGCGCCCTCTCGACAGATGCACGACTGAGAAAATACTCCCACACGTCTCCGTTCATCATTGCGGCGGCCGCGATGCCCTTGGCCGCGTCGATACAGCTGCCGCCGCCGACGGCCAGGATCAGGTCAACGTGATGCTCACGGCAGAGCCGCTGCCCCTCCAGCACATGGGTGTATTTGGGATTGGAGGATATCCCCGGCAGCTCGATGACCGTTTTCCCGCCGCGGTGCAGCAGCTTCATCACCGTGTCATACAGACCCATCCGCTTTACGCTGCCGCCGCCGGTAACAAGCAGGATCGTCTGCCCATATTTCTCCAGCTCACCGGGAAGCTCGTCAATGGCCTGCTGGCCGAAATAAAGGCGCGTCGGGTTATGATATGCAAAATTCTCCATGATGTACTGTCCTTTCTTTTGACCGGGATCCGCCTTTTACGACTCCGACTTATACTTTCGGTTCTTCAGGCGATACCGCTGGATAAGCCCGATGAAGGAAGTAAAGATGATGGTCGCCAGATAGGGGAAGGTAGACGTGATATTGCTGTTGATGGTGTTCTGCAGCACAGCGGACATTGCCAGCGCGCCGCCGAAAAACAGAGAGGCCAAAATAGCCAGCAGAGGATGATCCGCCGCCAGAGTGGATGCCGCCATAGCCACATAGCCGCGGCCATTGGTCATGTTCTCGGCAAACATGGTCACGCCGCCCATGCAGAGAGCCACACCGCCCAGTCCGCACAGCGCACCGGATACGATCATGGCACAGACCTGCGTGCGGTCGGCCTTGGTTCCCAGGCTCTCAGTAGCGGCCTTGTTGATGCCCACAGATCTGAGATGAAAGCCGCCTATTGTTTTGTACATGTATATGTACAGTAAAACCGCGATCAGATAGCAGCCGTAGTCGATGAATGTCAGATTTGCAAACACTCGGAACAGGAAGGAATCGGCGGGCAGGAAGCTGAGATTGATCTTGCTCATGGCCACCAGCCTGCTGTCAGCCAGCGCACCGCGTACACCAAAAAACGCATACAGCAGATACGCCGACAACGCGACTGCGAGAATATTAACGCTGGTGCCGACCACCATGTCTTTGGCGCCCAGACGGATCTGGAACACAGCCACCAGCAGACCCACCAACGCACCTGCGGCTACGCCGGCCAGCACACTCAGCACCACACTGTGCGTGTAGTAGTTCACCGCGATGGCAAAAAAGGAGCCAAGGAGCATCTGGCCTTCCAGCGCAATGTTGAACACACCGGCGCGGGAGCACAGAAGGCTGGCCAGTGTCGCCAGCAAAACCGGGGATGTGTAGCGGAGAACGGTGTTGATAATGGAAGCATAGTACAATGCGTTCATGCCTGCTCTCCTTTCTCCTCCGCGGCCAAAACCGGCTGCGCCGGTTCATCATCCGTATGCTTGCGTTGCTTGAACAGGTTGAATACGATCCGTACCGACACGAACAGCGTGATAGCGCACTTGATGATATCCGACAGCTGGCTGGGTACCCCGAAATTCCGCTGGATGGCGGAGCCGCCCACGTCCAGAGCTGTCAGCAGAATGGCATAGACCGTGGCGACGACGGGGTTTAATTGGCCGATCAGCGCTGCCTGCAGGCCTGTCCACGCATATCCCGCACTGGAAAACATTCCGGCGGTATAGCAATACTTGGTGCCGAAGCACTCACAGATACCGGCGAGGCCGGCCACAGCACCGGCCATACACATGGTGATAAACATCGTTCGCACCTGCTTGGTACCGCCGTAACGGGCAAAATGCGGATTGAAGCCGCCCATCTTGGATTCATAGCCCAGCACCGTATTGTTGCAGAAAAACACGATGCCGATCACCACAGCCAGCGCGATGAACAGGCTGATATTCACCGTCTGCCCCTGGATAAGCCGGGGAAAGCGCAGTGCCTCGTCGATCATATCCGTCTGCTGCACGATCACATCTGCGGTAGAGGACTTGAAGGGGAAAGAGGCCATGTATGTGGTGATGTCCGTAGCCACATAGTTCAGCATCAGCGTACAGACCACCATGGACAGTCCACACTTCCACTGAAGCACCGTGGGGATCACCGCGTACAGCGCACCCACCACCCCGCCGGCCAGGATCGCCAGGATCATGACCAGGAATTTGGGGCCAGGGCAATATAGTGCCACCAGCACAGCAGCCATAGCGCCAAAGGTCATCTGCCCCTGAATGCCCAGATTGATATAGCCGGCGCGCCAGCAGATACACGCGGCCATGGCACAAATGATGACTGGCACAGCACGGGTCAGCGTGGTAAACAGATAATAGGAGCTCAGCAGCGATTTATCCACCATCACCGCGTAGACCTTCAACGGATCGTAACCGGACAGTATGATAATGACTGCGCCCAGCAGCAGACCCAGAATAGTGGCCACGATGGGCCAGCCTACCGATTGAGCCAGATTATTGATCTTGACCACAGTGGAGGCTTTCAGATGCCCTTTGCTTTTGTTCATGCCTGCACGCCTCCCATCATCAGAAGTCCCAGTTTCTCCTCCGAAGCTGTCTCGCGAGTAAATTCACCGACGATACGTCCCTCATAGACCACATAGATGCGGTCGGACAGTTCCATGATCTCTGTCAGCTCAGAGGATATCAGCAGCACCGCGTCGCCCTGCGTGCGCTTTTCCACCAGGCGGTTATGGATATACTCAATGGCACCGATATCCACACCACGAGTCGGCTCCGCCGCGATCAGCAGCGGCGTCTCCTGCCGTATCTCACGGGCTATGATAAGCTTCTGCGCATTGCCGCCGGACAACTCGCCCATCTTCTGGTGGATACTGTCGTAGTACACATGAAACTCCTCCAGAAGCTTCGTTACAAATGCGCTGATCTTTTTCCTCTTCAGGACACCGCCGTGGGACAGCTCCGGCCGGCTCTGGTGCGCCATCAGGGACACCTCCTCCAGATCTGCTTCCCGCGCGCTGCCCCACAGATAGCGATCCTCCGGGATGCAGGCACATCCCGCCCCGCGGACGCTCTCCGCGTTGGCATGGGTGATATCCTGTCCGCACAGCGTTACCGCGCCGGAGGTCACTGGCAGAAGCCCTGTCAGGCATTGGATCAATTCCGACTGGCCATTTCCCGAGACGCCGGCTATACCGACGATCTCTCCCCGATCCACATGCAGGGACATGTGGTCAATGGTGTTTTTCTGCCCCGGGAGGGCATATACCATATCGTGCACGTCCAGACACCGTTCCCCTGTCTCCCTGGGGGCGATGTCACGCTGCAAAATGCGGCGCCCCACCATGAGGAAGGACATCTCCTCGATGGAGGTGTCGGTTTTCATCATTTCTTTCACCAGCTTGCCGCCGCGCATGACCATCACCCGGTCAGCCACCTCTATGACCTCATTGAGCTTGTGGGTGATAATGACGATGCTCTTTCCGGCATTTGCCAGCTCTCTTATCGTATGGAGAAGCTCTGTGACCTCCAGCGGTGTCAAAACAGCGGAGGGCTCGTCAAAGATAATGATGCTGGCCTCCTGATAGAGCGTCTTCAATATCTCCACCCGCTGCTGCATGCCCACAGAGCAGTCCCGTATTTTCTTGGTCGGGTCAACGTGAAGGCCGTACTTCTCGCCCAGAGCGCGCACGACCTCCTCGGATCTGCGGCGGTCAAAGAAAATACCGCCCTTCTGAAGCTCTTTGCTGTAAACAACGTTTTCCGCAATGGTAAAGGGGTCAAACAGCATGAAGTGCTGCTGCACCATGCCGATCCCCTGCTTGATCGCATCGTGGGGATCACGGAAGCTCTGCTTCTTCCCCCGGATATAGATCTCCCCGCTGGTCGGTGCCTCCAGGCCGTACAGGACCTTCATCAGTGTGGTCTTACCCGCACCGTTTTCACCCACAATGGCCAGGACTTCGCCCTCCTGCAGCGTCATATTCACATCATCGTTAGCTACGACATTTCCGTAGATCTTCGTGATGTTCTTCATGGTGCTCATCGTGGTGACGGCGGCGCGCGGCGCTATTCGCCCTGCGGGCAAATACGCGCCGCTCTTTGCGATGACACCGAGGTTCTTCTCGGCCTCCTCCTGGCTCATGCCGATGCCGTTATCGGACACGGTGAGGGTGCGGTTTTCCTTGTCCCGGGCGATGGTAATGGCGAACTGGTCCCGGGCGATGCCCACCTTTTCATCGGTCAGGGCCGTATAGGCCAGCTTGTCGATGGCATCGGAGGCATTGGAGATGATTTCCCGCAGGAAAATCTCCCGGTGGGTATAAATGGAGTTGATCATCAGATCCAGCAGCCGCTGGGACTCCGCTTTGAACTGTTTCTTTTCCATAAAACGTAAACTTCCTTTCCGGAGTGCCTGGAATGCGCGGGGTATTCGTTAGCACTCGTTTCATCTGAGTGCTAATATTATAGCGCACTTCCGGAAAAAAGCAAGGGGGAGAAAAAAAGTTCTTTCTTTATTTACAATTTTGTGGTAAGATTAGGATGTATGAGTATGCGGTCAATAAAAAATTGACAATTGACAATTGACAGTTGACAATTTGCGGCGGATGCGGTTTTTCCCCTCGAAAAATTCTAAAACTGTCCCAAAGGGACACC
>OQVT01002655.1_pt1 | contig 11531 bp, 10 predicted proteins | sample 1691561 | NCBI WGS metagenome assembly OQVT01 (sample SAMN03418260, study PRJEB22391) | human gut metagenome | biome: human-gut; feature: organic feature; material: feces | host: Homo sapiens | place: Tanzania | collected 2013-01
ACGAGCAATTAGTCGATCAGTTTGGGCAGCCCTCTGAATTGGTAGCAGATTATCTTTCCTCCGAAACACCGGAAACGTTACAGCGCAAATTGCGATTTACCCGTACAATGCGTATTATCACTTGTATCATTATTATCATGGCTGTCATTTGTTTTGTTCTATATTTTGCATGGTGGGATCAAATAAAAAAAGAGGCTCGGGAAAGCAATGTATATCGGGAAATAATTGAAATTAGAGAATATTAAATAAAAGCCTTCTGGAAAATGATGTCTAGAAGGCTTTTATATGTATTGTCACCTCAAAATTATTATATTACTCCTATCTGTCAATATGACTTTTTCTATAAATCCCTATACTAATAACTGTGGCAACAAACACCGCACACAACACAATCAGTGTTCCGACAGCAAGCCGATTCAAAAATCCTGCCATCTCATCCAGCCGATGCAGCATATCACTATACGCATAGACCAGATAAACATTTGCAACTGCCGGATAGGTTCCCATATGAACAAGCGGTGCCGCACATCTCGTTCTGCGCACAAAATCCACCACCAGAATAACCATGTTGATCACGAACACAACAAGCAACCGCCCCTGCTGATACCATCCGACCGAAGAAGGCTGCATATGAAAAGGCATCTGTCCCTGACGGATCATCAAGGTGTTGACGAACATTCCGGCAATCATGTACACGCCGGATATGATACTGATTGCAACCATCCACTTTCCAAAACGATCAAATTTCGCAGCTTTCGTTCGATGATCCATAATATATTTCGCTGTCAACAGGATCAGCACAACGGCAAGTTCCGCATAAGTCATACTGTCTATTGTGTTTCCCTGAAAAGCAAGACCTCCTTTCATAAGCAGATAACACAACATTACGATTGCAACTCCGTTTTCGACAAGCTTACGCATTTTTTCCTTGCCCTGTATCTTGGCAACGCGCACAACTTCCGTAATCGCGGTATCCTGATCACTGTCTTTTGTCCCAATGATAATATCCTGAATCCGCAGCTCAAGCATCTGTGCCAATGGCTCGATTACACCGATATCCGGAAACGTCTCGCCGTTCTCCCATCTGGATATTGCTTTATTTGATACGCCAATCATATCGCCTAGTTCACTCTGTGTGTACCCCTTGTCGATCCGCGCCTGCCGTATTATCTTTCCGGTTTTCTCTTTGTTCATAAGGTTCGCCCCTTCCTGTCTTTGATGCGTCCATCATACTTTGCGTAGGGGCAAAACACAATCCACTGTGATGAGAACCCTACAAATTCAACGAATTCTACTTTGCGCCAAATTTCCAAAAAGCTCCCGGGATTATTCCCGGAAGCTTTTCATAATATCCTCAAAAGTCACCATCACAACATTGCCCATCTCGTTTGCTTTTTCCACGCAGCCCTGTGTAAAGCCCTTTTTTGCAAATAAATAGAGCACTGTTTTTGAATAATGAAATAACTGACTTCGCTCAACCAGTTTATCCAATACCCCTGCATCGACATTCTCGTTCGTCCACTTACATTCACCAAATAGTGCCGTTGTCTTATCCTGCTCCCCCATAATATCGATTTCCGTCTGGCTTCTGGTCTTAGGATCCGTTCCCCACCAACATCCAAGATCCGCAAAGAGAACCTGCGACTTGCCGTCTAACAACAGTTTCCACAGATATTCCATACAGATATCCTCAAAAACTTTGCCCATATAGTCCGACAAATGCGGAGCAATCCTCTGATAAGCCAGATCTGCCGCGCCTCGACTGATGATAGAATTGTTATCCGGAATAAACCGGTACCAGAAGCGAAACATATGATCCGCTATCACATAAAGCGACTTGCGGGACTCTTTCTCCCCATACGGAGTCTCTTTTCGAACAATGCCTAATCCGATCAGATTCTTCAGATATCTCGTACAAACGCTGGTTTCTTCCCCTACCTTTGTCGAAATTTCCGCCATATGTGAAGCTCCCGATGCAACTGCTGTTATGATTGCATTGTATAAAGCCGGCTCTCTCACTTCCTGTTTCAACAGATTTTCCGGCTCCTCATAGATCGAGGAGGATGGATTTAAGAACGTATTCTTGATATTTTCTTCCACACTGATCCGGTCATCCATCTGTAGTAAATATTGTGGCGTTCCACCTACAATTCCATAGATCAAAGCCATATCTTCCGGTGAAAACTTCTGAAAATACGCACAAGTCTCCTCAAAATCAAAAGGCAGAATCTTCATCTGTGCCGTTCTTCTTCCGTACAACGGCGCTTTGTAAGCCAAAACATGATCTTCCATATAAGACATAGAAGATCCACATAAGATCAACATCAATTTCGATGTATCTTTATATTTATCAATGAGCATCTGCAGCGTCGAAGCAAAGCTTTTGGATGATCTTGCTATATATGGATACTCATCGATTGCTAGAATCAGTTTCTCATTCTGCGCCAGTTCAAACACATATTCCAAAGCCACCTGCAATGATAAAAAGGAAGTCTGCATAATATTGCCGGAACTGTACTCCATAATACTTTGGCTGAAATTCTCCAGATTCTGTTTTTCGTTACTCTCGACTCCCATGAAATAGATTGCCTTTTTCCCCCGGATAAATTCGCTGATCAGAGCCGTCTTTCCAACACGACGTCTTCCATATAACACCGCAAATTCAAACTTATCAGAGTCATATAACTTATTTAACGTATCCAATTCCCGCGTTCTTCCGATAAACATGCCGTTTCCTCCCTGCATCATTATCATTTCCCACTTTCTGAACCTATTATACCACCACTTCGCGATTTAGTAAACTACGATTTAGTAATTTATGGTTTACTAAACTGTATGTTACTAAATTACGCTTGACCAAATCTATCCCCACATAAAAAAGCAGATCCACACATGCTGGCATGCAGAATCTACTTTTCTTATGCTTATAGTCATTCTTAATGTTCCAGATTCGCGAACTTGGTGTACTCCGGCAGCCATGCGAGGTTGACGGTTCCGATCGGACCGTTACGCTGCTTAGCGATAATGATCTCAGAGATTCCCTTGAGTTCAGTATCCTTGTTGTAGTAATCGTCTCGATAGATGAACATTACCACATCGGCATCCTGCTCGATGGCTCCGGACTCTCGGAGGTCGGAAAGCATCGGGCGGTGATCCGGTCTCTGCTCTACGGCTCGGGAAAGCTGCGAGAGTGCAACTACCGGGACACTGAGTTCTCGGGCAAGTGCCTTCAGAGAACGGGAAATATCGGAAATCTCCTGCTGACGGCTGTCCGTGCTTCTTCCGGATCCGGTCATCAACTGTAAGTAGTCGATGATGACCAGCTTTAAGTCATGCTCCAGCTTATACTTTCGGCACTTGCTTCGAAGTTCGGAAATACTGATACCCGGTGTGTCATCGATGATAAGCTCAGAATCCCCAATGATTCCGGCACCTTCCACCAGCTTTTCCCAGTCCGCATCGGAGAGATTACCGGTACGGAGTGCCTGTGCATCGACACGCGATTCGAGGGAGAACAGACGGTTAACGAGCTGTTCTTTCGACATCTCGAGAGAGAAGATCGCGGTACACAGATTTTCGTGAAACGCAACATACTGCGCAATATTTAAGACAAACGCCGTCTTACCCATGGAAGGACGGGCGGCAACCAAAACCAGATCGGACGGCTGAAGTCCGGCGGTCCGGTAATCAAGGTCGATGAATCCGGTTGGAATACCGGTTACCGTTCCGGATTGCTGCGATGCTTTCTCGATTTTCTCCAAAGCATTCATTACGACCTGCCGGATTGGCACATACTCGCCTCCGGTACGGCTCGACAACAGTGCAAACACATCGTGCTCCGTCTTGTCAAGCACGCTTTCTAACGATTCCTTGCCAGCGTAGCACTCATTCTCGATATCCTCGGTAACGCGGATCAGCTTGCGCTTCATCGCATTTTCCTTGACGATATTACAATAGTATTTTACATTGGCGGATGTCGGAACGGCACGCACCAGTTCTCCGACAAACTCAAGGCTTGAGACTTCCTTCGGTACATCCTTCTCCTTAAGCTTATTCTGCAGCGTGACCAGATCGACCGGCTGTCCCTCGCTGTACAGCTCAACCATCGCATCAAAGATGATTCCGTACTGCTGATGGTAGAAATCTTCCTTAAGAAGCATCTCCATCGCAGTCACGATTGCATCCTTGTCCATGATCATGGAGCCGACAACCGACTGCTCGGCTTCGAGACTGTTCGGCATGATCCGCTTGATCAATGTCTCCTCCAAGCAACTTCCTCCTATCCCTCAACAACCTGAACGGTAAGCTTTGCGGTAACCTGTGGATGTAACTTTACCGGAACCTCATATGTTCCGAGTGCTTTGATTCCATCCGGCAGATGCATCTTCTTCTTATCCAGTTCCAGCCCTGTCTGCTCCTTAGTCGCCTGCGCGATCTCTTTTGTTGAAACCGAACCAAAGATTTTTCCGCCTTCTCCGGCTTTAATCTTTACAACAACTTTCTGTTTCTCTACCGTCTTGGCAAGTTCCTTTGCATTTTCAAGATTCTCTGCAGCAACTTTATCCGCATGCTGGTTCTGCAGCTTCAGATCATTTAAATTCTTGCTTGTTGCCTCGATTCCGAGCTTCTTCGGTAAGATAGCATTGCGGGCATATCCGTCACTTACGTTGACGATATCGCCCTTTTTTCCTAATGATTTCACATCTTCCAATAAAATTACTTTCATTCCTGTATATCTCCTTTTTCCAGCATCTCGTCCAGCGTCTCCATGATCGCATGCTTCGCCTGAACGATCGTATATCCGGTAAGCTGCGCACCCGCTACATTCAGGTGACCGCCACCGCCCAGACGCTCCATGATCAGCTGCACATTAATCTCATCGATGGATCGTGAACTGATATAAATCTTGCCCGCGTATTCGGTAAGTACGAAGGACGCCTTAATTCCAATAATATTAAGCAGCTCATTTGCCGCCTGTGCGCCGACGATCGTCGGGCTTTCCACATTCTCACTCGGACAAACCGAGATTGCAAATGCGCCGCGGTATACTTCCGCGTGGCGTACCGCTTCTGCACGCGCCTTATAACATGACATATCGTTACGAAGCATCTTTCTGACACGGGTTACCTCCGCGCCGGAACGCTTCAGATAAGCTGCCGCCTCAAAGGTGCGGACACCGGTCTTCGTCATAAAGTTGTTCGTGTCGATCAGTATTCCTGCATAGATACAATCTGCTTCCGCAGCGGAAAGCTTGAATCCATCCTGGAAGTACTGTAATACTTCCGCAACCATCTCACAGGCAGAAGAGGCATATGGCTCAATATAAGACAGAATCGGATTCTCAATGACCTCACTGCTCTGTCTGTGATGGTCAAATACAACGATCGTATCCGTATGTGCCAAAAGCTCCGGACACTCCGTATAACTCGGCCGGTTCGTATCCACAACCATGACCAGCGTATTGCGGCTGACCATCTCAAGCGCCTGATTACTGTTGATAAACATATCTTCCGGATAGCCTTTCTCCGGAGAAAAGCATTCCATCAGCGGACGGATCGAGCTGGTCGGCTCATTGATCACGATCTGCGCTTTCTTTCCAAGCACTCTCGCCGCACAGAAAATTCCAATTCCGGCACCGAGCGAATCGACATCTGTAAGAGAATGTCCCATAATAATAACATTCTCGCGGCTCTCAATGATCTCATGCAGTGCATGTGCCTTAACTCTCGCCTTAACTCTGGTATTACGTTCCACCTGTTTGGCTTTACCACCAAAGTATGCGATATCTTCGCCATCTTTGACAACAACCTGATCACCGCCTCGTCCAAGTGCAAGATCGATCGCAGCACGCGCCTGCTCGTAACTCTCATTATAAGAAGATCCCTTAATACCGATTCCGATACTCAGCGTGACCGCCATCTCATTTCCGACCTTCACCGTCTTGACATCCTCAAGGATGCTGAAACGGTCGTCCATCATCGGCTGCAGATATTTATATTTAAATACAACAAAATACTTATCCTTCTCAATCTTGCGGACCAAAGCATCCATCTTAGAGAAGTACTGGTTTACCTTACGATCCACCAAAGCAATCAAAAGCGATCTCTTAACATCTTCGATACTGTCAAGCGCCTCATCGTAATTGTCAATATAGATCAGCCCCGCAACCTGCTTCTGCTCTCTGTTCTCCTGCTTATAACGGTTCAGTTCCGTCTCATCAAACAGATACAATGCGGTCAGAAATTCCTCGGCCTCATCCATCTCGATCGACTCACTCTGATCCATGATATCGTCAAAATAGATACGATTCAAAGATACACGGAATTCTCTGTTCTGCATCTTCAAATGCACATTCTGCGGTCCCTCATGCTTCTGTAAGAATTCCCTTGTGATTGTGGAAAAAAGCGTTGTGATCGACTTATGATAATTGCGATCCACATTGGTCAGTTCCGAGAACTGCTCATTCACCCACAAAATCTTACCGGAATAATCCAGTAGCGCATACGGAATCTCAAACTCATTGAGAAGCCGCTTCTGCACCGTCGCATATTGCGTGGCAAAGTTAATAATCTCATTGGTCAGGCGCGGCTTATTGCGATTGTACAGGCTGATCTCCACCACAAGGTAGATCACAAGAAATCCTGACAATACCGCTCCGGTCGTGACATCATAAAAATACAGTCCGATATCTGCCAAAGCAAGTGGGATCGCCAACAAAAGCGGCCAACACAGATAAGCCTTTAACTTACCCTTAAATCGAATTCGTGATTTCATTTCATACTCCTGTTCTTCTTGAACACCACAAATGCATATTTGCCTTTTAGTATACCATTTTTGGGTCTTCAAATAAAGCCTTTTTGCAAAGCGGTAAAAGATATCAATAAAAAAGTGTACGCTTGCCGCGCATCCCCGCGGAGCGTTTTTAATCATAGGGAAGGATTTCCTATGATTAAAAAAAGAACTGCCCCACAATACATAGGGCAGTTCCATAAATCAACTACAATATCTATTCTTTAGTTCTCTTTTGCAATCTCAACAACCGATTTGCTTAAGCCTGCAAGTCCCTGAATCTCAGATGGGATAATAATCTTGGTAGCCTTACCGTCAGCCGCCTTTGCGAATGCCTCAAGGCTCTTCAGCTGTAATACGGCTGAATCCGGAGCAGACTCCTTTAACATACGAAGGCCGTCTGCGTTGGCCTGCTGGATCTTAAGGATTGCTTCTGCCTGACCTTCGGCTTCCTTAACGGTTGCCTCCTTCTTTGCCTCAGCGCGAAGGATGGCCGCCTGCTTCTCAGCCTCTGCATCGAGAATCGCAGATTCCTTATTACCTTCCGCAACAAGGATTGTAGATTTCTTCTCACCTTCTGCACGGAGAATCGCCTCACGACGCTCACGCTCTGCCTTCATCTGCTTCTCCATTGCATCCTGGATAGCCTTGGGTGGAATAATATTCTTTAACTCAACACGGTTAACCTTGATTCCCCAAGGATCCGTTGCAACATCAAGTGTCGCACGCATCTTGGTATTGATGGTCTCGCGGGATGTCAGCGTCTCATCAAGTTCGAGATCACCGATAATGTTACGAAGTGTGGTTGCAGTCAGGTTTTCAATCGCCATAATCGGATTCTCAACGCCGTATGCATAAAGCTTCGGATCGGTAATCTGGAAATATACGACGGTATCAATCTGCATGGTTACGTTATCCTTCGTGATAACCGGCTGCGGCGGGAAGTCTACAACCTGCTCCTTTAACAGTACCTTTCTAGCGATACGGTCAATAAACGGAACTTTGAAGTGAAGACCAACTGACCATGTTGTCAGATATCCTCCCAAACGCTCAATTACCATTGCATGTGCCTGTGGCACGATCTTGATGCAATTAACAAGTACCAGAAGAATCAGTACGATAATTACAATTCCTGCAATCAATGGACCCATAGTTTCATTTCCTCCTTATTCCTTTTCAACAATTAATTTCACACCACTGATCTCAAGGACTTTTGCGAGTTCCCCTGCTTCAATGGTCACATTATCATCACGGGTGCGCACCGTCCACTCCTGTCCGTGAACGACCGCCATACCGGTCTGATCAAGATTACTTACACGCTCCGCGATCCGTATCGATTCTCCGATAATGCGGTCAGCGTTCGTGCTCTGTGTTCTCGAATTGATGTACTTATTCGCCCAAGGCCTTGTCGCTGCAAGCATACACAATGAAACCAGCAGAAACACGATGATCTGCACCACCGGATTCAGACCGATGACTGCTGCAAGCAGCGCAATCAGCGATCCTGCCGCAAACCAGATGCTCGTAAGGCTTACCGTAACCAATTCTCCAATCACAAAACCAACCAGAAGAATTACCCATAATGCGATCCACGGATCGATTCCAAACAATGTCAACATGGTTCTCCCTCCTTCATATAAATTCATTGTACCCAATGTCCTGTCAAACTACAAGCTTATTCTTTTATCTGGATCAAAAACGCTTTCGCGTATTTTGCAACAAACGGATAATGCTGAATCTGTGGCTGCTGCACCAGTTTCATCCTCCAACCGTGCATCTCCACCACCTTCTTTGCAATCGATAAGCCAAGTCCGCTTCCACCGCTGCTTTTTCTCGACGCATCCCCTCTCGCGAAGGGTTCAAACAGGTGCTCCTCAAGATCCTTAGGAATGACCGATCCGCTGTCTGCAACCATCAGATGGATTACGCCTTCCTGCCGGAAAAGGCATAGCATGATGCGTATCCCCTGATCATTGTGACGCATCGCATTCGTCAAAAGGTTTGTGACCACACGGGAAATCTGTACCTCATCCACCGAAACCATGATCGGCTCATCCGGAATCTCTACATCCAAAGTCATCCCTGCATCCTCAACATCTGAATAGATGAGTGCCGCATTTTCCCTTGCGATCTCACACAGATCATGCGGCTTTCTGTCCAGCGAGAATCCCTCACTGTCCAGCTTTACATATTCAAACAGTAAGTTGATCAGATCGTTCATCCTATGCGACTTCCTCTGAATCGCATCAAGATACGCCGCCTGTTGCTGCGGATCCCGCACCATTCCATCCGAAAGTGCATTCGCATATCCGTTCACCGTCGTCATCGGTGTGCGCAGATCATGTGCAATATCGGACAGCATCAGATTCCTCTTGCGGTCAAACTCTTTCTGCTGGGCTTCCCGTTCCTGCTGGATTGCACGAAACTCGTGGATTGTAATTCTGGCAAAGCAGATTGCTCCTAATATGTATGGAAGCAAAATCGATAGCGCAATCACTAGAAATACCAAAAACAGTAAAAGTGCTTTTTGCCCCTCCAGCGGATAAATCGGTGTCGATTTGTTCATAGACGGCAGCACTGCTGCAAGACACTGCTGTACCTGCTCTGCCAATCCCTGTGCCGTCTCTCTGACCGGAGACGGAAGCATCGCAGTAAAAGCGTTGCTCAATAATACAACCAGCATCGCAAATACAAAAAATATAGCTTCTGTACTTGAAATATTGATGTTTGAACCCCGAGACGGGAAGAAATATTCCAACAGGGGTGGAAATATCCACTTGTTCAATGCAAACGTTATAAAATATTCTGTAATTCCTACCAAAAGCAGGATTTCTATGAACTTTTTAATCAGAAACCATTCAAGGCTGTCCTGTCGTTTCATCTACTTCTCCAACCGGTATCCAAGACCACGGATCGTGCAAATATATGCAGACGGATCCTCATCCAGCTTCGCGCGAAGCTTGCTGATACAGACCATAATATTGTTGTCGGCAACAATATAAGTCTCCCCCCAGCCCTGCTCGTAGATCTGCTGCTTCGTAAACACCTTGCCCGGATGCTGCATGAAAAGCTCCATGATCCGGTATTCCACCGACGTCAGTTCAATTACCTGTCCCGCCTTCTTAAGCGTACATGATTCCGGATCCAGTGTCAGATCCCGCACAGTAATCTCGCCACGCGCCACATCCTGCGTTCCTAATGCATAAAAGCGGCGAATGTTCGAATTCACACGCGCGACTGCTTCCAATGGATTAAAAGGCTTTGCAAGATAATCATCTGCACCGAGGTTGAGTCCGAGAATCTTCTCAGAATCCGCATCCTTTGCTGATAAGATCAACACCGGTATGTTGCTCTCCCTGCGAAGCTCCTGTAATACATGATAACCATCCATCTTCGGCATCATGATGTCAAGCACACACAGATCCGGTTTTCTGCTGCGAAGCAGATCGAGTGCCTGCTGCCCATCCTCCGCTTCCATCACTTCATATTGTTCATTTTCAAGATAGAGCCGGAGAAGATCTCTGATCTCCGGCTCATCATCTGCGATCAAAATTTTGTATCCCATAGTCTCTCCTATTGTCTCGGAACATCCTCCACGATACTGTCTGACATTCCATTGGATCCATTTGATTCTCCATTGTAGCCGCCTGGCATTCCATTGAAATAATTTGGTGCTCCATATGGATTCCCGTAACGGAGAGCCTCATACAATGCTGCATGCGTCGCATCCATGTAAGGCTGCACATAGAAAATTCCGAGAATACCAAGTGTCAAAGCGGATAAAATATTCCAGCCGATAAATGACAGATCCAACACGAAAGCTCTCCACTTCTGACCTGTCATCATGCGCTTACTCTCTGCAAAAGCCTGTTCCTTCGTCATCTGTGGATTCTCTGCTAACAGATACGGGATCATCTGATACTCATAAGACTTTACAATACCCGGAATGATCAACAGTAATGTCCACAGAACAGTATACAGATCACGGAAAAACATGGTCTTTGTAATATTCTTATAATTATTATCAAAGGCGTATCCAATGTTTCCAACCTGCGCCTTTTCATTTAAATTGCGCAGGAAATAGCGTTTACATCCAACCTCAACCGGATTACAGATGAATACATCCATAAGTATAACCGCCGTCATGATCAATATAAAAATTATGATAAATGTAATTCCAAAGATTGCAAGCGTAGCCATCCAGCCCACCGGACTGTAATCGGACATACCTTCCTTAAATCCCTGTTTAAAATCATTAATGGAACCCTCATAATCATCATAGTCATCATAGTCATCGTAGTCATACTCATCATAATCGTAAATATCACTGTAATCACTATCCTGACTGCTATGATATCCATTGTTCATCCCGCTTCTGAATGAACTTGCCGCAGAACTTGCTCCTGTTCCGCCTCCGCCTACAATAAGTGCCAGCAGCAAACTGATCAATACACTTTTCCAATAATTTCTTTTAAATGAGAATTTTGCTTTGCCTTTTAACTCTGCTCTATTCCACATACGAATTCCTCCTTCAAAATTTCTTTTTGTTCTATGAGCCTATCATAACATGGAATTCTTAGCATCAAACACATAAAACCTTAAGATTACCTTATCTTAATCTTAGACGAAAAAGACCAACCATCCAAAGATGATTGGTCCAAAATACATTCTATTCGCAAACGTAAGGCATCATTGCAAGATGACGTGCTCTCTTGATTGCTACTGTAAGAGCTCTCTGATGC
>OQVT01002657.1_pt1 | contig 11528 bp, 14 predicted proteins | sample 1691561 | NCBI WGS metagenome assembly OQVT01 (sample SAMN03418260, study PRJEB22391) | human gut metagenome | biome: human-gut; feature: organic feature; material: feces | host: Homo sapiens | place: Tanzania | collected 2013-01
TTTTTCTTGCACGAAAGTATTGTTCCCAGTAAGTTCTAATAGGAGTTCTTTTTATATGTGTCATTTTTGTCGTTATTGTCGTTTTCGCTTGGAAAGTGTCAAAACCGACAAAAATGTCACAGGTTAATCTTTGAATATTCTCCATGCTTCTCTTTGCGGAACAACGTCCCGATATTGTCATTGAGGAAGCGTTGAAATGTCCGCTCCTTCATTCCGTTTTGCTCGGCTACCTGTATAGCTTGGGCAGTAGTAAAGGAAGGAGGCAACAGATTGACTATCGCCTGTTGCTGGCTGTTGAGGGCATTTTCATTCAGAATATTCTGTACGCTCAATGCGGACTCTTTGAAATACTCCGTCAGTTTAATGGCTCTCTCCACGGTCAGCAGGTCGATACACGTCTTGTCACACTCTCCGCAAGTCCATCGTGCCAGTTGGATAATCAGGCAGAAGCGGATGATGTATATCTCCAGCTTGCAATAGATACTTACGATGGTATCATTTGTTTCCCGGTCGCACAGCTCTGAGAAATGGTGCTGCCACTCGTAAAGCCGTTTCTTGGCATCCTCTGAGAAGCAGAGAATTTGCGGGTCAATCTCTCCTTGTTCATTGAGGTTATACTCTGATTGTATAAGTTGGTCAATAATGGCATTCCATTCTTGTTCTATATCTTCCGGCAATTCTTTGTCATTCCATCGTGCCTTCTGTTGCAGATTGGGCATCACAAACAGGATGCGGTCGATAAACCCGTTGCTGGAGCGTTCACCTTTAGCCAACTCGTTCAGGATTTTCTTTTGGATAGTACCAATGACCGATATATACGGACGCTTGATGAAGATGGAACTCTTGGCATTCTTGCGGTCGGATATGGTGGTCTTGGCACTGAATACCGAAAGCCAGAACTGTTCTTCCGAACCGTTGTTGTATCGATTGAAGTTCTTGAACCAAGCGGATAATTCATCGGCCCACAAGCATAGCCCGCGTTTATTTTGCGCATGAATGAGGCTCAATCCTTCGGGCGTTACATCCGAAACCAAGAAGCGTTTGCGGATAGGCTCTTGCGGAAATTGCTCTCCACCGCTTTCCGCACGTTCCTTGCGGCTCATGCTCATCAGCTCATCGTACTTGGCAAGAGCCTTTTCAAATTCCTGATTCTGTCGGTAGTCATAATCAAGAAACGGTTTCATCGCAAAGCTGAGCGGATGGCTTTTGTTAGCTCCCGGTCTTCCAATCAATGCCATATACAGGATGGGGCTTTCCAGCCAGCCTTGTTTGATTTGGGCAAGATGCGTGTTACCTATGCCGACCGCTATTGCCGTAAGGATGGCTGCGGCGATGTAGTCAGTAGGGTAGTTATGGCATTCGTGTACCTCACGGATGATACGTTGAATCTTTGCAGGGAATATACTGATAGGAAATGCTGTACTAGACAATCTTGTGCTTAAATCAATCGCTTCATCAATGATGGATGCCGGATTAATAGAATATGTATCCATAGCCCAATCCATTAAAATTGTACCGATGATTTGGGTTTATGGCGTACACCGCTTTGCATATTGGCAAGCATCTCCTCGTAAGTCTGTTCAGAAGTCTTTTTCCTTCCGTTCTCAATCCAAGCAAGAAGTTCGTCCTCATAGAAATAGAGTTTCTTTCCTTTCTTGTAAGCCGGAAGCAGCCCTTTGCGTACCAATGTATAGATGGTAGGCTTTGCTTTTCGGATGATACGGCAAGCATCCTCTATTTCTACCAACACATGTTTGTCAGATGGCTGTGGCTGGAGTTCCGCTACCATCTTTTTCAACTCGATGACCTGTTCGGTCAGATAACCTACCGCTTCGGGCAGCTTATCAAATGTTACTGTTTCTTTTTGCATACGCCAATCGTTTTTAATTGTTCGACGGCAAAGGAAACAGGTGTTTCAATGGTGGAATCATTCACCAAAATATAACTGATGAATAACTTTTTGATGGTAATAAGTGATGATTACGAGTAATTTAAGTACCTTTGTGTCATGAAATACTAGTGGTTATTGAAGCTATAAAACAAATTTGTCGTTTATGATACCGCAATTTGAAGAAATACGGATACAGGCATTGAAAGAATTAAGTGCCGGGATAGTTATGAGAGCTAAAGATTTACGCATTCCTTTGGCTAAGCATTTTGGATTGACCGATGAGGAAATGAATGCTTGGTATCCTTCTGGTAATGGCGAAATATTCTTAGACCGTATTTCGTGGGCTTTATCGTATCTTTTTATTGCAGGTCTTGTAGAAAAACCTCAAAGAGGTGATTATAAAATCAGCGAAAAGGGCTTGTCTATGCTTTCTTCATGTACGGAGGAACAAATAAATAAGTTCATCAAAGTAGCTGTGAATGCGAAAACTCCGAAGAAAAGTTCTAAAAATAAAGATGCTAACAACACTTCTTCCCATTTGGGAAATGATGATGAACGTACACCGGAAGAAGAATTAGCAGATTCTTATGATAGGATAAAGCAGAATGTGCAATCTCAGATTCTGACAACTATATTAAGTAAAAAGCCACAAGAATTTGAACGGCTAGTTGTGAAATTACTTCAAGCACTGGGGTATGGTGGCGAGGTCAAAAACTCAGGTATTGTAACGAAACTTTCTAATGACGGTGGTATAGATGGTATTATTAAAGAAGATATTTTAGGATTTAATCATATATCCATACAGGCAAAGCGATATGCTTTAGATAATAATGTTCAGCGTCACGAGGTTCAAAGTTTTGTAGGAGCTGTTGCCGGAACGCCATCCAAGAAAGGAGTATTCATTACTACCTCTGATTATACTAAAGGTGCAATGGAGTATGTGGAAAGCCTTAACGGTTCACCAACCATTATCTTGATAAATGGTCAACAATTAACAGAATACATTTATGACTATGATTGTGGCAATAATATAGCAATAACACTACACGGAAAATATGCAATATATAGAGGAGAACAAGTGTTTGCTTTTGTAAAATGGAATTAGGAGGTAATAATATGTTTGATATAGCAAAGTTTAATGAATTAATAAGTCAAGGCGATTTACTAGGTTTAGAATATTTAAAGCCATTTATTCCTAGTGAATTAAAAGAAAGATATAACAATGTTTTAACTTTAAATTATGTAAATGATTGTTGTGAACGAGGAGAAATTGAGGGAAGTATATTTGATATTTACACTAAAAATAAGGAAAATCTTTTAAGAGATATAGGACTTATTAACATAGTGAGTGGAAATGGTGGCGAATATATGCAAAATAAGGTTATTAAGGAGGAAAAATAACAATGCAAGAAATATATGATAACGGCGAAATGTGTTTAGGAGAAGTTAAGAAAATTATAGAATATTTTAATATAAGTGGAGCAGATATTGAGGAATACGAGGACTTATTGGAAGACTTAAAGGAATTAAATGACGACGACATAGTAGCCATTAACTACGACAACGGAATGGGTTATAGTATTGATTGGTGGACTAAAGACGATAAAGTAAATTAGGAGGTAATTATGAATAATATAGATTATGATAAATTAGGAGAATATATAGGCAATAAAGCCACTGAATATTTTAATAGGTGGTATAGTAAAGATATTTGTGATTATAAGGACGAAATAAGTAATGCTAATGAAGTATACGACGAAGATTTAGATATGTTTATTTGTAGCATAGAATTAGCAGAGGTTGGAAAGCCACCACTAATTATAGAATATTATTATGAATATATTACTGACGATAAAGATAAAGTAATTGATACGAAATATTTTATTAGTAATTTTGCATAAAATAAATACCATCATATTCATAAGATAAATGGAACCATTATTTGAAAAATTAAAGAAAGAAGGTATTGCTAACCCTCAAAGACTCGTGCTCCCCGAAAGTACAGAAGAGCGAAATATGATAGCGGCAGACAGAATGCTTGCCGAAGGTACAGGTAAAATCACCTTCATTGGCAAAAAAGACGAAATCATCGCCAAAGCCAACGAGATGAATTTGCCAAACATCTGTAAAGCAACTTTCGTTGACAACGAAAACAGCGAGGAAACGGAAAAATACGCCCAACTGTTTTACGAACTCAGAAAGAGCAAAGGCATCACCATTGAAGATGCCAGAGCAAAAGCAAAGAACCCATTATATCTCGGTTGCTTGCTGGTAAAGGCTGGAGAAGCCGACGGCATGGTGTCGGGTGCCATTCACGCAACAAGTGATGTGTTGCGCCCTGCATTCCAAGTGCTCAAGACTGCTCCCGGTGTGAACAGCGTGTCGGGCGCATTCATCATTGTGCTCCCAGAGGAAATTGCTAAAAAATACGGAGAAAAAGGTATGTTGGTATTTGCCGACTGCGCCGTTATGCCCGACCCAACTGAAGACGAACTGGCACAAACCGCTGTGCTGACAGCAAGAACTGCCCAGAACTTGGCAGGCATCACCCCACGCGTGGCAATGTTGAGTTTTTCAACCAAGGGAAGTGCTCAACACGACAAAGTTACTAAAATGGTGAACGCAACAGCAAAGGCAAAAGCCCTCGACCCAAGCATCGTGATTGACGGCGAACTCCAAGCCGACGCCGCAATTGTAGATTCAGTGGCTCAGTTGAAAGCCCCTGGTAGCCCAGTGGCTGGCAAGGCAACAGTTATGGTATTCCCAAATCTGGAAGTTGGCAACATCGCCTACAAGCTCGTTCAACGACTTGGTGGTGCCACTGCGGTAGGTCCAATTCTTCAAGGATTGGCTGCCCCTGTAAACGACTTGTCACGCGGTTGCAACGCTGATGAAATTTACAAAACCTTATTGATCACAAGCAACCAAGCCATCAACAGAAAGTAATAAATTATATATAATCAGCTATGAATATTTTAGTATTGAATTGCGGAAGTAGTTCTGTAAAATACAAACTCATTGAAATCAAGGCCAATAAGGTGCTTGCTGAAGGCGGTATTGAAAAAATCGGTTTACCCGACGCTTTCATCAAATTCAAATTCGGCAACGAAAAAATCCAACAAGACCTTGATATCAACGACCATGTAGGAGCCATCAAGTCGATTCTCGACAACCTCACCAGCAAAGAATACGGTTGCATTAAGGACTTCAAGGAAATTGACGCAGTAGGTCACCGCGTGGTGCATGGTGGAGAAAAGTTCAACAAGAGCGTGCTCATCAACGATGAGGTGATTGCAAAAATCAAGGAATGCTACGGCATTGCCCCACTCCACAATCCTGTGAACATGGCAGGCATCGACGCCATCAACGAAGTGCTCCCCGAAGTGCCACAAGTGGGCGTGTTCGACACTGCGTTCCACCAAACCATGCCAGCAAAATCCTACATGTACGCCCTTCCATATAAATACTATGCAGAGGACGGCGTTCGCCGCTATGGCTTCCATGGCACCAGCCACCGCTATGTGTCACAACGCGTATGCGAATTCCTTGGCGTAGAACCAAAAGGCAAGAAAATCATCACCTGCCACGTAGGTAATGGCGGCAGCATCACTGCCGTGAAAGACGGCAAGAGCATCGACACCAGTATGGGTTTGACTCCAACCGAGGGCCTGATGATGGGTACTCGCTGTGGCGATGTGGACCCAGGCGCACTGATTTTCTTGATGGACAAGCACAATCTCAGCAGCAAGGATATGCTCAACATGGTGAACAAAGAGAGCGGTCTGGCTGGTGTAAGTGGCGTATCTTCTGATATGCGCGAAATCACAGCCGCTGCTAAACAAGGCAACGAAAAAGCCATCCTCTCACTTGAAATGTATGAGCAACGCATCACTAAATATGTAGGCGCATTCGCTGCTGAAATGGGCGGTGTTGACATCATCGTGTTCACTGGCGGCGTGGGCGAACACCAATCAAGCACCCGCGCAAACGTGTGCAACCCACTTCGATTTATGGGCGTAGAAATTGACGACGCAGCCAACGATGCAAACAACGGCGACGAAGGCATCATCAGCACTCCAAATAGTGCAGTAAAGGTGGTAGTTATCCCTACCGACGAAGAATATATGATTGCCAAAGACACCGAAGCCATCATTGAAGGTCGCGAACCATAAGCAAAGCATCACACATTATTATATATTGCATCATTTAGAGAGTAAAAGATGAAGCACATTATCTTTGCAATAGTGGCATTAGCCACAATCTTCGCCACATACGGTAAAAATCTCAACCGCACCTACTGGGGCTGCGAAATGGGAAAGACGGAGCAATCGGCTTGCGCAGACTCAATCAAAAGCCTGTTTAAAAAGGAGCAGATTGAGCCACGGACTGAAGGTAACTTTGTGATTGCAGAAAAGGTTTGGTTATACGGTTATGAGTTCGACGCTGCCAAACTCGAATTTGAAAACAGTAAACTCAAATCAATTCTTCTCACCAAAAACTTCTTCGGATTGGACGATGCCGACAGATTTTTGAGAGAAATTGCCCCAAAGTTTATCGGATCCGAAGCGCGACCAAACAATGCAGGACTGCTCACCCGTCAAGACGGCAGCACGCTCATCAGAATGGCACAAAGCGAAGGCGAAACAGGTGATGCCAATATAGAAATCGTGATAGTTGACCTAAAAAAGTAAAACAACCGCCCTATTAAAAGGTTAAACTTTGTTAATTATTTGTTTTCAAAATAAATCTTCGAGAAATCAGCCCTCCCATACAGGGCTGATTTTTTGTTATTTGCTCAATAATTTGTAACTTTGCAGCCCGAAATAGATAGATAACAAGAAGTATAAGAAAAAAAATAGTATTTAATCTAATGACAAGCAGTAATAAAGTTAAAGGCTTTGCGGCGGGCGTTGTTGCCGCAGTATGTTATGGTACCAATCCTTTGGGCACGCTCGAACTCTATGGCGACGGATTCAATTCCAGTTCTGTACTCATCTATCGTTATCTCTTGGCGGTACTGATGTTTGCCGTGGTGATGCTGTTCCGCAAGGAGAGTTTCAAGGTGAAGTGGGGACATCTGATTCGTCTTGGCGTGCTGGGCTGCATGTTTTCGCTCTCATCAGCTACGCTTTATGTCAGTTTCCATTATATGGCGGCAGGTATTGCCAGCACCATCCTCTTCGTTTATCCTATTATGACAGCCATCCTGATGACGGTCTTCTTCCACGAGAAGGTAACGTGGTCTACCTCGCTTGCCATTCTTCTGGCGGTATCGGGAGTAGGATTGCTCTATCAGGGCGATGGAAACGATAAGTTGAGCACGGCGGGTTTTGCCCTCGTCATGTGTTCATCCCTGCTCTATGCCCTTTACATCATCTCCATCAACCAATGGAAGAATCCGGGCATGTCGAACATCAAGTTTACCTTTTATATATTAGTCTTCGGACTGCTTACGATGTTTGTTTATTCGTTTATTGCAGGCGAGCCGATACAGATGCTTCAAACGCCTAAACAATGGCTCTGTGCTGCCCAGCTGGCTTTGTTGCCAACGGTATTGTCGCTCTTCTTCATGACCATCTCCATCAATCTCATCGGCAGCACGCCAGCCGCCATCATGGGAGCCTTGGAGCCTGTAACGGCGGTAATCATAGGTGTCTGCATTTTCGGCGAGAGTTTCACATTTCAGCTTGCCATCGGCATCCTCGCCATCCTTGCAGGTGTAACGATTATCATAGCCAGGAAGAAATAAGATAGGAAAAAATAAGATAGGAAAAAATAAGATAGAGAAAAATTTTGTGATTACGATATTTTTGCTTACTTTTGCAGGATAGAATTAAAACGTAGGATTATGGAGAATGTGAAAAGAGTACCATACGGAGTTTCGGATTTCGTAAAAGTTGTGGAGCGAAATCAGTATTACGTGGATAAGACCATGTATCTGCCTCTTTTGGAAGAGGAGGCAGACAATCTCTTTTTTATTCGTCCTCGCCGTTTTGGCAAGAGCGTATTCATCAGTATGCTCCATGCTTATTACGACCTACGAACCCAGGATAGGTTTGATGCGTGGTTTGGTGATTTGTGGATAGGCAAGCATCCTACTCCCTTGCAGGGTAAATTCCAGGTTCTTCATCTCGACTTTTCGCAGGTTGGAGGCAGCATAGAAAAGCTTGAACAGAACTTCAATTTTTATCTGGGCGTGGAATTGGACGGCTTTATCCGGGATTATCAGGAATATTATAGCGAGTATGCGATTAAAAAGGTGGAAGAAACGGAAACAGCGACGGGTAAACTGGCTGTTATCCTGAACGAGGCGAAATCAAAAAGATACTCTCTTTACCTGATTATCGACGAATACGACAACTTCACCAACACCGTGCTTAACGAACAGGGTGAGGATGTGTATTGGGCAATCACCCATGCCGAAGGTTTCTATCGTGACATCTTCAAGAAGTTCAAGGGCAATTTCGACAGGATTTTCATCACGGGAGTAAGTCCTGTGACCTTGGATGATGTGACGAGTGGTTTCAATATCGGCTGGCATATTTCTACGAAGCCGGAGTTCAACCAGATGTTGGGTTTTTCTACGGAGGATGTTCGGGAGATGTTTACCTATTATAAGGAAAAGGGAGCCATCAGCCCGGATAGTGATATTGAGGCGATTATCAGAAACATGAAACCCTGGTATGATAACTATTGTTTCTCGGCGGATGCTTTGGAAACCCAGAGCAAGGTGTTTAATTGCGATATGATTCTCTATTATCTCCGCAATTACATGAGTTCGGGTGAGGCTCCGAAGGAGATGATTGATCCCAACACCAAGACGGATTACAACAAGATGCGCCGGCTTATCAATCTCGACAAACTGGATGGCGACCGCAAGGGCATTATCAGAAATATTGCCGAGACGGGCGAGATAACCTGCAGGCTGGAGGAAACTTTCCCGGCACATCAGATTACGGATCCCGATGTTTTTCCAAGTCTGCTGTTCTATTACGGCATGCTTACCATCAAGGCAACCCGAGGGGATAAACTGATTCTTGGGATTCCGAATAATAATGTGAGGAAGCAGTATTACAGTTATTTGCTGGAGATGTTTTCGGAGAAAGCATATCTGAATACCAATCAGCTTACCGATTATTATTACGATATGGCGTATGATGGTAGATGGCGTGAGGGCTTGCAGTTTTTGGCAGATAGTTATGCTAAGGTTTCGTCTGTGCGTGATGGTATTGAGGCTGAGCGCAATCTGCAGGGGTTCTTCATGGCGTATCTGAATCTGAACAATTACTATTGTACGGCTCCGGAGCTAGAGTTGAATCATGGTTTCTGTGATTTCTTCCTTTTGCCGGATTTGACTCATTATCCGACGAAGCATAGTTATATTTTGGAGTTGAAACTGATTCCCAAAAAGGAAAAAGGTATGACTGCTGAGGCTTATCTGTCTGCCATCCAAAAACAATGGTCAGATGCTGAAGCGCAAATCAAGCGATACGCTGAGGCTCCAAGGGTAGAAGCGCTTCGTCAGGGCACCCAGTTGCACAGAATCATCCTGCAATTTGACGGTTGGAAATTGTATAGGATGGATGAGGTGTAAAAAGGGGGGAGTATGGAAATATAATATATGATTTTGTAACTCGCAAGGATTTGGGGAGAAAAGTTTAGGAAAAGTTATGGCTGATAGGAAAAAGACAGCAGCGGCAAGGCACAGGAATCCTGCGCTTTGCCGCTGCTGTCTTTATCTGTCGATTTCCGCACGGATGAATTCGCCGCTATAGGTATAATAGAGGTCAAATCCTGGAATGTCGATTTCATATCCGCCAACCTCTTTTTCTATCTTGTAAGGCTTCAGGTCAGGATATCTCTTTGCGATGTCCGCCAGGATGGCAGCAGGGATGATGCCTGCAGGCAGGGTAGAGTATTTACACTCAATACTCGTCCACTCTCCCTTTTCGTTGAACTCCACTTGAGTGCCGTCGTTGAGCCATACTTCGTATTCCCACGTGCCGTTGTCCTTTTCCTTTTCCACACGGGAGTATGTTGCATCTGCAAAATATTGCTTTACAAACAACTGTGCCGTTGTTGGCAAATCTGCGTAACCAATCTCGTTGTCATCGCTGTGGCACGATACTGTGATGAGTGCCAGTAACATGGCGAAGAATGCTGTAATGAATGTTCTTTTCATGTTGCTAATGTTTTTGTTTTGAGTTACTAATATTTTATTTAATCTCTTGAACCAATACTACTTGCTAGTTGTCTGGTTCGTATTTTCTGCTGCAAATATAATACAAAATCCAGAAATGATAATGATTCCAAACTTTAATTAACTATAATTCATGTTTTTTTCCTATTTCCCTATCTTCAGCAAATCCATTTTGAAATCATCATTTGCTTTGATGAGGAACAGCAATCCAAACCTTATGTGTTCCGTTACCCACGCTCATCAGGGGAGGATTTTCTCTTGCCGTAATTCTTCGCAGATCTTCTGATGCAGCGGTGCGTTTCAGTTCGTTGATGTTGGCATAGGTTTGCAGGTTGATGAATCCGTGTTGCTTGATAACATCCAGGGCGCGATGGATTCGTTCTTCTTCTGTGTAGTGAGACTTGACGATTTGAGTCACTTCGCTCTCGCAACGCTCCAGGTCGGTTTCGCTTTTCAGACGCTTCAGGAGGTTGGGAGCCATCTTGAAGTTCATGCCTTTCACGCCCACTTTCCGATAGGACATTTTGTCGGCATTGCCCTCCAATTCTTTGGGCTTGTCATCTTCAAAACCGATGGAGAGGGAGAAGGTGCCGATGCCATCGAACTTCACGTTGTAGCCCATCGAAAGCATGGTGACAAGAATATCGGAGATGTTCTCCAATACTGCCTTGGTGGTGCTGGGAGCAATGCCGAGGTTGTAGCCCTTCATCTTTTCCACGATGTCGTTGGTATCCATCGTTCGGTTGGTTACCACCTTTGGGTAAACGGTTCTTCTGCCCGTGTTACGAAGGTCGTTCATTTCTTGCAGTTTGTAATTAGCCATAGTCCTTTACTTTTTAAAATTGAAACATTCTTCAAGGATGCATTCTTAAATTGAAACATTCTTGTTTTTAATTCTCGTGATAGGTTCCATTCGCCATTGGCGTACGTCCATCCGGCGTCGGCGTATAAGTGTCCATGTGTGCCTCGAAGAACAGGCGCGGTGCGTCAGGAACATTGCCCTTCACATACGCCCATACGTTGCCGCAGTTGCCGCCGGTCTTTTCGTTGGCCTTGTCCATCTCCGGCTCCAGACCAAGCTCGCGCAGCTTTGCCATAATCAGCTCCGCCTCTTCCTTTTCGCCCTTGCTGGGGCAGGGAATGCTTACCAGCTCTATAAATTCGTTTATCAATCTGTCTTTGTTAATCAATTTAGTCACCTCGTGAAATAAAGTATGAGATTATTATAGCATTATCGTCAGGAGAAAGCAAAAAAGCGCGGACTGCCTCCGCGCTTTTCTTATGCACTCATTTCAGCTTCGTATCCTCAAACTCTGTGCACTTATAATAATTGTCAATTTTCCAGTTCAGCTTGTCGAGCGTTTCCTGCATCTGCGCCATACGCTCCACGAGCTTGGCGCGCTCCTCGATAAGAAGCTCCTTGCGTGCTGCGCGCGT